>Ga0307933_1003165_pt1 | contig 10580 bp, 9 predicted proteins | sample OrgLakmetageno88_FD_201811 | JGI IMG/M metagenome (GOLD analysis project Ga0307933, IMG submission 201811) | Saline water microbial communities from Organic Lake, Antarctica - #88 | ecosystem: Environmental > Aquatic > Non-marine Saline and Alkaline > Saline | place: Antarctica: Organic Lake...
AGAAGTGGCCGCTTTCTTCGACTACTGCGAGGGGGATGATATTGCGCGCCGAAGCTTCCAGTAGTTCAGCGATCGGTATCTCGGGGCGCGTGGTGAAATAGTCGGTCTTGAGGATTGGCTTAATCGTCGCTTCCTCATCGTCCGACTTTTTGGTTCGGTCTGCTAGTTTGACCACGTCGTCGAGCTTGATGATGCCGCGGTAGTGGCGATCACTATCCAGCACGTAAAGATAATCGACGGATTGTTTGCGCATCTGGCGGAGCGCTTGGTGAGGGCCGTGCCGAAGGTAGGCCACCTCGGTTTTGACGCTGACGGTGCCAGCGGTCACCACTTTACTGCGATCAACGTTTTCCACAAAGCTCCGCACATAGTCGTTGGCGGGATGGCTGAGGATCTCCTCAGGTGTGCCTACTTGGACGACCGCGCCGTCTTTCATAATAGCGATGCGGTCGCCGAGCTTGAGCGCCTCATCGAGATCGTGTGTGATGAATAAAATGGTGCGGTGCTGGCGAGCCTGTAGTTCGAGCAATTCATCCTGCAATTGCACGCGGATAAGAGGGTCGAGGGCAGAGAAAGCCTCATCCATCAGTAGGATTTCAGGATCGTTAGCCAAGGCACGTGCCAGACCGACGCGCTGCTGCATTCCCCCGCTCAGCGCCTGAGTCATACTTTGCTCATAGCCGCCCAGCCCAACGGTATCAATGGCAGTTTGTGCTTGGGCATAGCGCGTCTCTTTCGCAATATTTTGGATCTCTAAGCCGAAGCTGACATTGTCGATGACCGAACGGTGAGGCAGCAGACCGAAGCGCTGAAAGACCATACTCATCTTCTTACGGCGTAACTCACGCAGCGTTTCTTTAGTTGTCTCAGATATATTGATGCCGTCGATTGTGATGTCGCCCTCAGTCGCCTCGATCAAGCGGTTGACGCAACGGATCACCGTCGACTTGCCACTTCCCGAAAGCCCCATAATCACGAATATCTCGCGCTTTTTGACTTCGAAGGAGGCATTATCGATGCCCACCGTGCAGCCGGTCTTCTTTAAAATCTCTTTCTTAGAAATCCCTTCTTTAAGCATAGGCAAAGCCCGCTCCTTGGCGCGGTGACCAAAGATTTTGTAAAGATTTTTAACTTCGACGATCGTGTCGTTGCTCATAATAGGCGAGGTGCGGAATGCAAGGTGCGGGGATGCGAGATGCACGGGGCGCGGAGCCCTGTAGCGAACTCGCGCTAGCGAGGTCTCTCAGGTCTAAAAGTAGTAACCGAAGTTGATGTTGAAGCGGGACTGCCAGTCTTCGTTTGGGTTTGCGCCGAAGCGGCTGTCATATTGTTGCCCGTTCGCGCCCGGCTCGTTCCCAATAAAATCGTTGCCGTTAGAGGTCGCCACTTCAGTGTAGATAAACCATCCGCCGCGCGCCCAAGCTGCCCCAACAACGAAGAGTTCGCTGTCGTTGAAGCCACTGACTTCCTTCATAATCGTGCTGTATTCGATATAGGGAATTACATAGTCCAGCCAGTCGACTTGATCGACTTCGTAGTAGTAGCTAAGCGAAGCCGCCGCTATCCAAGCTTCAGTCGCCACTGTTGTGGGAAAATCGTAGGCACCAAACTGAATGAGATCACCGTCCAGATCGCCAGCGATATAACCGTCGATGTCGTAGTTATAGTAAGTCAACTGCGGTGCGAGTGTCCAGTTGTTCCACTTGAAGACGGGGTGCAGCGACAGCGCGTAATGATCACCATCATCCTGCGTTCCTTTGCTTTCCAGCATGCCATATTGGGCGGAAGCACCGAGGTCCACGTTGACATCGCCAAGGCTCGTGGCGTAGATCGCGCGGGCGTTGAATTGATTACGCTCTTCGTAGCCTGAGCCGGATTCATTGACTACATCGTAGGAGTAGCGCACGCTGTCGTTGGAGAAATTCTCACCAAAGTAGGAGCCTTCGTCAGAAATGTAATAAGCTAGATCGAAAGACCAATCGCCTTTGACAGTTTGATATTTGATGCCTAAATCCATGTCGTCCGAAAGACCAACATAGTAGTGCTGATCAAATAACCAGCTTTGCGAGACACCGTAAGCTCCAGGGCCAAAGGGGACGCGGTTTATACCGACTTGAACTTGATCTTTATTTTCGAAATTGTAACCCAACCAGCCCGTGTGGATGAAGCTGTAACCATCAGAGTTGTTACTCGAATAGCCTGGATAAAAGCGGTATTCAAACTTACCGATCCAAGCGCCCCGCTCGTAGTCCATATTAATTCGAAACGTATCTAAAGAAATGGTTCCATCATCACCACGATTCATGTCCTCGGCCAAGCCGCCGGATGTATAATCTCCTCCGTAGTAGTTCGCACGGATAGCTCCGCCGATCTCAAGACCTTTGAGCGCAGGGATCAGATCGCCGGGCGTGATTTTCGACGAGCTGGGAGCGGCGGCATCGGCGAGTGCGGCGAGTGCGGCTTCTTGCGCACTCACAGCGGCCTCGCGGGTGGCCAAGGATTTGAGCGCTCGCCCCACTTCCTCTCGTTTTAGCTCGCTTTGCGCCAGCTGTTGCTTCGCCGCATTCAGCTGCGTGCTCAGCATTTGGACTCTTTGCTCAAGCGCCTCGGTGGAATCTTGCGCCGAAGAGGTGCCGCAGGTGAGAGCCAGTAGGCAAACGCCGATTAAAAGGCGTTGGATTCCTCGTTTAGATAGTTTTCTTATATACATATTTTATTTGTTCTTATAATCGTTGGGGATGAAAAAGGCAGATAGGCTGCCAAGATTCTTGTCAGCGTCGCCCGAGTCTTGCCTAAAATTCAGGCGAGTTTGCGGAGACGGTCTGGATCTCGGACGTCTGAAAAATTACGGCACCTCAGCGATACTTGACACATGCCGTTGATGCAAACGCCTCTTAAGTGGCGTATGTCTGTCTCTATACCTACTAAACAAGCGGGTTCGGACTGTTTTTTTAAATAAAACGATAATTGGAAGTGTTTAGCCGTGTCCTTAACAAAAAATTAACACGCACTGCGTTCAAACCACGGTTAGCAGAGTCGAAAAAGCTTGGCAAGCCTTTATTCGTCAGATCTCCGCTTTATTGTTGTCTCGTCTCCTGAAACCACATCAAACGCGAACCTCTAAACTGAAGATAGCGCCACCATCGATCCTTTTAATAACGGTTATTACATTATTGTACAATAAAGATTTAGCTGACCACCTGAAAGCGCCCAAGCAGCCGCTTCAAGCGCAGGCTGAGCGCGACCGACGCGAGTGCGAGGCCGACCACGAGACCCGACCATACCCCAACCGCTTCGAAACCGCCGGCGAAGCCGAGCACACCGCCGAACGGAATCGCAATGAGCCAAAAACAGACGAACAGTATGCCTGTCGGGATGTTTACATCGCGCAGCCCACGCAGACCTGCGCTGCTGATGACTTGCACGCCGTCGAAGACTTGGAGAATCGCCACGACCATTAGGATTGAACCCGTCAGCGCGATCACTGCAGGATCGGGACTAAAGGCTGCGCCGATGTACTCACCTAGGAACACATAGCTGAGCGCACAAGTCGTCATCATGCCGAGCCCGAGCACCTGCGCTCCTAATACGATGGATCGGCAGCGGAGTCCATCACCCGCGCTGGCGGCGTGGCCGACCCGGATGGTGACTGCCATGGCCAGGCCCAGCGGCAGCATGAAAGTGGTGGCCGCACACGTGACTGCGATTTGGTGCGCGGCTAGTGGCACGGTGCCAAAACGCCCGATCAAAAAAGCGCACATGGTGAAGGCACCGATCTCAATTAGCATTTGCGCACTGATGGGGGTGGCAATCTTGATGAGGCTACGGCACTCTGCGCCCGCAGGCCGCTGGAGCCAGCGCTTGGGGATACTGGGTGCGAGGCGGCGCGAGCGGTTCAGATACCACCACAGCCCGGCGACTGTCGCCACCCGCGCGAGAAAGGTAGCGATACCCGCGCCCGTCAGCCCCAGCGCGGGCACGCCAAGGTAGCCAAAAATAAATATAAAATTAAGCACCACATTCAGCCCCACCCCGGCCAGCTGAATCCAGAACGCGACCCACGGCTGGTCCTGCGCTTCGGCGAAGCCCTTGATCACCATCGTGGGCACCATCGCGAGAAATGAGGCGCCGACCCAGTAAAGATACGGCGGCACGAGCGCCGTGACCTCGGCTGGCTGTTTCAAGTAGTCGAGAAAAGGCACGCTTGCCGCAACCAGCAAGGCCAGCGCTGCGCCCAGCAGCAGCGAAAGTAGCAGGCTATTACGCAGCGTCTCGCCCGCCGCCGCCAGCGAGCCGACACCGTGATGATGCGCCACTTGAATCGAGACTGCCACCGCCAGCCCGATCGCCACTGCAAAGGGTAGAAAGATCAAAGCATTGGCCAGCGCCGCCGCCGCGAGATCGACCGTGCCGACGCGCCCGATCATTAAGGTATCCGTCAGCCCTAGTAGCATCTGGCTGACTTGCCCCGCGATCAGCGGAATCGCCAGCGCGAGGGTTTTACGGGTTTCTTTGAGTAGCATCTGCACTAAAATTTACACCAAAAAAGCCTTCATCTCGCGCACGGCTTGTTCGATGCCGACGAAGAGAGCACGGCTTACAATGGAGTGGCCGATGTTGAGCTCATTTAGATGCGGCAGTGTGATGACCTCGGCGATATTGGTGTAGTTGATGCCGTGGCCAGCGTTGAGGACGAGGCCGAGGCTCTTGGCTAACTCCGCGCCTTCGCGCAGAACGTTCAGCTCGGCCGAGCGACCTTCGAAGTAGTAGGCGTTGGCATACGCGCCGGTGTGTAACTCGATCCATGGGGCGCCGATCTGCGCGGACGCGTGGATCTGCGCTGGCTCGGGGTCGATGAATAAACTGGTCTGAATGCCGGCAGCAGTCATCGCCTCCACGACGGCTGCGATGCGCGATTTGTTACGCACGATGTCGAGGCCACCCTCGGTGGTGATTTCTTCGCGGCTCTCGGGCACGAGGCAGACGGAATGCGGCTGCAACTCGAGGGCATACTCGACCATGGCGGGCGTGCAGGCCATCTCGAGGTTGAGATGAGTCTGCATCTGCTCGCGCACGCGGCGCACATCAGAATCTTGCACATGGCGGCGATCCTCGCGTAGGTGCATGGTGATGCCGTCGGCACCGGCCTTTTCGCACAGCAATGTGAAGGCTAGCGGATCGGGCTCGACCTCGTTGCCAAAGTCGCGTGGGTGCGTGCGGTAACGCGCCTGCCGAACGGTGGCGCAGTGATCGACGTTGACGCCAAGAAGTATGCGAGAAGATTTCATAGAGATGGATTCGAAAAAGCGTCCAATAGCTTACGCCTCAGGCCGCTAAAAGTTGACCAAAAACTACTCGCGGTCGAGCTTGCTCTCTGAGGCGATCTCGGGCCCGCCTTGGGCGAGCGCGCGGCGGCGCAGGCGCAAAGCGTTGAGGCGGATAAAGCCGCTGGCATCGTCGGGATTGTAATCACTCTCCACGCCTTCCATCGAAGCGATGTTTTCGTCGTAGAGCGAGAGTGGCGACTTGCGCCCGACTGTGGTGACGTTGCCCTTGTAAAGTTTCAAGCGCACGGTGCCGGTGACTGTCTTTTGCGAATCGTCGATGAAGGCTTGGAGGGCTTCGCGCTCGGGGGCATACCAGAAACCGTTATAAATGAGCTGTGCGTAGCGGGGGATCAAGCTGTCGCGCAAGTGCATCAACTCACGATCCATGGTAAGTGTTTCCATATTGCGGTGGCCGTGCATCAAGATGGTGCCACCGGGGGTCTCATAGACGCCGCGGCTTTTCATGCCGACGAAGCGGTTTTCGATCAAGTCGACGCGGCCGACGCCGTGCTTACCGGCGAGCTTGTTGAGGTGCTTCATCACTTGCGCGGGCGTCATGGCCACGCCGTCGACCGCCACACAGTCGCCACGCTCGAAATCGAGCTCGACGTATTGCGATTCGTCAGGCGCATCCTCGGGATCGGTGGTGAGCTTATACATCGCCTTGTTATCCTCTGTGGTCGGATCGAACCAAGGATCTTCGAGGATGCCGGCTTCGTAGGATATGTGGAGCAAGTTGCGATCCATCGAGTATGGCTTGGAGGCACTGGCTTCGACATCGATCTTGTTTTCGCGGCAATAGTCGATCATCTCTGTGCGGCCGGGAAATGCCTTGCGAAAGACCTCCATCCGCCAAGGGGAGATGATTTGCAGCTTGGGGGCGAGTGCGGCGTAGGTCAGCTCAAAGCGGACTTGGTCGTTGCCCTTGCCAGTGGCACCGTGGGCGACGGCATCGGCGCCTTCGCGCTCGGCGATTTCGACGTGTGCCTTACCGATCAGCGGGCGCGCGATCGAGGTGCCTAGCAGGTATTGGCCTTCGTAGATGGCGTTGGCACGCATCATCGGGTAGATGAAGTCGCGTGCGAACTCGTCGACCAGATCCACGGTGTAGTGCGCGGAGGCGCCTGTGGCTTTGGCCTTTTCGGCGAGGCCGTCGAGCTCTTCTTCTTGGCCGACATCGGCGGCGAAAGTGATGATTTCTGCGTTGTAGTGCTCCTTGAGCCAGCTAACGAGGACGGAGGTGTCGAGACCACCAGAGTATGCGAGTACAATTTTCATAGGACGTATTATCAAATGCGTGCTACGAGATACGAGATGCGGGGTGCGGGACGCAAGCGGAAATCACCCGACTATTTAAAACTTGCGAGCGACGAGTGGAAGCCGCCAGGCCAGCCGATAGCTGGTTCGGCTTGCAGCGACTCGGCGCGCAGAATCTGCTGGGCGGGCATGGCTGTCAGTTTTTGTAGCCCGGCGAGCAGTTCGGCATCGTTGCGAATAGGCTGCGGACTGTGCACGGCGGCGACACTCACAGAGCGGAGCTGCTTTTCTGTGGGTGTGAATTCGGGGCGCAAGCCCATTAGGCGCAATTGAGCCGCGATGCTGGCACGGTGGTTGGCCTCGCGCTGCGCCTGAATAGCGGCAAAGCGGCGCAGGTCGGCGCGCCCGATGGTGTCGAGCGGATCTTGCTCCACGAGTTCGTCGGCATCTACGCCTACGAATGCAGGCTGTGAGGCAGCAGCGGTGGTATCGCGAAATACTGGCTTCAGTAAAGTAAAGCCTAGGGCGAAACAAGCTGCCAAGCCAGCGCCCATGAGCCAACGTGGGAAATGAGTAGCTCCTTGAGAGAACTCATCCACTCGGCTTACCCGGTTCGAGCTAGTCGATCTGTTTGAGCCGCTGGAACGTGGCGAGCCAGTCGGGACGGATCGCGAACTGCGGCTTCGCCCCGAGCCGGCAGGAGAGGTAGCGTTCAAAAGCGAAGAGCGGCTCGAGCTAGCGCGCGCGCGCTTGGAGGAGGAGGAGGAGGAGGAGGAGGAGGAGCGCTTTGACGAGCTGCGGCGCTGTTTAGCCACGGCAGAATCGAGCGCGGCAGGATTGAGCGCTAGACGCATCGCTTGATGGAAGCGGCAACGCTCGGCGAACTCGGCTTTGCGCTCGGCATTGTTTACCAGCTCGGCCTTCAACTCGGCGAGACCTTGCTCGGAAATCTCTTTATCTAAATAGAGATTTACCAACTCTGTAAATTTGGTTTCGGTCATGCCAGCTTCGGTCATGCAAAATCGTCGCCCATAAGACCGCGCAGACTTTCCCGCGCACGGGCGATTCGGCTCTTCACTGTGCCTACGCTAATCTCTAATTGCTGCGCAATCTCGTCGTAGCTCAGATTATTTACGTTCCGTAGAATTAAAACTTCTTTGTGCTTTTCGTTAAGCCCGCCCATGCACTCAGAGACGCGGTCGACAAACTCTTGGGTAACGGCAGACTCGGCTGGATTTTCACCAGAGCAAGGCATGACACCTTCAAGCGTCAGGCTGCCATCGTCCCCCAGCGGCTGATCGAGCGAAATAGACTGATCCCGCTTACGGCGGAACCAATACCAATAGCGGTTGTGCGCTAGATTGGTCGCGATCTGGTAGAGCCAGGTCGAAAAAGACGCATCGCCGCGAAAATTCTCTAGACCACGATGGGCGCGGATGAAGGCATCTTGCGTCACTTCTTCCGCATCTTGCTTGTTCTTAAGGAGTTGTGATACACGCGCAAAGATGCGATCGTAATAGCGGGTGACAATGTCGTTGTAGGCAGCCATATCGCCTGCCTTGATACGCTCAATCAATAAGTCATCGGGGTGTATTGTCTCAGTTTTAGTAGTCATAGGAGAATTCATAGAAGGTAGACGCTTAATTGCTTAGATTTGTTCCCTGAAAGATCGTTCAAAATAAAATATAATTACTTTCCTATTCTTGACAAGCCCCCTCCTGCTAAGTTTGATGCCGCGCTTTGCAAGGGGGCTGTTAGCTCAATCGGTAGAGCAGTTGACTTTTAATCAATTGGTTCTGGGTTCAAGTCCCAGACAGCCCACCATCCTTCGCTTGAGCGCAGCGACAGTGAAGGATGCAACGCTCAGCTGGGGCGGATACCTGCGAGACCAACGCCTACGGGAAACGCCCCAGCGGCTCGCGACCGTTCTTCATACAAAAATCCCAATAACACCGGAGCCATTTAAGGTAATGCGGCCCGGTGCGTGCGCCAATTTTCAGAGCGCCCAGTTGCGCCCGAAAGCTTGAAATTACATTTTGAAGAGTCGGATGCATAATATCTGACCGTTCTAATCTCTTAACTTTGTAATAATATCTGATTAGGATACATCTTAAAAACGCCTCGTTATAAAATTGACCAAACGTTACCAGTGGAGTTATCTGGAAATCCACTAATAACGTGATGTAGGAAGAAATAAAAAAAATGGTAACCACAGATGGACACCGATAAACACAGATCAGGAGCAAAGAAAACTAAATCATATCTGTGTTCATCCGTGTCCATCTGTGGTTAAAAAGAATCCGATCCAATCCAGAGAAAAGCGCTCGACCAGTCGACAGGCTCATGATTTACAACCAGTCGATGAGTTTCGGCCAGATTCAATACTACATCCAGTCGGCGTAGACAACCCATTTAACGCGCTCGATTTCCGACAACCCTCACTAATCCTAAACCCCCTGGCTGGGTGTCTAGCCTCTACGATCTCGTTCGATATAGAAGAAATGAAAACTGAATGGTTGACCACGAAAGGCACCAAAAACACGAACAAAAGAATTCTAGCAGAGCCTGAGCTTTCGTGCCTTTCGTGAGTTTCGTGGTAAAAAAAACAGAGTATCCAGCAAGACGCAGAGAAAGCCCTCCATGACACCACGCATGTAATCGCCAACCCTTGGTGACACAAGCCTCCTCCAAGCAGACCAAGAAACTTTTCCGTGCACCTGCACTCTCGAAAATCCAAGAGCGATCGTTGCCTCGGTTAATCACATGGTAGCGAGCGCCTTCATATTCGATACGTGTTTTTAGAGCCATTCCCTGCCCTCTGCCAGTCACAGTATCGCTGCAAACATAAAAACAAGAAAAATTGGACTGGTGCCCCCATTTGATGGTTCTTTCGAATCAAAGTAGTGTCGGTTCTCCACGCTCGGAATAGATGCAACTTGACTGTATTGCAGATGTGCTACAGATTTTTCCTATGAATCAGACAGCTACAGTTCACGCCCGGATCGACCATACGACAAAAATGAAGTCGGAAGCCATCCTCAAGCAGATTGGAATGAGCCCGACGGAGGCGGTCAGGTTGCTTTACCGGCAGATCGCGCTTCGGGGCGAGTTTCCGGTTGAACTGCGAGTTCCAAATGCTTTGACCGCGAGCGTCTTGGACAAAAGCAATAAAAACGAAGAAATCGAGTCTTTCGATTCTCTCGAAGAGTTGGCTGCCAGTTGGACTGCAGAATGAAGCTTTCCCAAACGAACCACTTCAAGAAAGACATTCGAAAGCAAATCAAGAGAGGTAAAGATCCGGATAAGCTCACGCAGATGGTCGAACTTCTTTTGACGCAACAGCCACTACCGGATGCAAGCAAAGATCATCCATTGATTGGAAATTGGCTCGGAAGACGAGATTGCCACATTGAACCGGATTGGGTTCTGATTTACCAAAAAACCGATGACGAAATTCGACTTGAAAGGACGGGTAGTCACAGCGACCTATTCTAAGGCACCGGATCCGAACCAATCGATACAGCCAATGCGAGTCACGCCGCCAGTGTCAATCCTTTGCAGACTTTGCGTGAGGCAAAATTCAGAGAATAGGTGATTGCAGGAAGACAGATCAGGAACAAAGAAAACCAAATCATATCTGGGTTTATCCGTGTCCATCTGTGGTAAAAAAAAATCTGGTCCAATGCAGAGAAAAGCCCTCGACCAATCGGCAGTCTTCGGCCAGAAACGGGACTATATCCAGTCGGCAGTCTTAGTCCAGATTCAAGCCTATAATTAGAAAGAGTCAGCGGTGATTCTATTTTCTATATTTGCCCTTTTTCATGTTTTACCCGAATGGCTCATAAGGGACTTTTTTTCGCGCCTATGGCTTTGGGGCATGGGTGACCGTCCTTTCAAAAAGATTGTATGCCCATAGGATGGCGACACCAAACGAAACACCTCCTAAGATAAGCCCGACATTAACCAGGCCCTCGGCGCCAAAGGATATCTTGATCA
>Ga0307933_1003173_pt1 | contig 10556 bp, 8 predicted proteins | sample OrgLakmetageno88_FD_201811 | JGI IMG/M metagenome (GOLD analysis project Ga0307933, IMG submission 201811) | Saline water microbial communities from Organic Lake, Antarctica - #88 | ecosystem: Environmental > Aquatic > Non-marine Saline and Alkaline > Saline | place: Antarctica: Organic Lake...
GCGATTGCATATGGTTACAATGAGTTTAAACCATATGTGCAAGGAGTAGCACCAGATTTAACAGATACTGTTCTTCCTTTAAATGGAGCCTTTGACGGACAAACAATGCCATATTTGAGCAGCAGAAAGTCAGCACTAGGAGGAGAAGTTGCAGCTTTCACGGCAATCCCAGCTCCATCAAAATTGGAGCAAGGAGGAACGATTGCTAATTCTTCCTTTGGCGATCGAATCGGTATCTCTAGATTGCAAGGTCAAGGTAATGGAGGTAATGCCCTTACTATCACAAAAGAGTCACTAGAATCTATTATTGAAGCTAGAGCTTGGGATTCTCCAACGGAAACAGTAAATGAAATTGGTTTCGTAACAGGAGAAGGTCCTTTTACAGTCAGTATCGTAGATCCGCTGAACGTTGTTAATGGATCGTACTATGTTCAGTTTATTGACAGTGTTGGAAACCAAAGGGTTTCTGATGATACGTACTGGAGAATTTGGAGAGAAGGAGGAATTGATACTGTTTACTCAGACAAATCGATTGGTTTTAATAATCAGCAACTCTTGTTAAATCCAAATTGGGGTTTATCAATTGCTATCGGAAATGGAGTTCAACCAGGTTCCTTAGTTCCTGCAACGGATAATGGGTTTATTTCAGCTTCCCAAGAATTTGAGGATGATCGACGTCCTTGGTTATCAGGTATTGGCGATGGAGACGGTCAAAACCCGTTCAACTGGATTCTTTCAGGAGTGGCTAATACGGACCAATTTGGACTTTTTAGAGACGAAACGGTTCCCGGGACTTCTAACTTTATAGATCCGTTTGAGGATTTCGAAAGCATATTGAATGGAACAATCGCACCGTACAGGTTAACAAGGTATGAAACAAGCAATGGTGATCCTAATTTTTTAAATGCACCTGCAAGGGGTAAGGCCGACGTTGAAGGTTCTACGTTGGATAAGTTAATGTCGATTCAACTTGTAATAACGTCTGATAAATCTAAATGGACTAGATGTCCGGTCATTGAGACGAAAGATGATGGACTTCGTGATAGAGATGATAACAGCATCATACTTCACAACAAAAATCAAGTAAAAGTCACGAAACTTTCTGTAGATAAGGAAGGGAATGTAGCAGATACAGCCGGTTTCGGCAATTTGACTAGGACTCAGATTGACTCAACATTGAGAGCAAACGGAGATACTTTAGAGGATGATGCTGCATTCGTAAATGCTTATGGTATGGGTTGGTTTCCCGGCTATGTTATTAATAAGGAAAATGGAGAGAGACTAAACATGGCATTTGGTGAAGATACAAGGTACAGTTTCAATAATGGAGATGATATGTTATGGAATCCAACTTCGACAATTGTTGAAGGATTGAGTGCTGATTTGGTTAGCCAGGTATGGGGAGGAAAGCATTTTGTGTATATTTTTAGAAAAACGGAAGGAAGTGAAGCAGATTCCTTGTTGTATACAAGATTTAATGCTAATATGCCGCTTTATGATTATGGTAAACAAGCTAGAGACGTATTAAGTCTCCAAGGTACAGGTCTGAATGGATTAAGAACTAGACTTGGATGGCAGACTTGCTCATGGGTTTCCCTGCCGTTTTTAACACCGGGTCAAACATTGCTTTCGAATGATGTAACGATTAATGTCAATGTTAGTAAACCTTATGCAGCAAAAGAATCTTTAATAAATACAGGTGATACGTTGTTGGATAAAGTTTTAGAAAACAAGGGAGTTCCTGTTTACAAGTTTAGTACAGTAGGAAAAGGAACCCAAAAGGGTCAAACTGCGATATTGTCCAGTGCATTAGACGAGGTAAACGTAGTTCCAAATCCATACTACTCTCAAAGTGGATATGAATTTGCTCAATTGGATAACGTGGTAAAGTTTACCAACCTACCTGAGAACTGCACGATTACCATATACAATACAAATGGAACATTAATTAGAAGATACTTTAAGTCAAGTCCTGATAAATTTTTAGATTGGGATTTAACGAACCAAGTTGGTGTTCCAATTGCAAGTGGGGTTTATATTATCCACGTCGAAGTACCTAATGTAGGAGAACGAATATTGAAATGGTTTGGTACAATTAGACCAGCTGACTTTAACAATTTCTAAAAAAAGACTATGAAAAAGATAACTTACACAATAGCCTTGGCATTGGCATTCATTTCATTCGATGCTTTTTCTGGCAATGAAGATCGAGCAGGAGAAGCCGGAGCTTCGGAGTTGTTAATAAACCCATGGGCTAGAAGTTCAGGGTGGGGTGGCGCAAACACTGCCAGCGCAAGAGGTTTAGAGGCAATGAATCTAAATGTAGCAGGATTAGCTTTTACTAAAAACACGGAGGTGTTATTCTCCAATACAACTTGGTTAAGCGGAACTGATATTAACCTTTTAAGCTTTGGATTTGCCAAGAAATTGGGAGATGCCGGTGTAATGGGTATATCTGTTACAAGAATGAGTTTTGGTGAAATTGATATTACTACAGCTGATTTACCGGATGGCGGAATTGGAACATATGAGCCGAATTATTTAAACATTGGACTTTCATATTCGAAACAATTTTCGAACAGTATAAGTGGAGGTTTAGTGGTTCGTATTATAACTGAATCAACTGCAGATGTAAATGCCAGTGGTGTGTCTATTGATGCCGGAGTAAGTTATAAAACTGCTAAACACGATGCATTTAAGTTTGGAATTACATTACGTAATGTTGGTCCTACCACAAAATACTCAGGTAATGGTTTATCCATCCAAGGAAACAAGCTAAACACGGATCAAACGTTAACTTTCGAGAGACGTACAAACGATTTTGAATTACCTTCGTTAGTTAATATCGGTGCTTCTTATGATTTCTTTTTGACAGATGTAGAAGAAACTGAAGATGGTGAATTTATTTCAGACCATAGGATTACGGCAAGCGGGACATTTACTTCAAATTCATTTACCAAAGATCAAATACGGTTAGGTGGAGAATATGCATTTCAAAACAAGTTTATGTTTAGAGCGGGATACGTTTTCGAAACTGATGCTACAGATGAAGTAGAATCAAGAACTACTTCTGTTGGTCCGACGATGGGAGCAACCATTGAAGTTCCAACAAACAAAACTGGCTCTACAATCGGATTAGATTATTCTTACCGATTTACTAGAACTTTTGATGGAACACATGCAATTGGATTAAGGTTGACATTCTAAATTTAAAAAAATCTTACATTTGAAAAGAGAATCTCGAAAGGGGTTCTCTTTTTGAATTATATACATTTAGTAAAGACAAAATGAGTCAAATAAGTTATTTTACGGAAGAAGGGTTACAAAAGGTAGTTGCTGAATTGAATCACTTAAGGAAAGTGGAACGACCATCTATATCTGCGCAAATTGCTGAGGCTAGGGATAAGGGTGACCTATCTGAAAATGCAGAGTACGACGCCGCGAAAGAAGCTCAAGGTTTGTTGGAGTTAAAGATTAGCAAACTAGAGACGCTTGTTGCAAACTCTAGAGTAGTTGATGAGTCTGAGCTGGACACAACGAAGGTTTTGATCTTATCTAAAGTAAAAATTAAGAATCTGGCCACTGGATCAGAAATGCAATACACCATCGTTTCAGAGAAAGAGGCAAATATGGCTGAAAAGAGAATTTCAGTAGAATCTCCTATTGCCAAAGGTTTACTTGGAAAGAAAGTGGGAGACGTCGCAGAGGTAATCGTTCCATCAGGCTCAATGAAGTTCGAAGTAATTGAGATTAGCAGATAATGGCTACCATATTTTCTAAAATAATAAACGGAGAAATTCCTAGCTTCAAGATTGCAGAGAATGAAAATTTCTTGGCCTTCTTGGACATTCAACCACTAGCTTTAGGACATACGCTGGTCATTCCAAAAAGGGAAACCGATTATATTTTCGACATGGAAAGTGAAGAATACGCAGAAATGTGGAAGTTCGCTCAAGTTGTTGCCAAAAAGATAAAAACGAAAATAGATTGCAAACGAATAGGTGTTGCAGTAATAGGATTAGAAGTCGCTCACGCCCATATTCATCTCGTTCCAATAAACAACGTGAATGATATTAATTTTGCTGCGCCTAAAATGGATGTATCCATGTCAAAGCTAGAAGAAACAGCAGACAAGATTAATTCTTAAGCTTTTCGTCCAGGATTGTCTTTTAAGAACGAACCCCAACCCGAGTAAGACTTTTTGTTTCCCACTAAGGCATTCCCTTGAAAGTGGTGGCAAATTGCAACCGCTAATGCATCAGTAGCATCCAAATAATTAGGATCTTCCTTGTACTGTACGATAGATTTCACCATTGCAGCCACTTGTTGCTTAGAAGCAGCTCCTTTTCCTGTTACGGCTTTTTTGACCTTGGTTGGCATATATTCAGTCGCAGGTACTTCTCTCGTCATAGAAGCTGCCATTGCAACTCCTTGGGCTCTCCCCAACTTTAGCATCGACTGAGCATTCTTTCCGTAGAATGGCGCCTCGATTGCCATCTCATCCACCTTAAATTCATCAATGAGTGAAACAGTTCGTTCAAATATTCGCTGAAGCCTCAGTGCATGATCTCCTAGTTTAGCTAATTGAATTACGCCCATGGCCAATAACTTTATTTCGCCTTTGAAGACAGAAATAATTCCATAACCCATGATTGAAGTACCAGGATCGATACCCAAAATAATCTTTTCTACTTCTTTAACTTTAGCGCTCATTGGAAAAGGCAAAGCTATATAAAATAGGCAATACTCTGGTTACTATAATCATTGTATTCTCGAGCATGTACTACCTTAAGTCAGCGTTCGATTCTAAAGTGGATAATGTGGATTGGCAAAGTCTTTCTGACGTGATCGGTTCGAATTTTCTTATTGTTATAGTTGTTGTAGGGCTCGTTCCTATTAATTGGGGCTTGGAAACCCTAAAGTGGAAATGGGCACTAAAGGAAACACAAAACTTGTCCTGGGCCGAAAGCATAAAATCTGTATTAAGTGGAGTAACCTTATCTATTATAACACCAAACGGGGTAGGAGATTATGGAGGTAGAATGATAAGTATTGATAGGAATAAGCGAAGTCAAGCGCTTTTTTACAATGGTTTTTTGTCGTTAAGTCAGTTGCTAACAACGACGATTTTTGGCTTGTTGAGTTTTTTAGTAATTGGCGAAATGTTGACTTTACCACTTCACGGGTCTATGCTATCCATTGCGGTTTTTGTAGTGATAATTGCTTGCTGTTGGTTGTATTTTAAATCTAAATTTCGTTTTGGTTCTATCAAGTTATTATTATTAAAACACAAGCAGCAGGTATCATTTGAGATTCCATTAAATCTCAGATTTCAGATTTTAATGTTAAGCATCCTCCGGTACTTCGTTTTTTGTATTCAATACGTTCTTTTAATTCGGTGCTTTATGCCAGACGTAGACTTTGTCATAACTTTTAGTTCAATTGCATTTGTGTTTTTGTGCACGGCTATCATACCAACCGGATGGCTGTCAGGATTGCTGGTTAGAGGGTCAGTAAGTTTTTTTGTATTTCAAACTGTTTTAAATAGCGGAGAACTTGGGGTAATTGCATCAACCTTGCTTTGGATTGTCAATTTGCTTTTACCGGCCATGATTGGCTTATATTTTATAAGGTCTTTCAAATTGTTCCCGATTATAAATCCCGAGAAAGTATGATCGGATTTATCTTTTTAGTGTATGCAATTATGATGGGATGGTTGGTGTTAGTGAAGAAACCCGAGCAAGAAGTTGCAATGAACGCCGAACACGAGCCTGTATCATTGGTCATTGTTTATCGAGATGAGAAATATAATTTGGAACGATTAATTAAAGGTTTAGAAAGTCAATCGATTAATAAAGCAAAGCTGGAAATTATTCTGATAAATGATCACTCTACTGACGGAAGTTTTGTATTGATTGAGAAGCTTATAAAGCATTCAAGTTTGACAATACGGCATATTAACTTAGAAGGGGAATTAGGTAAAAAAGCCGGAATTTCTTTAGGGGTCAGGCAGGCAAGCAATGATTTAATTCTTTGCACTGATGCAGATTGTGACTTACCTCCCAATTGGATAAATAGCATGATTCAGCCATTTGGTAAGAAGGAAGTTAAGATGGTTTTGGGCGCAGTGAGGCTAAGTGGGGCTAAAGGCTGGTTTCAGACACTACAAAAGGTCGAGTTCTCCACTCTAATGGCTATTACTTTACTTACTTGTCGAAGAGAACGGGCAATTCTATCAAATGGTGCGAATTATGCATTCAGAAAAGCTGCTTTTGAGGAAAGTGGAGCATACGCAAACAATTTATCGGTCAACACCGGAGATGATGTTTTTCTGCTTCATGCTTTAAAAAGGAAGTTTGGAAAGACTTGTGTAGTATTTTCTGAGAAAGAAAGTTCAGTAGTCAGTACTCCTGCTAAAACGAATTACGCCTCATTTTTTAACCAACGAATTAGGTGGGCTTCAAAGTCTAAGAACTACAAAGACTTGGACACAATAAAGATTGGAACTATAATATTTGCAGTAAACCTAACCATGTTATGGGTGTTTGTGGGTGCTTTGCTTCAGCTCTACTCATTGCAGTTTTTTATTGGGTGTTTTTTATTTAAGTGGGTACTAGATTTATTCCTTATGCAGCAGCTACCGTTATTTCTTCGACCAACATCGATTGTAAAAGGCACATTTGTTTTGTCAATTTTGTATCCTTTTTATTCGGTAGGAATTGCTTTGCTATCTTTGTTTTATCGGCCACAATGGAAAGGGCGTAAAATCTAACTAATTTGAGTAAACAAAACCGGTCCCCACTTCGATTAGCCTGGAAAAAATTATTGCAAAATAAAATTGCAGTCACAGGCCTTTTTGTAATCGCAGTGTTTTTGTTTGTTGCAGCAGCAGGTCCAATACTTCGTCCAGATTCTTCTACTAAGGCGAATGTTCAGCATTTGGAGTTAGCTCGGAAGTCACCCGGATTCTCAGTTCAGATGCTTTTACTTCCTAATCCTCGGCGGTCTTCGCCATCCTTTTTGCACGAATTTGTTTATGGCTTTCAGCCTGATTTTGTAGAGATTCCCGTGGCCAATTATTCCATTACAGAAAATGAAATTGAGGTCGAAAAATATACCGGAAATGACTCTAATCAAGGCGAATTACTCCGTTTTAATTCATCAGATTTTGAATCATTTATTGAATCAGAGATCATCACAAGAAAAACGTATTGGTTAGGAACAGACCGTTATGGAAGAGACATGTTGAGCCGATTGATGGGAGGTACTTGGATTTCGTTTACAGTGGGATTTATTTCAATTCTTATTTCTTTATTTATTGGCATTAGTTTGGGAGCAATTGCAGCCTATTATGGCGGTAGGGTTGATGATTTAATTATGTGGTTTATCAATGTAATTTGGTCAATTCCTACTTTACTATTAGTTATTGCCATGACTTTGGCCTTAGGGAAAGGCTTTTGGCAAGTTTTTGTCGCCGTTGGACTAACGATGTGGGTAGAAGTAGCTAGAGTAGTGCGAGGACAGGTAATGAGCACCAAGCAGATGGAGTTTGTAGAAGCTGGTAAATCTTTTGGCTTTACCAACGCTAGAATTATTATCAGGCATATTTTACCTAATGTCACAGGGCCGATTATTGTAATTTCAGCATCAAATTTTGCGGCGGCTATATTAATTGAAGCTGGCTTAAGTTTTTTGGGTTTAGGAGCTCAACCGCCACAGGCGACTTGGGGTAAAATGATTGCAGAACACAAAGGGTATATTATTACGGGAGATGCTTATTTAGCAATCTATCCTGGCATAGCAATCTGTTTGTTGGTGCTCTCATTTGTCCTTTTAGGGAATGGCTTGCGCGATGCTTTTGATACTAAAAATGTAAAGCAAGTAGGGGTTTAAAAGAGGAGAAGGGCACCGATGTAGATGGTCCCAGCTACGAGCATCATTACAAGAGTATACGGTAAAATTTCTTTCGCACTTAACTTGGTAATCCCTAACAAAGGCAGCGCCCAGAAAGGCTGTAACATGTTTGTCAATTGGTCTCCGTAAGCCAATGCCATAATGCTTTTTGGTAACGAAGTTTGTAAACTCTCAGCTGCTTGTACAATGATTGGTCCTTGAATTGCCCACTGTCCTCCACCACTGGGCACAAAAACGTTGACGAGCCCTGCACTGAATAAGGTAAATATTGGAAAACTTATTGCTGTTGAGTTCGATACAAAAAAGTCAGAAACGAGGTGAATCAATCCTGATTCTTTCATGATTCCCATAATGCCAAAATATAATGGAAATTGAATAAGTATTCCTGAAGCTCCGCCTATCGCATGGTCTGTTGCTTTTAAGAATCCTACAATGTTTTTATGGAAGAAAAACCCCAGACCGAGTAGGCTTAAGTTGATAAAATTTGGAGTAATGAATGTAAAGTTTATTATTTCAGTTGTTTGTGCAACTCTAAAGCCAAGATAAATTAAAATAATTATCCCAACTATTTTTGTGGTAAAAGTGGAATAATCAATTTTTTCAGCACCTATAGTTGTTTTTTCCGGATCCACTTCAACGAGACTTGTGTCCAACCTATCTAAGTTAGTTCCTTTACTGCGCTTTCCAATAAGGTACATCAATAGCGGAATAACAATTAGAACTGCTGCACTTGCAAAAAGATTCATTGGGGAGAAAACCGTTTCAGAGAATGGAATAGTTGTCGGTAAATTCACCAGCTGTTCTTTCGGTAAAATTCCATCCATTAAAGAAGTCAAATGACCTGGTTCTGCGACTTTTGTTGTAGAAGACCCGGAAATTCCGCCATGCCAAACCATTAGACAGGAATAACCTGCTGCACCAATTAAAGGGTAGTTTAGTTCAAAGCCTTCTCGTTGGGCTTTTTCTCCAATTTTTCGGGCGATAATAGCACCAAAAATTAAACCTAAGCCCCAGTTGAAAAACGCTACCGACATAGTGGAGAAGCAAACCAAGGCTGCTGCCCTAGCATTTGATGTTGCGAAGACGCTTATTTTATCAATGAACTTGCCGACAAAAGGAGACATTGCTAGTATATGACCTAGCACCAGCATTAACATCATTTGCAAAGCAAAAACCATTAAGCCCTCGTTCCACAACCCTCGTTCCCAATATTCTAAAAGAGTTATTAAATAGTTCTGATCAGTTGATATTGGGTTAGCTGTAAAAATATAAGCAACTGTAATTGTTATTAAGCTTAATAACAGGGCAATACTTAAAGGAGACGGCAATAATAGTTGAAAAAGTCGGCTGTATCTTTCAGTGAATTTCATGTTGGTATATTATCACTTAAAAATAACATAAATGCGATTGAATTAATAATTTTAATCAAAATCTAGCAGGTATATGAATCTTTTTCAGGCACAAGAAAGAATAGTAGAATTGAGTGATCAAATTCGTAAGCACAACCACGCTTATTATATGAATGATACTCCTGAAATATCAGATTATGAGTTTGATCAGTTGTTGGAAGAATTGCAAAAGTTAGAAAATGATTTTCCTCAATTTGCTGAAGAGAACTCTCCTACAAAAAGAGTCGGAGGGGCAATTACGAAGAAATTTGAAACGGTGGTACATCACTACCCGATGCTTTCCTTGAGTAACAGTTATAACCGTGAAGAGTTAATTGATTTTGACCAAAGAGTGCAAAAGCTTGCTGGTAAAAAAGTAGAATATACCTGCGAGTTGAAGTATGATGGAGTTGCAATTGGCATTCAATATAAGAATGGTCAGTTGCACAGAGCAGTGACCAGGGGAGATGGTGCCAAGGGAGATGATATCACCGAAAATGTAAAAACAATTCGTTCTGTGCCGTTAAAATTAACAGGGGATTATCCTGACGATTTTGAAATACGGGGTGAAATATTTTATCCGCTTTCGGTATTTAAAGCGTTAAATGAAAGCAGAGAGGATATTGGTGAAGATCGATTGGCAAATCCGAGAAATGCAGCTTCTGGAACACTTAAAATGCAAGATTCGAAAGTAGTAGCTTCTCGTAGGTTAGATTGTTATTTGTACTACGTTTTGGGAGAAAATCTTCCGTTCAAGAGTCACGAAGAGAATTTGAGCGCAGCAGCAAGTTGGGGGTTTAAGGTGCCCAAGAAAAGCGAGAAACTATTCGCTACCTATCAAACCATTGAGGAAATATTTGAATTTATCGATTACTGGAGTATTGAGCGAAATCAGCTAAACTTTGAAATTGACGGTATTGTTATTAAGGTAAATGATTACCTGCAAGAGGAATTAGGCTATACAGCAAAAAGCCCACGTTGGGCAATTGCCTATAAATTTAAAGCTGAACAGGTTGAAACTCGGTTAAATGAAATCACTTATCAAGTAGGAAGAACCGGAGCAATCACTCCTGTAGCTAACTTAGAACCAATCTTATTGGCAGGAACGACGGTTAAAAGAGCCTCACTTCACAATGCGGATCAAATAGCAAAATTAGATATTCGAGAGGGTGATTTAGTACAAGTAGAAAAGGGAGGAGAGATTATCCCAAAAGTGGTGGGGGTTAACTTGAGCCAACGTCCTCCAAATTCCCA
>Ga0307933_1003181_pt1 | contig 10541 bp, 8 predicted proteins | sample OrgLakmetageno88_FD_201811 | JGI IMG/M metagenome (GOLD analysis project Ga0307933, IMG submission 201811) | Saline water microbial communities from Organic Lake, Antarctica - #88 | ecosystem: Environmental > Aquatic > Non-marine Saline and Alkaline > Saline | place: Antarctica: Organic Lake...
CCCCATCCCGTTACATGCTTGAGTTTTGTGCCAAGCAGGCGCATCCATTGGCAATGACACTCCGGCCCCCGCCGTCCTTTCGCACGCGTCTTTCGGCATGGGCCGCCCGCCATGCCGTGCTGCTTGGCATTCTGGGGGTCTGCACCCTTGTCGAGGCGGTGTTGCAGGGGGCCGATTTCGGCCTCTGGGGATCGTCGCGCTGGCGCGGGCTCGCCTATCAGAATGGCGGGTTCTGGCGCGGGCTGCTGGACAACTGGCGGCCCAACTACGCCGGCCAGCCCGCCGCGATGTTCGCCAGCTACGGCTTTCTGCATGGCGGGTTCTTTCACCTGGCGGTCAACATGATCACGCTGGCCTCGCTGGGGCCGCCGGTGATCGAGCGGGTCGGGCAGGGGCGGTTCGCCGTGATCTATGCGGCCACGCTTCTGGGCGGGGCCTTGGGTTTTGCGCTGCTGTCGTCGGCGGTGCAGCCGATGGTCGGGGCCTCGGGGGCGCTGTTCGGCCTTGCCGGGGTGCTCACCGGCTGGGAATATACCGCCCGGCGGCTGGCGCGCGAGGATATCGGGCCGGTGCTGCGGGTGGTCGGGCTGCTGATCGGGCTCAATCTGGTGATGTACTGGGCGATGGACGGACGCCTCGCCTGGGAGACGCATCTGGGCGGCTTCCTCGCGGGCTGGGCCGCGGGCCTGTGGCTGCGCGACCGCTCTGCGGCCGGATGACAGCCCGTTTCCCGCAGCGTGCGACACGCGATCGGATCGGGCAGGTGTCCGGCCTGAGCGGGCGCTTGCGGATCAACCGCCGGCCCGCCGGTCACGGGCGTACCGAGAAGCTCCGCTGCAGCGTCAGGAAGATCCGGTTGGAAGTCGCCTCACCGATATTGTCCTCGTCGCGGATGCGGTATTCGTAGCCCGTCGAGAGCTGCCAGTCGCGGGTGAGGGCCCGGCTGTAGGTGGCGCGCAGATCGCTGCGGGTGGTGTCGTTGAGCTGCGGGCCGCCGGAGCGGGCCAGCTCGGCGAAATTGGCCGAGATCCCGACGCTCGACAACGAGTTGATCTGGTAATCGTAGCCCACCGAGGCCTGCGTGCTGCGCAGCTCGTTCGAGCGGTCGCTGGTGCGCACCTGCTGCGATAGCGAGGCGGTCAGCGTGCTGCGCGGCATCTCATGGGTGAAATTCAGGCTGCCCGTCGGGACGATGTTATTGGCCACATCGCGGGTCGCCCCGACGCTGAACGCGAGCGATCCGCGCGGCAGCGGCAGCGCGCGGTTGACCTGCCAGGTCGTGGTCTGGCCGTTCTCGCTCTGGTCCACCCGGAATGTCGTGCCGATCGTGCCGCGCGTCAGCTCGCGGCTCAGCGACAGAGAGCCGATCACCCCGTTTTCGGTGTCGGACTGCCGGGTGCTGCCGGTGGTCCGCTCGGTCTCGATCCGCTGAAGCCCCAGCGAGACGTCGAGCGTGTCGACCTGCGACAGCGCTTGCGTGAGCCCGAGATTGACGCTGCTGGTCTGCCGGTCGGTCCGCTGGGTGTCGTCGGCGCTGTAATCGCGGTAATTCAGCACCAGGCGCGCCTCGGTGACCGGGCTGAGCGTGGCGCGGGTGGTCCCCGACAGGGTGAAGGTCTCGGTGTCGAAGAGATCGGGATCCGTGGTGTCGGTAAAGCTGCGTTCGCGGTAGTCGCCCGACAGCACGACCCCCAGCGGATCGTTCAGCCCGGTCTCGAAGCGGAACCGCGCCCCGATCTCCTCCACGTCGCCGCGGTCCTGGGTGAGGTCGGTTTCGTCCAGCGGGTCTTCCTCGAAGACCGGATCCTCGTCCTCGGGCAGATCCTCGTCCAGAAGGAATCGATTGCGGTCGAACGGATCGCGCGCATCCACCGAGGAAAAGTTGTAATTGGCCCCGAAGTTGAGCGCGCTGTTCGCGCCCCGCCGCTGATAGCCGAGCCGCGCGCTGCGGTCGTCGACCGTGTTGGCCCCGCGCGGCGGCTCGATTGCGCGCAGCACCCCCGACAGATCGAGGCTCAGCGTGTCGAGGGGCCGCTGGTTGCGATAGCCCAGTGACAGCCGGGTGTCGAAAAGCTCGGCGTTTTCCGCGTCATCGGGGCGCAGATCGTAATTGTCGGTGGCGCTGAGGGTGGAGGAGATCCCGAAGGTCAGGACCGGCCCGCCCGCCTCGGGGCCCGCGCCTTGCTGCGCCAGCATGGGCATTGCCCCCAGACCGAGCACGGTCAGGGCCCCGACGGCCCCGGAGCCGGCCAGGAGATATGCGCGTCTCACGGGGGGCCGCCTTATTTGGTGAATTCGAAGAGGCGCCGCTCGGGCACGACGATCACGTCACCCGGGGCCAGCACCGTCGTGCCGCTGATGCTGTCCGCGCCGCCCATGCTTTTATAGTTGAAGCGGTAGACCCGTTCCTGCCCGCTGCTCGGATCGATGCGGCGCAGCTGGATGCGTTTCTCGGCGGCAAAGCGCGACAGCCCGCCCGAGGCGGCGAGAAATTGCAGCAGCGTCATGCCGGGCTCGACCTCGCGCAGGCCGGGCTGGGCCGCCTCGCCGATGATATAGATATCCATCAGTTCGTCTTCGCTGTCGGGGCCGAGAGAGGCCACCGAGACCAGCACCGTCGGCTCGATGGCGAAATCGCCGGCCAGTCTCGACGAGATGGTGCGCGCCACGCTGTCGACGGTGCGCCCGCCCGCCCGCACCGAGCCGGCCAGCGGAAAGCTGATCGAGCCGTCCGGCAGAACCAGGACATTGCGCCCCAGTTCGGGATCCTCCAGCACCTCGACCTGCAGCGTGTCGCCGGGCTGGATGCTGTAGCTGCTTTGCGCGGTGGCGGTGCCGGCCAGCCCCGCCATGACAAAAAGCGCCGCCAGAAATCTGATCATCTTGGTCCTCTGCCCCCGTATGGATGTTCACCCGATTTTGACCGGGATGCTATGACATCCGGTCGGGCGGCGAAACATGCGAATGCAACAATTCACTCCGCTGCGGCGGATTTGCAGCAGTGGGGCGGGTGGGGCACGGGTGGCGTCAGTTTCCGGTACCGTCCTCTTCGGAGGTCTCCCCGTCGGCGGTCCCGGCGGTCTCCTCGAGCCGGGCGATCGCGTCCTCGACCACGGGCATGAAAACGGGGGGCCGGTCGTCGCCGGTGATCTCGACCACACGGCGGTACCGCTCCAGCGCGTCCGCGTCGCGGCCCAGATCGTCATAGAGGCGCGCCAGGTGATACTGCACCCTGGGATCCGATGGCAGCCCCTGGGCGGCGGATTCCAGCGCCGTGACCGCCGTGTCGATCTCGCCGCGGCGGAAGGCGATCCAGCCATAGGTGTCCTGGAAGGCCGGCACGTCGCGGCCCCGCAGACGGCGCGCGATCTGATGCCCGCGCTCGAGGCTCTCGGCATCCTCGCGCCCGGTCGTCAGCAGGCTGGCCAGGTTGTTGGCGATGATCAGGTGGTCGGTATTGGCGGCATAAAGCCGCTCGTAGATCCCGATCGCCTCCTCGATATCGCCGTCGCGTTCCAGCAGGCCGGCAAGGATCCAGTTGAGCCGCAGATCGTCGGGCAACGCCGCGATCCCGTCGCGCAGCACCTGACGCGCCGCGGCCTCGTCGCCCTGCGCCGCCTTGATGTTGTAGAGCGCCAGCCAGAAACGCGAATCCTGCGGCGCCTCTTCGGTCAGATCGCGAAACGCCGTCTCGGCGGCCTCGATCTGTCCCGTCACCGCCTCGACCGAGGCCATCAGGAAGCGCGCGTTCGGCTCGTCGGGATTGGCCTCCAGCGTTTCACGCGCATATTGCCGCGCACCTTCCGCGTCGCCCTCTGCCAGACGGCTGCGCACGATCGTCGCCGCGGCCCCGAGGCCGCGCGCGCCGTCACCGGCCAGCGTGTCGAGAAAGCTCAGAAGCTCGTCCTCGCGGTCCTGCGCGGCAAGCTGGCGCGCGTTGAGCTCGTTGGCGATGCGCGTCGCGCGGTCGCCGTCCTGATCGCGCAGCGTGTCGATCACCTGGCCCAGGCGGCCCCAGTCCTGCTGGGTCACGTAGACCTCGCCAAGGGCCCCGAGCAGCCCGACATGGCTTGAGGACAGGCGCAGCGCGTTGATCAGAATCGCTTCGGCGTTGCGCAGGTCGTCCTGGGATATCAGGTGGCGGGCATAGCGCAGGGTTTCCTCGGGCGCATTGCCGGAGGCCTCGACGGCCCGGCTCAGCATGTCGGCCATCAGGTCGCGATTGCCGGCGCGTTCATGCGCCCGCGCCATCAGGGTCATCGCCTCGGCATCCTCGGGGGTTTCGCCGAGCGCCGAGCGCAGGGTGACGATCGCCTCGTCGATGCGATCGTCGTCGATCAGCCAGCCGGCGCGCATCTTGATCGCCTCGGGCTGCTGCGCGTCCTCTTCGAGCACCTGTTCGACCAGTGCGCGCGCGCCCACATTGTTGCCCGTCGTCTCCAGCATCCGGGCCAGCATCGCCATGATGCTGCGCCGCTCGTCGGAGGGGTCGATCCCGTCGATCAGCTCTTCCATCTCGGTGATGATGGCCGCATCGCGGTCGCCCAGATCGAAGCGCAGCCCGGCGCGCAGGGCCGTCAGGCGCGCGGCCTCGGGGGGGTCTTCGTCGAGCAGGCGCCCGAGTTCGGCCAGCGCGGTGTCGAGATCGCGCACATCCGTCAGGAAGCGGATATAGGTGGTGATGGCGCCGGTATCGGCGCCTTCGGCATCGGCGGGCTGCGCGGCGGCGGCATCGGCGCGCCCCTTGAGGAACGCCTGCGCGGCCTCGGCATCGCCCTGCGACAGATACCAGCGCACCAGGATATTGGGCACGTTCGGATCGTCGGGGAAGCGCTCGATCATCTCCTCGAGCTGTGCGCGGATCTCGCGCGTCTCGCCCAGCTGGTTGAGCACGCCGAGACGGATCGTGTAAAGCTGCCGGTCATCCGCGTCGCGCGCCAGCGCCGCGTCGATCGCCGTGAGCGCCGCGGTCCAGTCCTGATCGCGGATGAGATCGTCGATCACCACCTGGCGGGCCAGCATCAGATCGGGGTTGTCCTCGACCAGCGCCCGCGCCTTCGTCACCGCGTCGCGCCGGGCGTCCGGATCCTCTGCGCCCGACAGCGCATCGCGATAGGCGACCGTCGCATTGACGGCCTGCACCACCGGGTCCTCGGGGGCGAGCTCGGCCGCGGCCGTGCCGTGGCGCCGCGCCGCGTCCCAGTCATTGAACTGCACCGCCAGCTCGGCCAAGGCGCGCTGGCCGTCCACGCTGTCGGGATGTTGCTCGACCAGCCGGCGATACTGGCCATACGCCTCGCGCAGGTTGCCGCGCTCGTACACGGCCTCGGCATAGGTCCGCCGCGCCTCGCGATGCTGCCCGTCGAGCCGGAAGACATTGCGGAATTCGACCAGGGCGCGGTCCACGTCGCCCGCCTGCAGCAGTTCCAGCCCGGATTGATAATGGGCCTCGGCCCGGTCCTCGGCGGTGTCGCAAAAGGACAGAAGTCCTGCGGTGGCAAGCGCCAGAAAAGTCGGTTTTATCACGTCATTCGCCCTGCATGTTGAGACGCGCCCCAAGGGTGCGCGCCGGTCGTGGGATGGGGTGTGCGTTGTCTACCACGATATGGTGTCGACCGGGATGAAAAACATCCCTTATCCTTTACGCCATCCTTGACCACGCCGGAGGTCCCGGCAGGCAGGCCGTGTCAATACCCGGTGCCGCGCACCACAACCATCACCGTGCGGAAGAGGATGGTGACATCGCCGGACAGAGACAGGGTGGCCAGATAGCGGTTGTCGAATCCGGCACGCGCGGCAAAGCTCGAATCGTTGCGGTCCGAGATCTGCCAGAGGCCGGTGATGCCGGGGCGCAGGTCGAAATAGGCGGTGCCCGGATAGAGCCTTTCCTGATCGACCATCATCGGGCGCGGCCCGCACAGCGACATGTCGCCCTTGAGCACGTTCCACAGTTGCGGCAATTCGTCGAGCGAGCATTTGCGCAGCACCCGGCCGATCCGCGTGATGCGCGGGTCGGATTTGAGCTTTTGCGTCTCGTCCCATTCGCGGCGCGTCTCGGGGCAGGCGTCGAGATGGCGCCTGAGCAGGGCATCGGCCCCCGGCACCATGGTGCGGATCTTGACGATGCGAAAGATGCGCCCGCCGCACCCGATGCGTTTCTGGCGATAGATCGGGCTGTGCCCGTCAAGCGCGACCAGCGCCATCATCACCAGAACGACCGGCAGGGTGATCGGCAGGGTCACGAGGATCAGCACGATGTCGAGGGCGCGCTTCACGCCGTAGCGATAAAGCGCGGGACGAAGCGGCGCCTGTTTGCGACGGGCAGCATCGTGGTCTGTCGGGGCCTGAGAGTAGCCGACCTGTGAATACCCGGCCTGTGAATAATCTTGAAATGCCATGTTCTGTAGTCCCCAGCTTTCCTGTCAAAAGCGCGTATGCACAATCGGTGGCCGTGCGAAATGCAGATCAGGACAGCTCGCGTTCCGGATAGCACGTAGCACGCGCCCCCCCCCCTGATGCAAGAAACAATTAGAGGTTGCCTAAAAACAAGGATTAATTTGATATGAAACACGAAATAAATGTGACGTCGGGCGAAATGCCTTATTTTTGGGTGTTTGCCCGATATGAGATGCGCGCCTGATCGGACCCCCAAAAAACCGATTGCCGGCAACCCGGCAACAAAGACGGGCAAAGAGCCTGATCTTTTCCGGGCGGCTCCGTGCGGCTCCGTGCGGCCCGGGACGATCCAGGGCGATTCGCCGTGACACCGGGCGTGACGGGGGCCGGCGCGGCGCCCGCGACCGGGTCGGATCACGGGCCTGATCCGGGGGCCTGATCATTGGGCCGGATTATCCATGGAAGGGATTCTGCTGTTGCATAATCAACCTGTAACGGGCACATGCCATTAAGTAAAAGAGGGCCATCGGGTACCGGAGAGGGCGTGCACCCTGTCGTGAAACATGCAGGCCCATCCTGTTCTCCCGTGTGTCAGGGTACAGACCCGTTGCCGCCTTCGTTTGAAAGACGCCTTTGAAAGACGCCCATGAGACCGGAGACACTTTACGCAGATCACTTCGGCCTCTCCGAGCGTCCGTTCACGCTGCTGCCCGATCCGGCGTTTCTCTATTGGTCGAAGGCGCATCGCAACGCCTACACGATCCTCGATTACGGCATCTTCTCGCGCGCGCCGATCACCGTGATCACCGGCGAGATCGGCTCGGGCAAGACGACGCTGGTGCAGCACCTGCTGGGCAACACCGATGACACGATCACCGTCGGCCTGATCTCCAACGCGCAGGGCGGGCGCGGCGAGCTGCTGCAATGGGTGCTCAACGCGCTGTCGGTCGAGGTGTCCAACGAGGCCAGCTACGTGCAGAAGTTCCAGACCCTGCAGGATTTCCTGATCGCCGAATATGCCGCCGAGCGGCGCGTCGTGCTGATTTTCGACGAGGCGCAGAATCTCTCGATCGAGGGTCTGGAAGAGTTGCGCATGCTCACCAATATCAATGCCAACAAGGACGAGTTGATCCAGCTGATCCTGGTCGGACAGCCCGAACTGCGCGACGTGATCCGCAGCCCGCAGATGAAGCAGCTGGCGCAGCGGGTGACGGCGAGCTTTCACATCCCGGCGATGGATGCCGGGACCGTGACCAACTATATCCGTCACCGGTTATGCGCCGTGGGCGGGACGGGGGGCGAGTTCAGCGATGCCGCCTGCGCGATGATCCATGTGCAGACCGAAGGGGTGCCGCGGCTGGTCAACCAGCTTTGCGACATCGCCATGGTCTATGCCTGGAGCAACGATCAGACTTGCGTGACCGAAGAGACCCTGCAAAGCGTTCTGGATGACGGGCTGTTCTTCGCCGCCGCCAGACCCGCGGAAGAAAGCGACGCGACATGAACGAAGTGAAATACTACTTTTCCCTCTTCCTGAGGCGTCTGCATTACTTCCTGCTGATCTCGGTGGTGGTCTCGGCGGTCGCGGTGATCGTCGCCATCTCCCTGCCGCCGGCCTACGAATCCCAGACCCGGATCCTGGTGGAAGGCCCGCAGATCCCGCAGGAACTGGCCTCCTCGACGGTGACCATAAGCGGGGGCGAGCAGCTCCAGATCATCCAGCAGCGGCTGATGACCCGCGCCAACCTGCTCGACGTGGCGCGCAGCCAGAATGTCTTCGAGAATATCGGCACCATGAGCGCCGACGAGATCGTGGACGCGATGCGGGCGCGCACCGGCATTCGAATAGGCGGGGGACGCGATTCGCCCCCCACCATGAACCTCAGTTTCGAGGCGCCCCGCGCGGCCGCCACGGCCGCGGTGCTCAACGAATACCTGACCCTGATCGAACAGCAGAATAGCGAGTTGCGCAGCTCGCGCGCCGGCACCACGCTGGAATTCTTCCAGCAGGAGGTGGAGCGGCTCGGCAATGATCTCGATGCCCAGAGCGCCCGCATTCTCCAGTTCAAGTCCGAAAATGCCGAAGCGCTGCCCGATAACCTGCAGAACCGCCTCAGCCAGCAGGCCAGGATGGAGGAAGACATCCGGCGGATCGAGCGCGACATCACCGGGCTGCGCAACCAGTCCGAGCGGCTGGTACAGATTTTCGAGGCCACCGGGCAGTTGGGGGACGGGGACGGAGAGGGCCTGACCTCCGACCAGCAGCGTCTGCGGGACATGCGCCGCAACCTTGACGAGGCGCTGTCGCTCTATTCGGAAAGCAACCCTCGGGTGAGGATGCTGCAGGCCCGGATCACGCGGATGGAGGCGCGCATGGAGACGCGCGCGGCCGAAGAGCGCGACGCCCCCGAAGACGAGGCCGCCTCCGAGGTACAGACGCGCGGATCGGCCACGCTCGATCTGCAACTTAACGAGATCGAGACCCGCATCTCGATGCTGCAGGAGCAGCGCGACGAGACCGAAGAGCGGCTGGAGCGGTTGAACGAAACCCTCGGGGAGACCCCGGCCAACAGCGTCGCCCTGGGCGAGTTGCAGCGCAGCTACAACAATATCGAAAACCAGTACAACACGGCCGTCGACCGTCTGGCCCGGGCCAGCACCGGCGAGCGGATCGAGTCGGCCTCGCGCGGCGGGCGCCTCTCGGTGATCGAGCCGCCGTCGGTTCCCAACCGGCCGACCAAGCCGAACCGGCTGAAGATCGCCGGTGGCGGCACCGCCCTCGGGATCGCGGGGGGGCTGGCGCTGGTCGTGTTGCTCGAACTGCTCAATCGCACGGCCCGGCGGCCCGAGGACATCATCAACCGGGTCGGGGTGCGCCCGCTGGTCACCATCCCCTACATGCACAGCCGCGGCGAGGTGGTCGGCAAACGCCTGATCAAGGGCACCGTCTACGTGACGATCCTTGTGGGGGTGCCCGCCGCAATCTATGCGGTCCATATGTACTACCTGCCGCTTGACCTGCTGGCCGACAAGATCATGGACCGGATCGGGGTGCGCCTGTGACCGGTCGGTGCCTCTTGTCCCGGTGCAATTTCCGGTGCGATTCCGGGTGCAATTTCACACAGAACCGCCTTTTCGGGAGCGCGTGACATGGAACGTATTCAGGAAGCTCTGGCCAAGGCGCGCGCCGAACGGCAGCGGGGCAGCCCCGCGCGCACCGATCATGTGGCCGCAGCGCCGCGCGACTCGCAGGTCGAGGAAAGCTGGCAGGCACTGGCCCCGATCCGGCGCGATGTCGAGACGCTCAAGCGCAACCGGGTGGTCGCGGTCGAAAGCGGGCACGCGGCGGCCCCTTACGACCTTCTGCGCACCAAGATCATGCATCAGGCCCAGAGCAATGGCTGGCGCCGGATCGCGATCGTCTCGCCCGATCCGGCGGCCGGCAAGACCACCACGCTGGCCAATCTGGCCTTCAGTTTCGAGCGCCAGCACGACATGCGGGTGATGTGCATCGATCTGGATCTGCGCCGCCCGAACCTGCACAAGGTGCTGGCACAGACGGTCGAGCATTCCATGGCCGATGTGCTGGAGGGCCGGGTGCGCTTTGCCGATCACGGGATGCGCCTCGGCGAGCGCGTGGCCTTCGGCCTCAACCGCAGCGCCGCCTCGCGCCCGTCGGAGCTGTTGCTGAGCCGTGCCGCGCGCGCCGGGCTGGACGCGATCGAGCAGGATTACGCGCCCGACCTGGTGTTCTTCGACATCTCGCCGCTCAATGTCAGCGACGACAACATCGCCTTCCTGCAGAATGTCGATTGCGCGATCATCATCGCCGCCGCCGAATCCACCTCGACAAGCCTCATCGACCAGGCCGAACGGCAGGTGGCCGAACTGACCAACGTGATGGGGATCGTCCTGAACAAGTGCCGCTATACCAGCGAAGCCGACGGGTATAACTACTATTACTACTGACTGCTCCCGACCGCCGGATAGTGGTGCCATGATGGCCGGTATCGCGCGAATCGTCGCGCGCGGCGCGACCGGAGCAGCCGAGGCCACCAAGGCGCGGGGCGGGCGGATCGTGCTGGAGGTCATCAACACGCATGCGTCCCATGCCAATTGTACACAGGTGCACTCTTGTCGATAAG
>Ga0307933_1003190_pt1 | contig 10531 bp, 9 predicted proteins | sample OrgLakmetageno88_FD_201811 | JGI IMG/M metagenome (GOLD analysis project Ga0307933, IMG submission 201811) | Saline water microbial communities from Organic Lake, Antarctica - #88 | ecosystem: Environmental > Aquatic > Non-marine Saline and Alkaline > Saline | place: Antarctica: Organic Lake...
CCCGACAGGCGTCAGGCTTTGATTGACGTCTCAAGATACGCCTCATACAAAACTACTATGCTAAATGGTATCTCTCCTGTGCTCGGCCCTGAGTTATTAAATGCCCTCTATCGCATGGGTCATGGCGACGAGATACTCCTCGCTGATGCACATTATCCCGGGGACACTTATGGGAAGCGAGTCATTCGAGCAGATGGACTCGGCATTCCACTACTGCTCACTGCGATTTTGCCTCTCTTCCCGCTGGATACATACGTCGATGCACCTATTGCTATGATGGAGCCGGTGGCCGGTGACGAGTTGGCCCCGAGTGTGGAAATATCTTTCCGCACTGCGATGGCAGCATCCGGAGTCGGCACCGAGACCAGAATCGAGCGGGTCAATCGCTTTGACTTTTATGAGCGCAGCAAGGCATGCTACGCAATTGTGATGACCAGCGAGATGGCTAAATACGGCAACATCATCCTCAAGAAAGGGCACGCAAATATTTGAGATCGCGAATTCATAGTCAACAACATAGGATTATCTAATGCCACTCACCCCTCACACTTCAATTCCAGGAAATTCATATTAATATTATGCCTAAAAACAAGACAGTCCTACTCGTCGCCAACGGCGACCTCCGCCTAACCGCGAATCAAAACTGCTGGAGCAAACAGGATGAGATGGAGCAAGAGCTCGCAACCGTCCTCGCTGGCCTCGGCGGAAAGATCAAGCGGGCACACCCTTATAAGCCCGAGGAGAAGCACGGCTTCATCGCAAGCCAGCGCGAAGGCATGGATGTCTTTGCCGGAATCGACCGCAAGGCACCGCTCATTATAGCGGAATGTGTCTGGCAATACTCCCACCATTTACTGCACGGCCTCATTTCCCACGAAGGCCCGATCCTCACGGTCGCGAACTGGAGCGGCACATGGCCCGGCCTCGTCGGCATGCTCAATCTCAACGGCTCACTCACCAAAGCCGGCGTAAAATACTCCACACTTTGGAGTGAAGACTTTAGCTCGGACAAACGCTTCCAGAAGAAGCTCAAGAAATGGCTGGATACTGGCAGCGTCAGCCACAGCACTTCCCACGTTAAAAAGTATAAGAGTAAGACGACACCCAACCGCCTCAAAAAGACTGCCGACAAAATCGCTAAGGATCTCGACCGCAACAAGGCGATCATGGGCGTGTTCGACGAATTTTGCATGGGCATGTATAATGCCGCCATCCCCGACGAGCTGCTCTTCCAAACCGGTGTATACAAAGAGCAGCTCAGTCAGTCCGCACTGTACGCCGAGATGCAGACTGTGACAAAGGCTGAGGCCGACGAAGTGTATAACTTCATCGTCAAAAAGGGCTTCAACTTCCACTACGGCCGCAACGGCAAGACCAGCCTGACCAAAACACAGGTTCTGGAGCAGTGTAAGATGTATATTGCCGCCTGCCGCATTGGTGACGCCTTCGGGTGTGACGCTATCGGCATTCAATACCAGCAGGGTCTCAAAGACCTTTGTCCCGCTTCCGACCTCGTCGAAGGCATGCTCAACAGCTCCGACCGCCCACCAGTGACAAATGCCAAAGGCGAGGTTATTCTTGAGGGCGAGACTTACCCGCACTTCAACGAAGTCGATGAATGCTGCGGCCTCGATGCGCTCATGACGAAGCGCTTGCACACCGCCCTTAAACAGCCCACCGAAACGACGCTGCACGACCTCCGCTGGGGCGATTGGGATCAATCCGGCACCACCGAAGAATACGTTTGGGTCTTTCTCATCTCAGGTTCCGCTCCGGTCGAGCACCACATCGGAGGCTGGAAGGGCAGCCACGGCTATCGTCAGCCCGCGATGTATTTCCCAAAGGGCGGTTCGACGCTCCATGGCATCGCCAAACCGGGTGAGATTGTTTGGAGCCGCATCTTCATCGAAGATGGTAAGCTCAAGATGGACCTCGGCCGCGCTAATGTCATCGAACTTCCGAAAGAAGAAACCCAGCGCCGCCTCGACGAGACCACCCCACAGTGGCCTATCATGCACGCTATCACGTATGGCGTGAGCCGCGACCAGATGATGGCTCGCCACAAGGCCAACCACATTAACGTAGCCTATGCGAACAGCGCCAAGGAAGCTGACGACTGCATGTATGCCAAGGCCGAACTGGCCAAACAGATGGGCATGGACGTCTATCTCTGCGGCAAGAATGCAAAAGGTAAAAAACTCTAAGACACTATGATTATGAAAATATTATTATTAACCTTAATTACACTTGCCTGCATGGGAAAAATGTCAGCGGTATCCATTGTCTACGAGGGCACATCCGGCCCCGGCGCCGGTAAGCACGTCGTTTTTCTCGCCAGTGATCACGAATACCGGTCCGAGGAAACCTGCCCTGCCCTCGCGCGCATTCTAGCCAAGCACTACGGCTTTAAGTGCACGGTTGTCTTCGGCACCGATGCGGACGGATATATCAAGGCGGGGTCCTCTGAAATCAGCGGCATCGATGCACTGCGCGATGCTGATCTGTTCTTTGTCATTAGCCGCTTCCTCAACCCACCGGAGGAGCAGATGGCGGAAATCGATGCCTATTTGCAACGCGGCGGTCCAGTCGTTGGCCTGCGCACTTCGTCGCACGGTTTTAAAATTCCAAAAGATTCAAAATTCCGCAAATATGACTTCAGATCGAAGGTCGAAGGTTTTGAGAAAGGCTTCGGTCACCAGATCCTCGGTAACACCTGGGTCGGCCATTACGGAAAAAACCATGAGCAGGCCTGTCGTCAGGAAATCGTACCCGCGCAGAAGGATCACGTCATCCTCAGTGGCGTCGGCGATAACATCTACAACTACGTCGGTGGCTATATGGCACATCCCGGACCGGACTTCACGGTGCTCGCTAATGTCCAGCCACTGCAATCCATGGACCGCGATTCCGGGCCCGACCCGGACAAGCCGGCAGTGGCCTCCACCTGGACCCGTCACTACGAGGATAAGGATGGCAACAAGCATCGGGTCTTTCACTCGACCTCGGGCACATCCGAGGACTTCCTTGAAGAAGACTTTCGCCGTCTTATCGTTAATGGCATGTTCTGGACCATGGGAATGGAGGATGCCATCCAGCCGGATTTGGATATCAGCTTCGTCGGCCCTTACCAACCGTCAGGTTTCTCCTTCGACGGTTCCATGCCCGGCATCAAACCATCCGACCTGAAGGGCTGGGAATCCCCTATCATGCCCAAACCGGGGAAAGTAAGCTGCTGTAAATAATAGACATCATCCTGTTGCTCTCCTTCAAAACTTTCGGGATTTGAAGGTAAATTGCTCAACCTCACACTCTCTTATAAAACATGCCTTTCCACGGGCGTAAGTCCTCATCGACGGGCGAGACGGTTGTACAAAATTTCCTGATCGATTAAAACACATCACCAGCTTAAACCAAATCCATGGCAGTAGTTCGACTCATCCCTCTAGCACTCCTCATTTGCATGCTTCCTGCCTCGGGAGAAGAAAAGCTCAAAGCACTGATTGTCGACGGCCAAAGCAAGTTAAAGGTAGACGCAAAAGTAGCTACAGGACCAATTGGGGACAAATTCCAAGACTACACTGTTCAGATACAGGTGGACGGGGTCCAGCGCGACAAAAGCTATACGCTGAAAAGTTTCACTGATGAAACCGGTGTCTTCGTTAAGCTCGGTTCTGTACTCTGATTATTTTATAGGCATTCGTAATTTATGAAAAATATCATCTTCCGCCGAATTTCCCCATTTCTTGCCATTATTCTCCTCTCAGGATGCGCCACAACTCGCAGCGACTACGAGGAACCCAAGGTTGACGTCGTCGGCATCGAAAAAAGCGAGGCCGACTCCGAGGTAGCCGCCTTCACTCTGAAATTGAGGATCACTAATCCCAACGCGGAACCGATTCGACTCAATGGACTTTTCTATGAACTGAGCCTGGATGGGCTCGACGTGATAAACGGAACGGCACGCGATCTACCTGAAATTAAGGGCTACAGTAGCCAAATTATATCAGTGAGCTCAACCGCCAGCTTAATTAACAGCGTGCGCCTCGCAGCCGTCCTGATGAATAACCAGAACGGAGCAATCAACTACATGCTACGGGCAAAACTCGGAACCACCTCGCGTTGGCTGCCGGCAACGACAGTTAAAAAATCCGGCACCCTTTCATTGAACAATCTCTAGAACTTGAGAAGTGAATTCAGATCGTTACCTCTAATAAAGAATGAATCTCCCACGCATTTTTTCGTTAATATTTTGTTTGCTCGTTTTTTCGCTGAACGGCCTGCAAGCTTCGTATTTACAGAAATTCGAAGCCTGTGAACTCGTCCAAACAGATTGGGCCGACGGCGACAGTTTCCGAGTCCGCTTCCCGGATGAGAAGGAACATACGATTCGCCTCTATGGGGCAGATACAATTGAGACATTGGTCAACAACAGCACAGCAGCGCGCCGACTGCGTGCGCAGCGACGCTACTTCGGAATTTCAGGATATGGGAGCAGCCCTCAGGACTCTATAGAACTCGCAAAGAAGCTGGGGCAAGATGCAACGAAAGCAGTGCAAGAGCTACTCAAACAACCCTTTAACGTATACACCGCTTTTGCTGACGGCCGAGGCTCAACCAAACACCGCCGTATTTATGGCTTCATCGTGACAGCTGACGGTGACGATTTAGCAACTAAGCTAGTAGAAATGGGCTTAGCACGCGCTTTTGGTGTTTACCGCTCGACGCCTGACGGCTCCCACCGCGATGAGTATATCGAAACGTTAAAAGATGCTGAATTTGTTGCCGCGAGACGGGGCTTGGGTGCGTGGGAATATACCGACTGGAACGCGCTACCCAGCGAGCGCCGCGCGCAGCGCCTGGAGAACGAGGAAGATGCGATGGCGATGGGCCAAAGGGTGCCTGACGGCCCTATCAATATCAATAGCGCCGAAGCGGGCGAACTCAGAATGTTGCCGGGTATCGGCGATGTCATGGCCCTCCGAATTATCGAAGCACGACCATTTAAGCAGCTGGAAGATCTGCGAAAAGTTTCCGGAATCGGGCCTAAGTCCTACGAGGAAATCAGCAAGCTGATTGAACTTTAAAATGGTGGTGATTCTGAATCAGAGTGTTTTGTATTAATGGTTCAACGTTTATCTCAACGGTAAAAAGATTAAAGATGACTGTCATGAAACACTGGACTCTTCAACTCATTGCGCTCTGCCTGCTGCCAGTCAACCATCTAGCGGCGGAACCCCGGGACACCCCATGGGCGCTCGCTGTTCAGTGGGACAACGACCTACTCACAGGCACTGACGATGGCTACACGAACGGCTCACGAGTCGCCTTCACGCGCGCACTCAAGCTGGACGCGCCCGAGCATAGCCTGCTGCAGCGTTTTCTGAGATCGCTGACCGGCGCAGATCGGAATAACTTTTTCGATGACCTTCGCTTCGACAAAAGTGCGGTGCAAAACATCCAGTTTGGCGTGGGCCTCAGTCAATTGATGTTCACGCCTGACAACCCCAACGTGCCGACACCACCCGCCGGCGAACGCCCCTACGCGGGCTGGCTGGGTGCCGAATTTTCCCTCCAGGCCGCCTCAGAAAAATCTGCTAATACCGCTACCCTTTCAATCGGCACTACCGGCAAAAATAGCTACGCAGAGGAAAGCCAAGATTGGGTGCATCAAAATATATCAGACAGCCCGATCTTTCAAGGGTGGGATTCGCAAGCACCCTCAGAACTGACGATCAACCTGCACTTCGACCACAAAACCCGACTGTCCTTTCTCGACGACTTTAAGCGACCTATCGAGATGGACGGTTTCTACGAATGGGGCGCATCACTCGGCAACTTCAGAACAGATGCGTATCTAGGCGCATTCCTACGCACTGGCTACAATCTCCCCGCGAGCTACACCACGCCCCGCGTTCAACTTGGAAGCTTCACCGATACAATCTTCGGAAAGAATGGGGCAAAGCAGACTGACTTCTCATTCTACGGATTCGTGGGAGCCCGCACTTACGCGATTCTTCACGACATCGCACTCGATGGCCCTCTTTTTCGCGACTGGGCAGAGTCAGTCGATTCCGAGCCGATCGTTGGCGAGATCACTTTCGGTGTGGCCGCACAGTGGAAGTGCATTGAATTAAGCCTGGCTCACAATCTTCGCAGCGACGAGTTCGACGGACAGCAGAACCGTTCACGATACGGCTCGGTACTCTTTCGAATCGGGACTCAATTCTAGAGCAGCTCACCCTACCGCCCTCGACGGATCTCAGAGCCCTTGAAGGCGATACGCACCCGGTAAACACGCTTGAACCGGGTCTTAATCTTGAAGCTTTTCGGGTCGATGGACTCCGGGATCTCTTCCCTGTTGATATCGACGATGGCATGGTAGCCACGCTCGGAGAAGATATCGATCAACATGGCCAGTGCATCGGGGTCTTCGAGAATAAGGTTTTCGGTATTTACAACCGCACTGCCGGAAATCGCGTGACGCTCGACGATAGGTAGAAACTCTACTTTAATCAGGTCGATAACTTTCTCAAACAGCTCAGTCTGGCGCTCAGCGTAGCGATCTAGTCGATCAACGAGGTCCTGCCGGGCATGTTTAGAGAGCGTAGCAGCAACCGGAATCTGGGAGACGCGGTCGTAAGTGGCTTCGTCGAGTTCAAGCGAACCCTGATAGCGAAGCTCTTTATCAATGCGCTTACGAACTTCTTCGATTGGGCCGTGTGCGTTGATGAAATGATAGAAGAAAATTTCGCGCAGATCCTTCAGCGCACCGTAAGTCTTTTCTTTAAAAGTCCGGTAACGATTGAGTGCCGCATTCGGGTCGAAGTCGGTCGGTCGGAGCTCCATCTTTTCGCCAACTCCGGTTTCCTCGACCTCAGCATTGTGCTCCATCGCCTCTTGTCCACGGTGCAGCTGGCGCTTCACGCTCTCCTTCTCGTCGATAAAAAGCACTACAATATGGAAGTGTGGTTTCTTGAAGCTTTCAGCAAAGAGCGTTTCGCTGAACTTATTCCTTAGATCTATCAGCTTCTGATACAGCATTTTGACGCACTCGACCTGCACTTTTGTCCGGGGAAAACCATCGACGACTGCGCCGGATTTGAAAATGGGGTCAAGTAAGCGGCGGAGCATGATCTCAATCACCTCCCGGTCACCAACCAGCATTCCCGCATCCTTCATTTTTTTGGCTTCCTTAGTATCCAAAAGCGAACTCACCACAAGGGGCGGCGCAGTGAGGTCACGGTATTGCATGATGAAGTCGGTATTTGTGCCCTTACCGGCTCCGGGTGCACCATTCAACCAGAAGATCTCTTTCGGGAAGCGCAGATCTTCTTCACCCAGTTCTTCTTCCAAGGCAGACCATACTGAATTGAATATTATCTGAGCATCCTTAACCTCTAGGTCCTGGACTTTCTCGTTTTCAACGGATGGTTTTGTGGCTTCTTCGGCGGGGGCCATATTCTGTTACTGTGAGATTGAGTGTTCTATTTAAGAGGATTGATGTAAAGTCTACTAAGCTTCAAGCACTGATCTGCCCGAGCTGAACTTATTCATGCGTAGGGCGCCCGCGTGATCGATGGTTTCTGGGTTCGCGGAAGACAAATCCGGGCGGCAGCCTCTTCAAAATCCTCTCCGCCGGATAGGATATCGATCTCAAGGCGTAAGTAATAGACAGGTATAGTGGCTTTGATGTCTTCAAAAAGCCGCACGGCATCCTTCTCGGTGGTCACTATCATATCAAGCTTGTGCGCTGCGGCATTTCGGTAGATGCGCTCTATCTCCTGACGCGTAAAGCGGTGGTGATCAAGAAAACGCTGGTTGTAGCGGATCTCCGCCCCAAAGCCCCGCAGCATGGACTCAAAGCTCTCGGGTGAGGCAATGCCGCTAAAAGCTGCGATACGTGCATCCTGCAAAATACTGAGGGGCAACTCTTCGCCAGTATTCACGCACTTCAGGAATTGCGGCTTGTGGGCACACTCAATAATTTCAGCCTTTGGATTGTTTTCGCGGATCAGCTCCATCAGAGCATCATCGCGCACCCCGTCGGACTTGGTCAGAAATATGTAGCTGGCCCGGTTAAGATGCTTGATTGGCTCACGTAAGATTCCACGCGGCAGCATATGTTGATTGCCGAATGGATTCGTTTTATCCACGAGCAAGAGGTTTAGCTTACCTTTCAATGGCAGGTATTGCAGCCCGTCATCAAGGATCAACGTATCACAGCCAAATTTTCGAATCGCGTAAGAGCCAGCCTTCACCCTGTCCTTGTCGCAGAGAACGACAACGCCGGGCAGGTTACTGGCCAGCATAAAGGGCTCGTCCCCAGCTACCTCCGAGTCGAGCAGCACCTCCTTGCCATCGCTAACAATCTTCGGCGGGGCTGCTTCCCCATGAGTCAGCTTGCGCCACAGCTTCTTGTGCAGTGGTTCTTTCTTGCTCTTATACCCACGGCTCAGGATGGCGACCTTTCGGCCGCGCTCCGTCAGGATACGCGCAAATTTCTCCACGACCGGCGTCTTACCCGTGCCGCCCACGGTGAGATTCCCTACTACAACGACAAGGCAGCCCAGGGGCTTATTGCGTAAAATGCGGTGCTTATACAAATAGTAGCGCAGTTGCACGGCACCACTGAAGACATAAGACAACACGTAGAGGATATTGCCCATGAAATCCGCGGCCCGGCCATGACGCCGATCGTAGATCACATCCGCAGTAAACTGGGCGAAATCATTCGCCCAACGGATAATTTTATAACGGTATCGACGTAGCTTTAGCATTGTTAAAGTGAACACTTTGACGAGTCACATAGATTTTGAAAAACCAGAAAGAGGATTGACGCCAGTATTAATCACCTCTTTCTACGGAAAATCCGTCCAGCCTCCGTAATCCACGGGGGCTTCGCCGCATTTATTGCCTGTTGCCGCTCCTGATACATGAAATATCTCATCATCGCAGAAAAACCATCCGTCGCGACCGATCTCTCCAAAGCCCTCTCCAGCGAGCTGGGGAAGTTTACGAAAAAGGGGAAGTCGCGTGATGCTCAGTATTTTGAAAATGACAAGGCTGCTATTACTTCAGCCGTAGGCCACCTCGTCGAACTCAAGATGCCCACCGGACCAAACGGCAAAAACCTCCCCTGGAAGTTCGATGTGCTGCCGGCCATTCCCGAAACGTTCGAGCTACAACCCATCGAAAAGACGGAAGGGCGGCTGAAGCACGTGCTCAGTCTGGCGAAGAAAAAAGAGTTCGACGTCATCGTCAATGCCTGTGACGCGGGCCGCGAAGGTGAGCTGATCTTTCAATATATCATGGACATCGGCAATATCCAGACGCCTGTCGAACGCCTCTGGATGCAGTCCATGACCACCGGTTCGATTAAAGAAGCCTGGGGTAAACTACGAAAAGGCGAGCAGATGAGCAACCTCGCCGACGCAGCGAAGTGCCGATCCGAATCGGACTGGCTCGTGGGCCTGAACTCGACCCGCGCATTGACCTGCTTCCGCTCCCGCCATGGCGGCTTCAATATCACGGCTGCCGGACGCGTGCAAACGCCTACACTCGCAATCCTCGCCAAGCGCGAGCGCGAGATCAAAGCCTTCAAACCGGAAGACTACTGGGAAGTGCATGCCGACTTCGCCGTCGCAAAAGGCAACTATGAGAGCAAGTGGATCGACCTAGCCTTTAAGAAAAATTCAGAGAAGCCCCACGGCCGCGCCGAGCGCATCTGGGACAAAGCCACCGCCGATGCCATCCAGACCCGCTGCGTGGGCAAGACTGGCATCGTAACCGAAGAGAAGAAGCCAACTAAGCAAATCGCGCCGCAACTCTACGACCTCACCACTCTCCAGCGCGAGGCCCCATTCACCGCGAAAAACACCCTCGGCCTCGCCCAAGCACTTTACGAGCGCCACAAGATGCTCACCTACCCGCGGACGGACTCCCGCTACCTGCCCGAAGACTACATGAGCAAGGTGCACGAGACGATGCGCGACCTCGCCAGCTCTGGGCACCCTGTCGGCAAATGGGCCGCCGATGCCATCGAGAATGATCGCCTCAAGTTCAACAAGCGCATCTTCAACAACGCCAAAGTCTCTGATCACTTTGCCATCATTCCGACCGGCCGCGTCGTTAAGCTCAACGATCAGGAGTCCAAAGTTTACGACATGGTCGTGAAACGTTTCATCGCCGTCTTCTTCCCCCACGCCGAATTCGAAGTTACCAAGCGACTCACGACGATTAATAGTGGGGATGCCACCGACACCTTTCTAACCAACGGCAAGACCCTGACCGAACCGGGCTGGCTCGCCGTCTACGGACGCGTTGCCGGTGTCGCGGCCTCAAAAGACGAACTCGTCGCAGTCGAAGAGGGCGAAGACGCACAGACCGAGACCGTCGAAGTCGAAGACAAAGCCACCAAGCCTGCCGCCCGCTATACAGAGTCCACTCTGCTAGCAGCCATGGAAGGTGCTGGCAAACTCATTGACGATGATGAACTCCGCGAAGCCATGGTCGAGCGCGGCCTCGGCACACC
>Ga0307933_1003202_pt1 | contig 10497 bp, 9 predicted proteins | sample OrgLakmetageno88_FD_201811 | JGI IMG/M metagenome (GOLD analysis project Ga0307933, IMG submission 201811) | Saline water microbial communities from Organic Lake, Antarctica - #88 | ecosystem: Environmental > Aquatic > Non-marine Saline and Alkaline > Saline | place: Antarctica: Organic Lake...
CAGCGCTTCTAGCACACATCTCTCCTCTTGGATGGGCGCATATCCTCATCACGGGCGAGTACAGGTGGCCAAAACAGTGACCGAGGAGCTTAACGTACTATTCTGCCCTCTACCGGAGCGGACCCCTATATGGGTGATGTGATATCGGGAGCAGGAACTTGAAGAACGTGAGCGCATAATGAAGGAAGCTGGATTACGTCATGCTTACCAGCAGCGGGATCAACGCGCTCGTACTGGATGGCAGCAAGCTGCGAAGGCTTTCAGGGAGGGATCCGAAGACGCAAAGGCAAAAGGATCGTTTGAAAACAGGCAGGGCGGCAAGTCAGGAAATAGCGGCAAGAAGCAACGAACGAAAACCAGCCATTCTTCGCCCTCACAAAATGATGTTCAGGCTCAGCACTTGAAGACCTTGGGGCTGAAGCCCAGACGAGAATATAGCTCTGATTAGATCAAAAAAGCTTATCATCGCATTGTGATTAAGGTTCATCCCGACGCGGGAGGTTGTCAAGTGGTGTTTATTGCTGTGCAGAACGCATATTAATGGTTGAAAAGTGCCTAATAACCCTGAACAAGTAACAAGTAACAAGAAATTGATGGTTGAAGATTGTCTGGTATAATTATGAGTGAGCAGCTTCAACTGGCGTTACCTGTCGGAACCATCTTGCAAGATGGGAGCAATGAGTATGAAGTTGTCGATCCTAAAAATGGAAAAGGCTTTCTTGGTCAAGGTGGATTTGGCATCACGTATCTGGCACGTGAGAAGCGCCTGGGCCGAGATGTTGCTATCAAAGAGTTTTTTCCAAATACAATTGCTGGACGCGGTCAAACTTTAACTGTCGCGTCAAGAGACGTGGAACAATTCAAAGCTTTGAAGCGATACTTTCTTAGTGAGGCACGTATTTTAGCTGGATTTGATGATCCCAGTATAGTTAGCGTAATTGCATATTTTGAGGCTAACAACACGGCATACATGGTAATGCCGTACTTAAGGGGGCCAAATCTATCTGAACGCATAACAAAGCGACGGTATTCTGAAGATGAGGCAGAGGTGTTTCTTCGAAATCTTATAGCTGGGTTAAAGGTTATTCATGGCTCTGGCTTTTTGCATAGGGATATTAAACCTGATAATATCCTGCTCGACGAAGGCACTGGCGCACCTATTTTAATTGACTTCGGGGCGGCTCGTGAAGTCAAAGTTGACGGTACCGTTAGTACTTTTGGAGCTTACTCTGGTGGTTTTTCGGCAAAGGAAGCAAAGTTTCTAGAAACTAAAAAAACACCAGCGATGGATATCTATTCCTTGGGTGCGACAATTTACCGATGTATGTTCGGTTATGGCCCTAAGGATGCTGGCGTACGTGATCATGAAAAAGATGAAACCGGTGTTGATAGTTTGCTGGAACTCGAGAAAGCATCGTCCAATAGAGAGATAAGTCATCGATTTAGAAACATTCTTAAAAAATGTTTAGAGTTGCGGGCAAAAGATCGCTTTCAAACACTTGATGAGCTTGAGGCCGCCCTTGGCAAAACGCCTATACCTCCAACACCTTCTCGCGTCTGGATTTACGCTGTAGCAGCTACTTTCGTAGCGGGAGTGATTGGCACCGGCGTTTGGTATTCGGACATGCGGGATGCTGCTTCTGTTGTTCTTGCTGAAGGGCTACAACAAAATAGCACCGATGATTCAGCCGGAACGATTTCTGATCCAGGAGAAAAGATCTGGGCGGAAGCCGTACAGCAAAATACGATTGCATCTTATAAGATGTTTTTGTCGCAATTTGCTGAAGGTCCTCACGCGGCTTTAGCGGCGCAACGTATAAAAATGATGGAAGGTGAACTTGATAGTGCTGCTTGGTTGATTGCCGAGAGGGACAACACTGTTGAGAGCTATGCGCGATATCTAGAGAATTTTCCTACAGGGTCGCGTTCTGCCGAGGCCTCTTCAAAGCGTGAGCAACTGATCGCGTTGAGGGCTCAAAAAGCTGACGACGAAGCGTGGGTGGATGCATTGGAGATAGGGACGAAAACAGCGTTTACATCATATCTGTCAGAATATTCAGGAGGCTTGCATCGAGATGAAGCAGAGGACGAATTGGCTTGGTTGGACGCAATGGCAACGGATACGGTGGACGCATTAGAAGCGTACGTACGCGTTTTTCCATCCGGAAGATACGTATCTGAAGCTCAAGAACTGATAGCAGCTTTGGTAGCGTCGGTGGCTACGGCAGCGATTTTAGTTCCTGTACTGGTCGATGATCTACATTGGATTCGGCTTCATACAGAGTACTCTCGAGATGATGCGTGGCTAGCAGCTGAGGTTTATCGCGATACATTCGAGAATGTTCAAGTCTTTGAAAACCCTCCTGGTGCTTACAAATTAACCCTTGGACCATATTCTGGTAGATCAGCCGCCTCTGAGAAAATGCGAGAACATCGTACAGCGAACTCGATACCTGTGTTAGCTTTTGTAACGCCAGAACTTAATAATACCGATTTGGTGGACCTTTCTACTAACCCTGTGCCCCAACAGACTTCCCAAGCCACGGTAGGCCAAACTGCGGTCTCTGCCGCGCGAGCAGAACGCATTACTGCGTTTCAATATGCTTTAGTCTCAAGTAACCAGAAGGGTGCGTTTCACGGTGTCATTCAGGCCTTTCCAGGTTCTAACGAAGCGTTTTTAGCTGAAAGGTTGATCAAAAGATTGGAGGGCTCTGTTGCTTCGCCTTCTCAGGTCACAGAATCCTCGTATAGTTTGTTATTAAGAGCTCTAACTGTCCCAGCAGACCAAAGCGGTTTTGAACTTGTTATAGACCGTTTCCCAACGTCTCCTGAGGCAGTCCTTGCCCAAGAATTTTTGGATCAAATACAATGAAAAAACTAATTTTTGTATTAGCCATAATGGCGGCAACTGATGCGCATGCTTGGTCCACAGGTGATATGTCACCCTCGGTGTCGGCTTGTGATCAGTTAGCTTTTAATGGTTCTGCCGTTGAAAACCCCAACGGTGTAACACCGTTGGGCTTAAGTGATCTAAACCCATCTGAGGCACTCCCAAAATGTCACGCTGCACATGATGAATTCCCTGGTCACTTGAGAACGATCTATCACTTGGGCCGCCTTTATAGTGCTGCTGGCAATGAAGAACAGGCCATATATTATCTCACGTTGAGTGCTGAAGGTGGTTTTGCTGTTGCCTTCAATAATTTGGCGAACTTGTACGATGGTTCTAATGGCAGCTTCGGAAATGATCCCATCAGGACTAGAACGTATCGACAATTAGGATGTTTGCAGGGGAATGGTCCTTCTTGCGCGCGACTTGGTGATGAGGATCCCACCTATTTTTCTAGAGCATTTACACAGTATGAAGCTAATTGTGAACTAGATCATGGAACAAGTTGTCGTTGGGCAGGCCATCTTTTGAACGACACCGACAAGCCAATCCATGACGATGCTTTGTCGTTGACGTTTTTTGAACGCGGTTGCGAACTTGAGGATGCGAATGCTTGTGCCAACATCGGCTGGATGCACCTTTGGCGAGACGTTCCAGGCAAGAATGCGACGGTTGCTATTGATAGGCTCAGTACAGCCTGTTCATCTGACATAAATGAAGCTTGGGCGTGTCAAAATTTGGGCAGAGGGTATGAAGACGGTGAGTTTGGGGATGTAGATTTTGAGAAAGCTGAATTTTGGTTCAATGAAGGCTGCACCCAAGATGATGGTGGTTCCTGTGGAGACTACGGTGATTTACTTGAAGACGGCGATTTAGGCGCTTCAGATGACTCCAGAGCAGCCGTTTTTTTTGAGCGTGGCTGTGAATTAAATAGCGGCTGGTCGTGCGGTCGACTTGCTGATCTTCATAACGATGGGGATCTAGGCACACCAAATATGCAGTTGGCTGAAAGTCTTTTTGAGAAAGGTTGCAATCTTGATCATGCATGGTCCTGCGGAAACCTAGGAAACATCTTGATATCAGAACGTGCAGCACACGAAGAGGGGATCACTCTCTTACAAAAAGGCTGTGATCTCAATGACAGTTATTCATGCAAAAGCCTTGGCAATTATTATAATCGTAGTGGTTTTGTTCCCCGTGACTTGGAACGTGCAGCGTCACTCTATGAATTTGCGTGTCAACAAGATGATGAGTGGGCTTGTAGTTCACTTGGATACGCTAACGAAGAACTTGGTGAAACTGCCGCCGCAGCCATTGCACGCTTGAAAGCGTGTGAGTTGGGAAATGCTGAGTCCTGTGCCACATACGGAATATCGGTGTTTGAGGCTGGCAACATTCAGCGTGGAATAGACTTCTCTATCCGTTCACTAGAGGAAGGAAATAACTATCTAATCATAAATATGGATAATAGAAATGCGCAGCCAGGATCTAGAAGGTATTTGACAGCCCCCCGTTATGATGGGCTGCGTAAAGGCATACAGCGTCACCTGAGGTCGCGTGGTCTCTACAATGGATCAATTGATGGTATTTTCGGCCCAAATATGGAGCGTTCCATGAGAGCACTCTGCGATTGTTAAAAGGGAAAACAAGTGAAACAAATTTCAAGTCTATTTGCTGCGATAATGCTCAGTTTGGCAATTTTCATAACGGTCAATTTCGCTGGCCCAGCTTGGTTGGCAGAAACTGCTACGGGGTTTAACGGAAAGTCGGGGGATTGGACAAATTGGGTGAACGTACACTTAGCAATTTGGGCTTCCTTTTTCCTTGGCCTCATATCGGTCTTCTTAAATTGGAGGGAACTTCGCCGTCAAAAAACAACAGCGAAGCAACCACTTCTTAATCGTGACGAGAATGTCGTTTACGAACGAGAAGATCGCCGCACAATCTTTTTAGATGCATCCAAACTTCCAGAAAATTCAATTGTACGGCAGATGGTACAACGAGCCCTTGCTCAGTACCAAGGATCAAAGTCTTGGTCTCAAGCAAATGAAGTGCTGAAATCAACAACTGAAGAGCTGCAAAATCGTGTTGATTTAGGGTATACAACGGTTCGCTATTTAAGTTGGCTTATTCCTACATTGGGGTTCATCGGGACAGTGTTAGGTATCGCAAACGCATTGGAAGCCGTTGGGCAATTGACCCCTGAAGACTTCGAGCAGGCAGCCTTCTTGCCTGAGGTTGTTGCAGAACTTGGTATAGCTTTTTCAACTACGTTGGTGGCCCTCTTCCTTTCCGGCATCCTAATTTTCTTTGCTTCTTACATGCAGGCTGAAGAAGAAAAATTTATCACTGATGTTTTCGGTGATTGTGTCGATAACCTATTGAACAAATTGCATGAGGAGACGTGAAACATGGCACAGAAAAAAGATGAAGGTGGAGAACTTATCTCGAACAAAGCAGGTATTGAAGACTATCGAGACGAGAAAACTGGCCTGATTGTTTGGAATAAAGATGTTGAAGTACAGGACGATCAGACTGAAGTGGAAAAAACGAAACTTATTGGAAGGCCAAAGAACAAGAGCGTGCCTAAGGCAGTCATAGAAGTGGCCGCAGAAGCTCTCCCTTCAGATACAGATCCTTGCGTTGGTTGGTTAGTGGTCTGGGACGGACCTGGCAAAGGTACGTCCCACGTCATTAAGCCAGGTCTTAATAAGGTTGGCAGGGGTGCTGATTGCGATGTCGTGCTTGATTTTGGAGACACAACAATTTCTAAATCTGGTTTGGTTGGCGTTGGATATGACCCTCGCCGCCACAATTTTGCTTTTGTAAACTTAGGATCGAAGAACCCACCTGACCGCAATGACGAAGCGGTTTGGACCCAGTCAGAGCTAAACGATTCCGACAAGTTGTTGATTGGCGATACTACCCTCGTTTTCGTTGAATTTTGTAACACAGAACGAAATTGGAGTTAAGGAGTGAAGGTTTCGATTGGAACAGCGCAATGGATAGGTGAGCGAGAACGACAAGAGGATTCCATCGCTTCTGCGGTTGGTCCCGATGGGCGCCACTCACTAATTTTAGCCGATGGAATGGGCGGCCACGCTGGCGGCGAAATAGCCAGTCGCCTTGCTACATCTGTTGCATTGGAAGCTCTACTTGATCCGTACGATACAGTCCCGGATGCCCTCGATAACGCAATATCAAGGGCAAATTCCGCAATCTCTAGTCACATAGAAACCTCTCCAGAGTGCGATGGTATGGGGACGACCCTAATTTGCGTTGTTATTGAAAATGGCAAGCTTTGGTGGTCATCTGTTGGCGATAGTCATCTGTACATTCTTCGAAGCGGTGATGTTAAAAAGCTGAACGCTGATCACTCAATGTTGCCAGTTTTACAAAAGATGGTGACTGAGGGAGAAATTACAGCCGAACAGGCTGCAACTGATCCAAAGAGAAATGCTCTCAGATCGGCAGTCATGGGAGATAATATTCCCCTTGTTGATCTTCCTAAACGGCCATTTGATCTGCGCAACGGCGATATAATCGTACTATGTTCAGATGGTGTTGACAGTATTAAGAGTCTTTCGTCGATTGAGGCGGTAGTTACAGCCCAAGATAACGCTGAAAACGCCTCAAAATCCTTAGTAGAGGCTGTCAAAGCGGTTGGTCGTCCCAGACAGGATAATACGTCAGTCGTTGTCGCAATGATTGAACAAGAGCGGGCTCCTACCCAGATAGAGAACCAAATAGAAGAGAAATCAGATATTTTAGATACCGTTCGCAGGTTTGTATTGCCTGGCGTTACGGTAGCCCTTGCTGTGACGACGCTTTGGTTCGCGGCTTCTTCCTGGAGAGCAAATTCAGCTCTGCAAGTGACTCATGGCTTAATAGGAGACATATCAGCAGAGAATGCTGCTCTAGAAGAACAGCTAGAGCTCCTAAATCAGTCGACAGATCAGGTAAGAGCGGCGCAAGCTACATTGACTAATATTTCGAATGCGGTCGCCGATAATTATAATATTCTCGAGGATTTAAGATCACTCGAAAACGGAGATCTTTCGCCCGAAGCGACAAGCCTCATTCAGTTCATTGTAGCCCTTATTTCAGACAACCAAACGCTCATTGCCGATTCATCAAGCGGTGACACGGGTGCTAAAATTAGGGCTCAAATCTTAGCTGACCTTCTGAACGCTTTAAACTCAGATGAGGCTTTAGAAAATTTGGACGTTCTGATCCCAAATATTGAAGTAGAAGCTCTTCAAAATCTGGCGCGTAGTATTTTAGATCTGTTACGCGATGCAGACACTGAAGTTCAAGGTGCTCATCTAGCGAACGATGAAATGGAGCAGAAAATTTCTGAGCAAATGGAGCGCCTCTCAGCGTTGAGCGACGCGCTTAAAAATAACGCGTTAAGAGACTTTATTGAGCGATATTCAGGCACCGTTGAGGCGGAGATCGCAGCCGCAGCTATCAAGGCTTTGGTTATCCAAGAGCCCGATTCAGATCCATCGGCGACCAACGGGCAAAGTAATAATTAGGGGAACGCAGAGAATATGAAAAAAGTTTTGTTTTTGACTTGTTGGTTGATTGGGACTGTCCTGTTGCCAGCCCTTGCTGCGGCTCAACAAGTGCCCGAGGCAGTACAGGAAGCGCGAAATTCAATATTTCGGGTTGTCATCATAGTTGGTGACCAAGGCAGCCATGGGACTGCGTGGGCGGTGAATTCAAATACGCTCATAACCAATGCGCATGTAGTTCAGTCGTTAGAGGAACTAGAAGCCGAAACCGGTGAAGATGGAAACATCTTTATTGTTGATGCGTCTGGACGCCGAATTCCAGTAATTGACTATGATGCATTTGACAAAGTTGATGTCGCAACCCTTCGCATCGCCTCTAATTCTCTAAAACCACTACAAATTGCACCTGGTGAGTTTCCTATTGATACGCCCCTATGGAACTTGAGCTACCCAGGTGTTTCTGACTTTGCCGCCGTAGCCAAAGAAGCCCAGATTTCCGAAGGGAACATCCAGGAATATTTTGATCTTAGTTATCCAGATAACACATTCAATATTACACGCACTCTTAAGCACGATGCCGCATCTGGTCCCGGATCAAGTGGTAGCCCTATCCTGAACGAATGCGGGACTGTAATAGGTCTCCATTTCAGCGGTTTAAGTGATGATCATGGCGCTGGTGTAGGTGGAGCAAGTCGGCTGGCGATCAGTAGCCAAATGCTAGCTGATTATCTTGCTGTAGAAAGCCGATCCACAAAGTTTGATACCTCATCTCGATGCGTTAGCAGTAATGGATCTCCTCTATGGGTAATTATTGCAGGTGGCATTGTTCTCTTCGCAGCAGTTGCCGCATTTATATTCAAAGGTACAAGAAATTCCACACAGCCTTCGCAAAAGCCGGTACCTACACCCTCATCCCCAAACACCCTGATGCTAAAAGGGGTAGAACAGCACGAAAACTTTGAGCTTCAAGCCGACTTCGAGGTCGGAAAAACTTCGCTACAAATTGGAAGCTCAGAAAATCCCCAGAAAGGGAACGATCTCGTTTTGCAATTCCCCAACGTTTCACGTATCCACGCGAAAATAGAGCGGTTGGGTGAAAGTCTGCTGATAACCGACTTGGGATCGGTGAATGGTACAACCGTAAAAGACAAGCGTATCAACGAAGGGCTTGCCGTTCCTGTTTCAAATGGAGAAGTTGTTACGCTTGCCGATATCAAGGTAGAGGTAATCTTAAAATGAGACGTAAAGCCAAAGCTGAACTAGGCACGTTTTCTGCGTCAGCCATTGACTTGTTTGCCTCGGCTCTCGGGGCTTTCATCATTATCACTGTTGTTCTCTTTCCATATTTCCCGAACTTGAGCCCTGATCCTCTGAAAGCGATCATCGAGCAGTTGCGCGAAGATAAGCAAGGGTTGGAAGCTCAAGTAGCAGATTTGAACGACCAGAATTCTGCACTAACAGATCAAAACAATTCGCTTCAAGGACAAGTAGCTGCACAAGCTACTACCATTCAACAGCAACAGGGACAGATCACAACTGCAAATGCACAAGCGGCGTCAGCGCAACAAGCTGCCAATCAGGCGCAAGCGAATGCACAAGCTCTTGCAAATGCAGCTAATGACAAAGACCGTCAAATAGCTGACTTGCAGGGGCAGCTAGATGGGGCGGCATTCATTGGGATAGAACCAGAGCATGACAACATCCAGATAGTGATCGACTACTCTGGTTCTACGCTGGACTACATACAACAAATTGACAGTGCCGTGGAACTGATTGTTGACAGGCTCAATGTACAAGAAGACGCATTGCGTATAACTACATACGCTCTGACACCAACTGGTCCTCAATTCACCTATTGGCCAAACTCCAATGGTTTCCAAAGCCCTCTGACTGCGACAAGTAAAAACTCTGCCGTGAGCTTCGTTGTAAACCGCAATATTGACCCCCAAGCAGGCACGCCGACTTTTGAAGTTATGTCGCGGGTTATTTCGGGCAGCGAACCAAGCTCCATTATTTTGATTACAGATGGTGTCCCAACAGGGGTAAACTCAGAAGCTGATATGGCCGCGAAAATCTCTAGTTTCACAGCGTCCAATGCAGGACGTCATCAAGTCAATATCATTGCTATCGGTGAATTTATCGAAGAGGATATTGCGTCTTCAATCGTGCCCCTAGCCACTCAAAATGGTGGTGTTCTGGTTGCCTTACCGTGAGCGATTACCGCCATCTACCAATGGGTCAGACCCTGTCGAAAACTGTTGACCCCATGCAAAGGGTGTGGATTTTTGACAAAGGCAAATGATTGTAGTACAATTTTAGTGCTATTTATCTTTTAAAATACTGTTATTTATGAATTTTTTAAATCCAACAACAAATTGGAAACGTATTCTTCTATTGAGTTTTGGCGAAAATTTTTCATCAAACGAAGATCAAGAAGCAGCTGATTTACATGACAAAGAAACGCCGACACCTAGCTACGATGATACTTTTCAGCGTTTAGAGGCGAACCGAATGGCTGAGGTTAACGACCTCGACGAAAACCCAGATCCCGACCAAATTTTAGAGGACGGGTTCAGGCTCCTTGAAATAGACCGTGACGGAGATGGAACCATTGATGAGATCAGAAAGGTGCCAGATCTATCACACCCGCGTTGGAACAATGAAGCCGAGAGATGACGAGAAAGCCCTGGCGAAGGGACAACAATAAATGACGGCGGCGATAGCTCTAGAGAAGAAGAGCCAGACAGTTGAGCGCTTCACTCTTTCCACTAAATACATATTACGTAGAGAGTTGGATTCCCAGAGCCCAAAAAAATATGGTTCTTGCGCCATACTCACCTGGTCTGCCAAGCAACATTTTGTTGAAAGCTGCCTAGCGGTCCAAAAAGGTTCCCTTTCGGACACCCTGCTCCAACCTGTCCGAAATCTAGCTTGACGTATTAAGGAACATCAATACAATTACAGACACCCATTTCTTAACAAGACTGACCATGTCCCGAACATTTGCATATGCTCGCGTTTCCACAGTTGAGCAGGAAACACAAAACCAGATCGCTGAGATAAAAGCGGCTGGCTTCGCTGTTGAACAAC
>Ga0307933_1003206_pt1 | contig 10492 bp, 18 predicted proteins | sample OrgLakmetageno88_FD_201811 | JGI IMG/M metagenome (GOLD analysis project Ga0307933, IMG submission 201811) | Saline water microbial communities from Organic Lake, Antarctica - #88 | ecosystem: Environmental > Aquatic > Non-marine Saline and Alkaline > Saline | place: Antarctica: Organic Lake...
TGGGATTGGCGCGCGGCTGTCGAAAAAACCCCCTGCCCTGTAGCCCCTCTGTAGAGCCTCTGTAGACCCCCATTTAGACCCCCTTTTACCCCCCTTTTGGGGGACAAGATACGCCCCTGCCCTGCCCCTGCCTACCATCTGCTGTTCTTCCAAGCTGCTCTCACTGCTGTCTTATCTGACTTACGCCCGTTACATACCCGGCATAAAGATTGGAGGTTAGCTATGTCATGGTTGGGGTCACCCGTTACCGAGGGTGGGCGTATGTGATCTATAGTCCAGTCCCCCCCCGTTAGTTCTGCACCGCAGATAACACACTCAGGTTCTAAGACTGTCTTCGCATAGGCGCGCGCTTTGTTCCACTCTTTCGAGTTGTGCCAATCCGCCAAGATCTCTCCTTAGTCCAGCATCTCTTACATGGTACTACTTCGTTGCCTCGGGTTGTGTGAGGTGTGTCGCAGATAGGGCATCTCATGAATCTCTAAACCCTTGATAAACAACTACTGTCAAGTAGCTGAATGTAGCTCCGAGCAGAATCATAGTTAGCCAGGGAACATAGGTTGTTATAAGTGTTGCCAGTAGGTTTACCCCTACTAGGAAGAATGCGAGTATGACCATGCCTGCTGCTGTTTTCATAAGCGTTTGCGCTTTCTGTGTGAGCGTTGTCTTATACATAGCTTAGTTGTCTTTCTTATAGTTCGCTGAATGTAATTAGTGCGCCCTGATCTGCCTCAGAACCTGCCCATACCTTATTTGCTAAGATCTGGCAGATTTGGGAATCGTCTTCGAGCAGTCCGGCATTGTCTGCTGAATCGCCTACCGCCCTTATGAGCTTATCGAGGTCTGGCTTTTGGGAAGGGTAATCTTTTGTATTGCTTTTAGCTCGAGGCATAAAGAAAATCACCTCTAAACAAACTGCGCCAGTAAGCGGCTGACATGAGCTATTAGCTGCCTCGAGTACTTCAGTTAGTGTTTTGCGCCAAGCCGGGAGCTTTTTATTGCTCTCAACTATGACCGCGCGCTTGCCAATTACAAACGCATTCTTTGAACCCTGTGGTTGAGGTATTCCCGGTACAAAGACCTGAATCATCTTAGATTCTGTCTATCAGCACTATGACTAAGAAGAAGAACCAAAACGCTTAGAGTGCCAACGCCTACGCCTGCCAAGAATACAAGTCCTGTTAGGGGTTGCCTATTTTTTCTAGTCATGATCTCTGACCTTTTTTCTTTAGTCATTAAGTGCCTCATTGATCAGCGTTATAAGCTCCGCTTCGCTAATTTTGTGAGTTCTGTTTGATGCTCCGTCAAATAGCCTGAAGTAGTCATAGACCGCTTTGTAAATTGCTTCTGCTTGCGTTTTTTCAGTCTGCATTTTGACCGTCTAGAATTGCGTCTTCTATTTCCTTGGCAAGGAATGGATACTTTAGTGTCTCTAGAATGTCGCGAGTGTCTGCCAAGTCTTTGATCAGCTTGATAATGCGCTTGCGCTCTAGCTGCACTCCTGCTTCATAGCCTTTTGTGAAATAGAGTTTGTTTTCCAGTTCGCTCATGTCGGAGATCATCAGAACGGCGCATTCTCGAAGCCTGAAACTTGCGCCATAGTAGCGCCCTGCTGTGTCTTGCTACGAGCCTGAACTAGCTGTGCAGTTTGTAGGTGATGTTCAACTACGGTCTTTTCAACGTCTGAGTCTTTAGGCGTGTATTTCCCTATCTTCGTCGATAGCTCCCCAGTTAGCTCGATCCAGTCACCTTTTTCAAGATGCTCTGCTTGCGAAAAGTCGAACCAACAAGTCCAAAGTCTTGAGAAGGGCTTTGTGTAGCCTGGAACATCGTAGTTTTCCCAAACTGAGATCCTTCTACCTTCCCAGCCGATTAGGTTTACGTCTCCTGTGATTGTGATTTGTGGCATTTTATTCTCTTTTCTGTGATGAGTAATTTCTTGCTATATATAAACATAATGCCTATGTATAGTTATTAAGTTAAATGTCTATATCTAGAACCTTTAATAATGCTTATATATATATCTATATATAGAAGATGTATCTTATTTTAATTTTTCTAATCTGTCGATGCAGATTTCTATCGTTTCAGCTAGATCTGTATCTGTCACAAGTATCTTTTTTCTAAAGTCCCAAAGCTCAAAAGTGAGTTGCTTTCGCATGTCTTCGCGACCATGACCGTATCCCTTTTTATAGCCCGTTAGCCAAGTTCGCTCTGTGAACTCTTTCCAGTCTGTTTCCTGCTCCATGATTCTCCTGTCTGTCAGATAGAATTACTACCGGGGGCATAGCTATCTGTGGGCTATGTCCCCTTCGCTTTCACTTTGTATCTACTGCCTTAGCCATCTCTGTGATCTGCTCTAGGAATCGCTTAGGCATTCCATGAAGCTTAGCGTCGCTGTATAGCTCTCTAAGCCCCTCAACGTCACTACTTAGGGCTAGGACACTTGCGCGACCCTCAAACCCCTTTAGAGATACCGCCAAAGCCTCCTGTGAGGCTGCCTGCATTTCCTCCGCGCTAGGTCTGACGCTGTGACCGTCTTTCTTGCTAGAAAAGCCGAGCGTTGATAAAGCCCTACCGATTGCGCTAGTGCTGCAATTCTCGATAAAGCTAGTTTTGTTTATTGGGCTTGAGTTTCTAGTCTCCTGGGCAAAGTCAATAGCTGCTGCTCTCATGTCTTCCCGGTCAGTGTAGACACTTGCCATAATCACTATCTCGGTCTCGTTGATTAGCTTTATCTCGGTGTGTATTCTGCCGTTTGGGTGCTTCTCCCAGAACTTAGCTATTCGGTCTGCTACTGGTTCATAGTTGTCCATGAATCCCATTTTTACCCTCCTGTGATTTTGAGATAAGGCGCGCCGCCAGATCTGCTTTGTAACATTACAACGTTCTCGCCGTCTACATAGCCGTATTTAGCGCCCTTCATGCTGCTTTGAATAACCGACTTTCTAAGTGTTGCCTGCTGCTTCCAGAACTTTTCTTGCTCAAGTGCCGCCTGTAGAAGTCTGTATTCCTCGGGGTCTATTTCTATCTCTGTGTCTTCTATGTCCGGATGCAGAATCCTAATTGCGCTGTAAGTAGAATCGCTGCCTTCTATGTCTGGCTGCTCTCCTGTCCTGACAAGCTCTAGGAAGCTCTCTGCCGCCCTCATAAGTGCCTCCGCCTCTATCGGGTCATACTCCACTGTAAACTCCCTGTATTCGCCTCCTGCGACTGCACAGAGTACACCGGGACTATGCAAGCCTGTGACGATCATGTACCAAAGAACTTGAAGCCTGTAATGCTCCGGCAACATAGGCATAGCGTTTCTAGAGAATTTGATCTCCAGAATGTATAAACTGCCGTCTTCGTCTTCTATGACCCCATCGGGGTTAGCGTGAAATGAGGGGTTCTTCTGTGATTCGTAAGTGTAATCTCCGGTGTGAAGTGTCAAGTGTGGATGCATGTCCCCGAATAGTCGAGCTATAGCAGGCTCAAAGTAGTTACCTAGCTTCATAGCCATCGTGCCTTCTGTAGGCAATAGCAAGCCTGACTTCTGCGCCCATAAGTACACCGCGCTAGTCCAGGGAGATTTATTCATTATCGGAGCTATGTCGCTGCCGCCAATTGCGTGAGACCTTTGAGCATGCCACTCAGGAGATCCTGCCGGGTGTGTGCCGATTAGAGTGCCGCCTAGTTTGGCAATTGTCTTATTCACTGTGATCATGTTTTTGAGCATAGCAAAGCAGCGCGACATAATTACAGTTATTGTTTAGGCATGAACTCAGAACAAGCTCTAACTGCACTCGCAGAAGGCATAAAAAAGACCGGGGCAACCGCCTGCCAGACTTCTGACCCCGATGCTTGGTTTCCAGAAGGTGGCGTTATGAATACGAACCTAAGATCTGCTATTAGCCTCTGTAAGATCTGCCCGGTTAGGTCGCTGTGTCTAGAGTTTGCTTTAGTGAATGATGAGAAGCATGGTATCTGGGGAGGCGTGAACAGTAGGCAGCGCGCTAGATTGCGAAACGCTCGAGGCTAGTGTAAAAAGTAGTCCGAGAAGGGTGTAAAAAGTTAGACACCCGGAATGTGTGGTGGCTCTAATCCTTCTCTGACGTCTTCGTATTCTTCAGGGTTGTTTACCTCAGTGTTCTTTACTGCCATTACTGAAGCAAAGAAAGCTAAAGCCGCTGCGACGCTGCTAAGTATTTGCTGCGATTGCTCTCCGGTAACTATCCCGGCTATTACTAGAAGCGGCACTAATCCGGCAGCTGCCGCGTAAATTGCTTTTCTAATCTCGGGGTTGAATCTCATTTTGCGTACCTTTCCAATAGGGCTAACGGGTCAAAAGTCTGACCGTAAAAGATGTGCTTAGGCGTGTCTCCGTAAGTAAGGTGAAGATGGCTGCCGCGTGATGCGCTCCCGGTATTGCCTACTGCTGCGAACCACTTATTACCTTCCCAGATTTTAGTGCCGACCTTATGCTTGCTCTTTACCTTCAAGTGAGCAAAGCCTAGATACATGGGCATGTCTTTACCCTCATGCCAGAAGCGTAGGACTAGGCAGTGACCAAGAACATCGCTCCAAGTGTTTACTACTATTGTGCCTGTTTCCGGGGCTGTGATCCAAGCGCCTGTAGCAGCGCCAAAGTCTAAGCCTCTGTGAGGGTTAGTCCTGTTAGCTGTAGCAGCGTAGAGGGCTGTGATGCTTGCTTTAGGAAGTGGGTATCTCAAATTAGTACCTGCGAAACAACGGTAACGGCGAAAGCAGTAAGCGCGGCAGAAGCGAAAGCAGTAATCCAGGCTGTTTGCCAACGAGCTTTTTCTAGCTCTCTTATTCTGTCTTCATGATCTTGAAGCATCTTAAACCCGGCTTTTACTTCTGCCATGTCACCTACTAGCTTTAGTAATAACTGCTGCTGTGTGCTGCTTCTCGGTATCTGCTCAGACATTAGATAATTAAATCGGTCACTGGAACTAGTATTCTGCCGTCTTCTCCAAGATAAGCTTCTGGGTCTATCGCCTCTACAAACTCCAAAGCCTTAGCCTGAGTTAGTTTCTTGAATGACCAAGCGCTTAGGGCTGTCGGTGTTCCGGTGTAGTAGCCAAGAATCTCTGCGCCTTGAGTTACATCGCCGTTAGGATAAGCTCCTTCGGCACTTCCGCCCTGTATCGTAATTGAGTCTTCTGGCCCAGTGCCGTACTTAGGATTGGTAAAGTTTAGTTTCCATGTTGCATACTTCATAGCCCTAACTCCTTCTTTGATTCCGCTACTTCGTTGATAAAGTTTTCTAAAACTCCGGCTTGTTCCATTGCTTCAATGTGAGCAGCGTTTACGCTTGTGCCTCCCATTAGCATCGCCTTAGCGTTTCCAGTTAGTCGCGCGTTCCAGTAGTCGGGTTGAGCGGCTTCTATGTCTGCTCTAGTAAACTTGGTTTCAAAGCTGTCGAAGATGGCAACTAAGTCGTTTAGCTCGCGCTCTGCGCCTATCATGGCTAAGCGTGTTTGCCTTAGACCGATTTCAGTTTCCTGAGCTTTGAGTTCTTTCATTTCATCTTTTGTTTCACGAAGTCGCTTAATTTTTAGCTCGGCTTTTTGAACGCCAATCTTGGCAATCTGGAACTTATAAATCATGTCTTGTAGCTCTAGACAGGTTTGGTAGTAGCGCATCTCAGGGGTTGCGTGTGAGCCTGTAACAAAGCGCTCTAACTGAAAACGTGACCGAGGCTGTTGCACCTCTGCGATTGCGGCTTCTATTTCTTCATACATTAGACAGTCTCATTCTGGAACCCTGCTGCATAGTATCTAGTTGATGATAACCCTGTCCCCAAAGTGCTTCGAGAATCAGAAGGAAAGGCAAATTTGTCAACTGTGCTCACTACGGGGCCTTCATTACCACCTGCTGCATAACCTGCTACACCTGAGTCAGACATTCCCGCGGCGCTACTCCTGTTCGCGGAAAGCCCCGTTGCAAGTGTGCTTCGAGAATCAGAAGGAAAAGCAAATTTGCTTACATTACTAATGTTTACAGACGTTTTACCTCCAAGCGTGTAGCCCGCTGTTCCAGAATTAGACATTCCCCTTATTCGGTCTGTAGCTGAAGGCAGACCTGTGCCGAGAGTGCTTCTAACGTCGCTAGGAAAAGCAAATTTATCAACTGTCGTAACTTTTGGCGAACGCCCACCTGCCGCATAACCAGCCACGCCTGAGTTGGACATTCCTGCAAGGGACTGCCTTGCAATTGAAAGACCCGTACCGAGTGTGCTTCTAGAGTCATTTGAAAAAGCAAACTTGTCAATTGTTGCAACATCAGAGCTTCCGCTATATCCGCCTGCTGCATAACCAGCGACACCTGAGTCAGACATACCTGCTAAAGCGTTTCTGGCACTCGAAAGCCCTGTCCCCAGAACACTTTGCGAGTCGCTAGGAAAAGCAAACTTATCAACAGTCGTAACGCGAGAGCTTCCGTCATATCCACCTGCAACATAACCAGCTACACCTGAGTCAGACATTCCTACGATGCCATATCTACCATTCGACAACCCCGTACTCAATGTTGTTCGTGAGTCAGAAGGAAAGGCGAACTTATCAACAGTGCCAAGATAGGAACCGTTATAGCCGCCCACTACATAACCTGCCACGCCAGCCGCAGCGCCAGCCCCACTAGCCGCAAGTATTCCTAATGGAATTAGACTCATGCGAGATCGCCGACTAGGTAATAGCTGTTGGTCGCTTTCTTTGTAATGCTTGCTCCTGCAAACTGTCCGCCTGTGTCTCGCGCATCATCTTTGGAGTTGAGCGTAACCCCTGCGCCTGCTAAGAAAGTGATAGCGCCTCCGGCGTTTTGAATGAAGTTTATAGTTTCGCCAATAGCTAGTTCGTCATCTACTGTAATCGTGATTGCAGCGGTTGCATACACATAGCTATTCGCATCTCCTGCAACTATCGCCCTAGAAGTCCCCTGCTCGCTAACTGTAGGTGTAGGGTCTGGGAATACTATCGCGTTACCCCAAGCCGAACCATCGTATTTTGTTAGCAAGCTTGTGCCTGTTAGGTAAGCAAACTGACCATTTACCGGGCTAGTGATCGCCGCATCTCTCGCGCCGCTACTTGCAAAGACCGCGATGACCTGCTGCATAAGGTTATTGTTTATGTCTGAGGCTGGCAGCGTGTTGCCGTTAGCGAATACTTTATAGCTCATTTTATGCTTCTTTCCATAGGTCTAGTGTAGTTAGCCAAGTGTCTGAGTCGATGAAGTGACTCACTTTTACCATAGTATAATAATCTAGAATCTCTAACGTGTCCTGAGTAAAGTCCACGCCTATTAGTGTGCCTGGAAGCAGAAAAGCCGCTTCAGTCAAATTTCCTTGTCTGTCTAGTGTTAGCGTTTCTATGTTTTGTACTAGGTCAGTAGGCGATTGGTTAAACACCGAGCTAGCCCAGCGATCTAGTTCTTGAACACTTGTAGTGTTTAGACTTACGTCTTTTGCGTAAGTTCCATAAAGTGAAATCGAATCTAAATTTTCCTGCAAGACAAACGTGTCAGGGTCAGAAGCAAGCTCGACCCTTAGAGAATTGAAAACTTCATCACTGCTAGCGAGTGTGCTTATGTTGGTCATGCATAAGTGATTTAGAGTTTCATGATTATTCCCGATTGTATAAATAGTTTCTTGACCTGACCCGAGTACGTCTATTCCGCCTAGTAGTGATTCGTCTATCTTGAAGTAGTTTGCGCCTACTGGAAAGTCTGGAAGTGTCTCCGGGTCTGGGCGCGGTACGAATACAAACTCCTGCGTTTCAGCGTCTATCCAAAACAGCCCTAGTCCTACTTGTATCGCTTCTAGAATTAGATTAGAAGGTATTACCTGTGTCAGGGTTTCTGAGGGAATGCGACCTGCTGCCACTTTGCTTAGGTCGCTTATGCTGCTGCCAAATTCGTTAGCAATTATCTCTAGTTGCTCTAGTGGGGATACATAGCCATCGGGGTTTGAGCTATCGAAACTAGCTATTCGAGTATTTAGAAGCTGCTTCATAGAATCAAAAGCAATAACTTGCAGCAGATTTTTACCGTCTATTGTGTAAGTGCCGCCGATGCTATCAACTATGCCGCTCCAGATAATCTTATCTATCTCGCCTTTTACGAGCTTTATTCTTACTGGAACACCTGGACGAAATGAAGTGTTCTGAGAAGGGTCGTAATCGTAGGTTTGCAGTGTAAGGCGCGCTCCTGCAGGTTGCGGCTGAAAATAGAGTTGGTCTTGGATTTGTCCGCCGTTTTCTAGGTTTGCCCTAGCTACTGTGCAGGAAAGATTTTGCCAAGTAAAGCTATTAGTGCCTCCACCGTCTAGGACGTTTTCGCCGCCTAGCAAGCTTTGATCGATAATAAAGGTGTTGCCGCCTGATAGTACTCGCGAGCTGCCTAGTGTGCTAATGCCAATAATGAAAGCATTCTCTGAGCTGTCCGGCAGAAAGAACTCGACCTTTAGATCGTTAGCTATATCAAAGTTATCTATTGTAGTCATCGAAGTAGGTTTCTACTGCCCTGAGTTTTAAGTGTGTTGTTTATCTCATTGATGATTTGTTGCCCGTCTACGTTAGCCCGGTTTATGTTGATAGTAATTGCGTTGCCGAACTGATCAAACCTGCCGCGACCCTTAGAGATGCTTCCCTGCCTAGAAAACTCTCCGCCGCCTGCTTGCATGTCCGGCGCAAACTTTATAGCACCTGCCGCAGCGTTGGCTTTAGCCATAGCTCCTGCAATTCTTTTTAGACCGTCTACGTTTGTCCTAAAATTGTTCACGCCCGATTCAGTACGAAATGCCATTTCTAAGCCTGCAAAGATTTCTGTAGTAAAAACACTTAAGTGGGTAAGCGCCCTAATAGTGCTTATTATGCTGTCACCTATCCACTTAAACATTTGATCGCTAGTTACTTTGCCAGAAGCTATGCCGAAGGTGGAGGCGAATACATCTATTGCATCGCCGATGGCTCTCATTTGAGTTTGCGCTTCGCCTGCCGGGTCGATAATAGAAGCCCAGAAGTCTTGCACTGCCGGGATAACTGTCTCGAGAATAAACCCTTGAAAGTCTTGCATTATAGGCATGAACTTCTCGCCTATTTCTGCGCGAGTATTCTCTAGTTCTTTTTTTAGTATTCGCTGCTGATTAGCTAGCCCGTCTGAAGTGTTTGCAAAGTCTCCGGTTACTCCTGAAGTCTCTTCCATTAGCAAGCTGTAACGCGCTGTGACCTTCTCTGACTCGGTCATTTCAGTTGTGCCGTCTGTGATGTTCTTTTCTAAGGCGTGTGCTTCTACTGCAGTAGCGCTTAAGTCAATGGCGTAATTTCTTAGCGGCTCTGATTGACCTGCTAATCCCGACTGAAACTTTGCTAATGCATCTGCTACGTCTAGGTTATAAACTGAGGCAAAGTCTGCTCCACGCTGAGAAAGATCGTCTACTATTTTTACTACATCGCCGCCGTCTCCGGCTATCGTTTCTGCGAATCCTGAAAACTGAGTGGCTATCCCAAATAGCTCTGTCTTTGAAAGTCCTAGCCCCCTAGCTGCATTCTCACCTAGCGCAATTATCTCGTCTGCCGCGTCTTTGAAAGTAACCTCTACTGCATTAGTAGCTTCTGCAAGATCGCTAGCAGCATCTATAGATTTTTTTATTTCAGTTACTGCGAGGACTCCTAGCCCAATACCGATTGCTCCTACAACTTTGCCAATGTTTCCACCGATTTTCTTAAACTTTTTGCCTAGGTCTGCGAAGCTGTCATTAGCGCCTTTAGTAGCCTTGGCGAGATTTTTGTACTCTCCCAGTATCTCTACATTTAGCACTAAGCTCATTTGCTTCTTCTCCTATGTACCTCAGTTGCAAAAGCTGAGTATTCTGTCCCTGTGAGCTTTCTATACTCACTAGGGCTAACACCTGTAGCTATGACGAACTCTGCCATTTTCTTAGCATGATCTTCAGCTACTTTTTTCCTTTTGGGTCTGTCGCTCCAAGCATTCCTAAAGCTTCCTTTTGGGTAACGCCTTCAGTATCCTCGAACTTGTAATTAGGGTTATCTTGCTTCATAGCTACATAATAAAGAACTCTGAGCGCCCGGCCTTTAGGTTGCCCGTCTGCAAAGATTTCGTCTATGCTGCGACCTACTAGCAGCTCTATTTCTTCAACTTGCCCTAGTGTCATTTCATCGAAATTTATCATCTGTGCTTCCTTAGAGTTTTGTTTTAGCGGTTTCTGTTTTGATTAGCTTCTCCATTTGATCGAAGTAGTTTTCATAGATTTCTTCTCTAGTGTAGCCGAGCGCCCTAACAAAGAATGGCTGCGGCCTTATGTGTCTTTTGAACCAGCCCCAGTGAATCGGATTAGCGTAAGGAACTCCTGAGCTAGAACTTCTGTTGTTACCTGCCTTGACTGTAATCTTGCCCCTGGCTGTAGCTCCAACCCTGATGCTGTTCCGCAAAGCTCCTGTTCTAACCGGTACAAGTCCGCGCGCCTCATTAGCTACCA
>Ga0307933_1003216_pt1 | contig 10465 bp, 10 predicted proteins | sample OrgLakmetageno88_FD_201811 | JGI IMG/M metagenome (GOLD analysis project Ga0307933, IMG submission 201811) | Saline water microbial communities from Organic Lake, Antarctica - #88 | ecosystem: Environmental > Aquatic > Non-marine Saline and Alkaline > Saline | place: Antarctica: Organic Lake...
AATAATTTTAATCTCAGATGAACTACGCAAAATGCAAGCTCATCGATCAAACCAGATGAATATATCTACGCCATGAAATAAACATTCTTAACCGTCTTGACAATATTTCCCATAGCAGGGGTCAAACATAGAAAATAGAATAACTAACCAATACGCGTTTGTTTCTTTTTTTGATTTTAGGTAAGGGTCAAGCGATGGGGTCAAGGGCAATAGTGTTCGGCAAAGAAAATAGCGGCAAAAGACGGGGTCAGCGGCAAAAGGCGGGGTCAGGCCAAGGAACTGAAAAAGGGTCGTTCCGTATATTGCGATGTTTTGATTTTAGCCGCTCCTCCGCTCAATATAGCAAGGGGCAGCAGGCCTCCGAAAGTCCCACGTCCCAAGTCGTCCGTCCCTACGCTCCACCGTCTATGCCTGAAGCCGCGCCGTCTTTCAGTTTGGCTTCGCCAGACTCTTATATAGCCTGTGTATTTTAAAGAGTCTTGCTGGATCGAAGCTTACCTTAACAAAACCCGTCCGCAGCTAGTCGTCGATTCGGGCGAACTAGCCTTTTTTCTTAGCGGCTACGGCGAGCGCATGAGTGCGACCTATGTCGGCAACTGGGTAACGAAAACGGTCAAAGCGGCCGACATCGGCAAGAGCGGTAGTTGCCATCTGTTCCGCCACAGCTGCGCCACGCACATGCTTGAGAACGGCGCAGACATCCGCTTGATCCAGCAAGTACTCGGACACGCGCGGCTCGACACCACGCAGATTTATACGGAAGTGGCGATCAAGGCCCTGCGCGAAGTCCACGCCAGGACGCATCCCAGCGCACAATCAAAGTAAACTTGAAAAATCCCGAAATACTGTCATGTTAGAAATTATGAATGCCGCCCAGATTATCGAAGAGATCCAGCGCCTGCCCGAAGACGAGCGCGGCAAGGTGCTCGAATTTGCACGCCACCAGCCCAACGCTGAGACGCTTGAAGCGATGCGTGATCCTACCGACGACCTTCCGCGTTTTGAGACAGTCGAAGACCTTTTTAAAGAGCTTCAGGGCTGATGCTGCAACTCGTCCGCAAGAGCAGGTTCAAGAAGGACTTTAAAAAGCTTCTTTCTTCGGAAAAAGACCTCGAAAAGCTGGCTTTGATCATACGCGCATAGCAAGCGCAAGAGCTTTTGCCAGAGCGTAACTGAGATCATGCTCTGGCAGGTAATTACATCGACCACCGAGAATGCCATATCAGCCCCGAATGGCTGCTGATTTACCAGACGACTGAAACCGAGTTGATCCTTGTCCGCACCGGCTCGCATAATGTGTTGTTTGGTTGATTTATCTTAGCCGCCTTTACGGCGGTATAGCCGCAGGAAAAGGCCTTGCCTTGAACGCTGGCTGCGTTCACTTTTTAGACCGTTCCCCACGGTCGCTCTAAACGAAAGCTTTGCTCCTGAAAACCCCTCACTCGGTTCTGAAAACCGCGTCGGGGATTTTCTTGTGAATGTAGCTAAAACGCGTCGGTTCAATCGGCTCGCAGCCCAGCAACCGCGCCTAGAAAAAGCCCACGACTACGACGAGACCGCGTCGGGCAAAACGGAAAGCACCAGTCCAAGAATTCATAATTTATCGGCTTGATCGATCATCTGTTTCTTCCAGGCGATGGATGAGTTTGGGGTGAGATTTCGATTTGACTCTAGCTCAGATTGTAAGAAGAACTATGAATTCTTGGACTGACTGGACCATCGACAATACTGCAACGTTTGTATACTTTTTGAGACCAGTCTCCACTGTAGTGTCCCGCTGAGTTTTGCTAATTCGCGGATACCCGGACATCCCCGTTAAATTCCGCAATCTCGAAGGATGATTTTCGCACTTTAATTCAGCGACTCGCAGAGACGGCTTATTTCTTCGACTGCGTACAGAGGTAGAGAGATCAAGCTATAGCTGACTTGCCCTGTCTGGTTTTGGGTGCCGCTAATCCGAATGGATGCTTGTAGTTCCTGTCGGCTGGGCTGATTTAGATCAAAACGAAACGCGCATCGGCAGCCCTTTTGCAGCAGGTATTGATGCAACGACTTTAAACTCCCACTTTTCCCAGCCTTGACCTCGACTGGATAGATCTTGCAGCTCTGGGCGATGACATAATCCACCTCGGCATTATTGGCCTTGCCTTCGCGAAGCCAGCAATGCAGCTCGGGCGTTTGCTCGCCTTCACCAAGATTCAATAAGTGTTGTCCGATGAATTGTTCCGCCAGGCCGCCTTCATTGACTAGTTCGGTTTCTGTCAGTTCCTGAATCGAATTCCATCTCAGCCCCAAAATATGGTTGGCCAGCCCGACGTCGAGAAAGAGCAGCTTAAAGTTTTTTCCATCGGCTTCAGCGTTCAGGGGGATGCCATTACAGTGGCTGCGCACAACCGGAAAACAGACCCGTGCTTTAGTCAGCAGATCGATGACATGTTTGACCTCATTCGTCCGAGCATCCGGATCGTAATGGCTGTATTTCGTCTTTTGTGTCAGCCTGCTCGGTATCTGCGAAAAGACCTTTTGGAGCCTGAGCAGATCCTTCTGTGAGGCATACTTGTGAAAGTCATCTCGGTAGGTATCGATAATGGATCGGTGGACTTCGCTCACCTCTGTGATCGATCCGCTTGCCTTATAAACCTAAAAAGAGCAAGTGACCTTTTTTTTGCGGACTGACTCCGGTGATCGCTTCGATTTCCAGATTGATTTTCCGAATATCATAGCTGCGGAATACCTCATCGAGGTAGAGGTGCTTTTCCAGATTGATTTCGCAAAGGACGAGGTCATGTGCCTCAGCAAAAGCCCGCACCACCGAAGTCTTTCCCACCTGTCACCATACGGAATGGTCCATTTGTTGAGTCCCCGAAATTACAAGAATGACGGAACGACCCTGCAATGGCTCTCATTCGATTCGTCAGAGTTGGGGATAAATTCTATATTCTAGGTTTGCCCCTTTTCTGCCTTCCGAGAATGTTGCGGTTGCTTTGTAGATTTTCTTGCTAGTCACCTTCTCGCAGGCAAATTGATCTGTTTTGGTATGCGGGCGTAGCTCAGTTGGATAGAGCATCGGTTTTCTAAACCGACGGTCCTGGGTTCGAACCCCAGCGCCCGTACCATTGCCGTACCATTGCGAAGCAATCACTTCCCGCGTAGCGGAACTGGGGTGAGAACGTTCGACGTAAGGAGCGTAGCGACTGGAGATGGGGCAACCCTTGGGTTGATCGCGTAGCGATGCCGCTTGCGGCACCAACCCCAGCGCCCGTACCATTGCCGTATTATTGCGAAGCAATCCCTTCCCGATCCTCTGCGACGTTCCATACCTGTGTCACAGTAATGAGTCATGGACTTCACAACTGTGACACAGGATGTGACATCTTGGCGTAAATTGAGTGTGCTATTTTCAGAGTAAATTCCTGCTGGATTTAATATCTGCCTACTAATCAGAAGTTTACGTATTAATAGCACTGCTGGCACTGCGGATGCTTAGCGTTTGGCATGGGTAAAATAATTGGAATTGATTTAGGCACAACAAACTCCTGCATGTCCGTAATGGAAGGTGGGGAGCCGGTTGTGATACCAAATTCGGAAGGTGCCCGCACCACGCCGTCGGTTGTCGCGTTCTCTAAGAGCGGTGAGCGTCTCGTTGGCCAAGCGGCCAAGCGGCAAGCGGTCACGAATCCGAATAACACGATCTTTTCGGCCAAGCGTTTCATTGGCCGTAAGTTTTCTGAAGTGCAAGAGGAGGCCAAAAGCCTACCTTACAAAGTGGTCGAAGGTAAAAACGGCGACGCTTACATCGAAGCTGAAGTTAACGGCAAGACGGAGAAATTTGCGCCGGAGCAAATTTCGGCGATGATCCTGCAAAAGCTGAAAACTGATGCGGAAGCTTATTTAGGTGAAAAAGTCACTGAAGCCGTCATCACCGTGCCTGCTTACTTTAATGATGCGCAGCGCCAAGCGACTAAGGATGCCGGCCAAATCGCTGGCCTCGACGTCAAGCGTATCATCAACGAGCCGACTGCGGCCGCCCTTGCTTACGGTCTAGATAAAGGCCAAGACGAAGTGATCGCTGTCTACGATTTGGGTGGTGGTACCTTCGACATCTCGATTCTCGAAATCGGCGACGGCGTCTTCGAAGTTAAAGCGACTAATGGTGATACCCACCTAGGTGGTGATAACTGGGACAGCGCTTTGATCGACCATTTGATCGAAGAATTCAAGAAGAGCGACGGCATCGACCTCCGCTCCGATAAGATGGCGCTGCAACGCCTCAAAGAAGAGGGCGAAAAGGCCAAGATCGCTTTGTCCTCTACGCAGAGCACCGACATCAACCTGCCGTTCATCACCGCAGATGCGTCGGGTCCGAAGCACCTGAACATCACACTGACCCGCTCCAAGCTGGAGCAAATCTGTGATAAGCTCTACCAGCGCACGATCGGGCCATTCAAGGATTGTTTGAAGGACTCTGGGCACACGGCCGATGAAATCGGCGAGCTTGTGCTGGTCGGTGGTATGACACGTGCGCCGAAGGTTATTTCGGTGGCTAAAGATCTCACCGGCAAAGCACCGCACCAAGGTGTGAACCCCGACGAAGTGGTGGCCTTTGGTGCTGCGATTCAAGGCGGCGTTCTTCAAGGCGACGTGCGCGACGTGCTATTGCTCGACGTGACGCCACTCACACTCTCGATCGAAACTGCGGGCGGTGTCTCCACTGCCATGATCGAGCGTAACACCACGATCCCTACCAAGAAGAGCCAGACCTTCTCCACTTACGCCGACAATCAAACTGCGGTGGATATCAAAGTGCTGCAAGGCGAGCGCCCGATGGCGAAGGATAACAAGATACTCGGTAACTTCCGCCTCGACGGTATCCCTGGTGCCTCTCGCGGTGTGCCTCAGATCGAAGTCACTTTCGACATCGATGCGAACGGTATCCTCAGCGTCAGCGCTAAGGATCAAGGGACTGGCAAGGAGCAGAAGATTTCGATTACCGGATCCTCGGGTCTCGATAAGGACGAAGTTGAAAACTTAAAGCGCGAAGCCGAAGCCCACGCCACCGAAGACGAAGCCCTCAAGGCACGTGTCGAAGCACGCAACGAGCTCGACAATATCATTTACCAAGCTGAGAAGCAGATCACCGATCTCGGTGAAAAGATTCCAGCTGAAAAGAAGACCGAGCTCGAAGCCGCGATCACGGAAGCTAAGGCGATGCTTGAAAACCAAGAAGCCGACGCCGCTGCACTCAAAGCACCGAAGGATAAGATCATGGAAGTGATGCAATCCTTCGCCGAAGATCTCTACGGTCAAACCGGTGCCGAAGGCGCTGCGCAGCCGGAAGGTGATGCGGGCGATGCAGGCAATGCAGATGCTCCCGATTCCAAGTCCAAAAAGGACGACGACGACGCGGTGGATGCCGACTTCGAAGTCGTCGACGAGGACAAAGACAAGAAATAACCTTTAGCAAGCCGCGCCCGAGCAATCCTGCCCGAGCGCGGCTTTTGTTAACAACCACAAATCTCCACAACCATACAAAAAAACAAAATATGAAAATCAAACCACTCGGTGAACGCGTTCTTTTGAAACGCATTGAAGAAGACGAACAAGTCCGCGGCGGGATCATCATTCCCGACTCCGCTAAGGAAAAGTCTCAGGAGGCGGAAGTCGTCGCTCTGGGCACTGGCAAGAAAGACGACGACGGTAAAGTTGTTCCCTTCAACGTCAAAAAGGGCGACAGAGTCCTCCTGCCTCAATACGGCGGCACACCCGTCAAAGTCGACGGTGTTGAATACATCCTCGTCGATGAAGATAGCATTCTCGGCATTATCGCTTAAACGATCTTTGCCTCCAACTTTTTAAACAAAAATAGAAATAACATATTATGGCTAAGCAAATTCTCTTTGATGAAGCAGCTCGCAAGAAGATCCTAAAAGGTGTCGAAACACTCTCACGCGCAGTGAAAGTGACCCTCGGGCCCAAGGGACGTAACGTATTGATCGATAAAAAATTCGGCGCACCCACTGTCACAAAAGACGGTGTGACTGTAGCGAAAGAAATCGATCTTTCTGATCCTTTTGAAAACATGGGCGCACAGATGGTGCGCGAAGTGGCTTCCAAGACTGCGGATTCCGCAGGCGACGGCACCACCACAGCCACCGTGCTGGCCGAAGCAGTATACCGTGAAGGTATCAAGAACGTAGCCGCAGGTGCTAACCCGATCTACCTCAAACGTGGTATTGATAAGGCAGTTGCTGCGGCGACTGCTGCATTCGCTAAGCAAAGCAAGAAGGTGAAAGACCGCGAAGAAATTCGCCAAGTCGCCACCGTTTCGGCTAATTGGGATGAGACGATCGGCGACATCATCGCCGACGCCATGGATCGCGTGGGTAAAGATGGCACGATCACAGTTGAAGAAGCCAAAGGCATCGAAACATCCCTCGACGTGGTTGAAGGCATGCAATTCGACAAGGGCTACCTCTCTCCTTACTTCTGCACCAATGCGGAAGCTCAAGAAGTTAACTTCGAAGACGCGCATATCCTCATCCACGAGAAGAAGATTAGCAGCCTTAACGAAATTCTCCCACTACTTCAGATTGTTGCCAAGACCAACAAGCCATTCCTCATCATCGCTGAGGACATCGAAGGCGAAGCCCTCGCTGCACTGGTTGTGAACAAGCTACGCGGCACACTGAATGTGGCTGCGGTCAAAGCGCCTGGATTTGGCGATCGCCGCAAATCTATGCTCGAAGACATCGCTGTCCTCACAGGTGGACGTTGCATCACTGACGATCTCGGCATCAAGCTTGAGAACATTCAGCTCAGCGACCTTGGTAAGGCCAAGCGCATCACGATCGATAAGGAAAGCACGATCATCGTCGAAGGCGCTGGCAAGAGTGCCGATATCCAAGGCCGTGTGAAACTGATCCGTCGCCAAATTGAAGCCACCACCTCTGACTACGATCGCGAGAAGCTGCAAGAGCGTCTGGCTAAGATCGCCGGTGGCATCGCCGTGATCAATGTCGGTGCACAAACTGAGCCCGAGATGAAGGAGAAGAAAGACCGCGTCGACGACGCCCTGCACGCAACTCGCGCAGCCGTCGCCGAAGGCATCCTCCCCGGTGGTGGTGTCGCACTGCTCCGCGCAGCCAAGGCAATCGAAGCCACAGCCGCTGAGCTCGAAGGTGACGAAGCCCTCGGTGCATGGATCGTGCGCCGTGCGATCGAGGCACCTCTCCGCCAACTCTGCACCAATGCAGGGGTCGAAGGTTCGCTCATCGTGTCTGAAGTCCTCAAGAGTAAAGGCTCGATGGGTTACAACGTCGCCACTGGCGAATACGTTGACCTCCTCGCAGCCGGTATCGTTGACCCAACCATGGTGACACGCACCGCGCTCCAAAACGCCGGTTCGGTGGCTGGTCTGCTCCTCACGACTGAGTGCATGATCACCGATGAGCCCGAAGAAAAAGGCGGCCAAGGCATGCCTGACATGGGCGGCATGGGTGGCATGGGCGGTATGGGCGGCATGATGTAGTCTCTCTGAGATTACGCCAACCCAGACCAAGTAATACATTCCAAATACAAAACCCCGACCAGAAATGGTCGGGGTTTTTTCGTGAATCAGCTTGGATTCCCGCCTTTAGGCGGTCGCGTGTGAGAAGCCTCGAATTGTAAGGTTGGAGTCCCGCCTTTAGGCGGTTACGTGTGAGAAGCTCATCACATGCAGCCGCCTAAAGGCGGGACTCCAACCCAGCAAGGCATCTTTCCCAAAACTATTTCTCCGCATTCCGACTAGGGTGTTGATTTGCCTGAAGCATCTACTTTTACTAAGAGATTCATGTACCTTTCGTCTACAATATGAGCCAATCTAGAGTAGTTGCCGCCGTTGAGATCGGGACGTCCAAAATTGCTGTGCTTTTGGGCGAAATCGTTGGTGATTCGGGGCTCAACATCATCGGGCACTGCGTGGGTTCATCCAGGGGAGTGAAAAAAGGTGAAATCACCGATCTGGACAAGGCTAGCGATTGTGTCCACGCCGCTATTCTGCAGGCCGAAGAAAACGCTCAGACCCGGGTGGACGAAGTTTATCTGGCACAAACGGGGCGGCATCTGATTGGTAATTTCAATGTCGGCGGCTCAAGTATCAGTTCCTCCGACGGCATCGTGCGGCACGCAGACATCGATGCGGCCAAGGAAGATGCCAAGCGGCGCACACTGCCGCGCGACCGCACTTACATCCATCACATTCAAAATCCCTTTTCCCTCGATGGTCGGCCAGTGGACAACCCGCTCTCCAAAGAAGGGCGCCAGTTGCAGGTTGGCTATTGGTCGGTGCATGGCGACAGCGAGTCGGTGAGTGATAGCTTGCGGGTGATCCGCGGTATCGATCTCGATGTCAGCGATATGATTATTTCCAGCATCGCTTCGGGTGCGGTGCTGCTCGAAGAGTCGGAGAAAGAAAACGGTGCGCTAGTCATCGATATCGGCGGTGGCACGACGGATTATGTGCTCTACCGCAAAGGCTACATCGTCAAAACTGGCGTGGTGCCCGTCGGAGGCGACCACATTACCAACGACCTCAGCATCGGCCTGCGGGTGGCGCGTAAGAGCGCGGAAGAGTTTAAACTCAAACATGGGCGCGCCCACTATATGAGTGAAGACCGTGATGAAAAAGTTTGGCTGATCGGAGATTTCACCATCGGCGACCGCCAGTACCTACTCGCGGCCATCACTAAGATCGTCGAAGCGCGCGTGTTCGAGATCTTTGACATTATTAAAGAGCAACTCGAAGTGGCGGAGCTTTTTGACCCCAGCGATATTGCTTCGGGCGTCGTTTTAACAGGTGGCAGCGCACGCCTAGCCGGGATCGACGAGGCCGCGCACCGGCGCTTCGGGCTTGAAGCGCGCGTCTCGGAAGGCCCGCAAGATGTCGCCGAAGAGCTACGCGCACCGGAATACAGCACCAGCCTCGGTTTGCTCCACTACGCACTGACCGGGCAAGAGGAGAACCAACAACAAGCGCCACCGACTGGTTTATTGCGCCGACTCACTGGCTTGTTTAATTAAACGTGGATACATTGACTAACAATCCAGACTACGAAGCAGGCACCGCTCAGGCTGATCTCAAAATCAAGATCCTCGGGGTCGGTGGTGCAGGCACCAATGCCGTGGCTGGGCTCAAGCTGGAGCATCTGGGCGATGTGCGCTTGGCCGCGATCAATACCGACGCACAAGCGCTCAAGCAAGCGCCCATCGTTGAGAAGCTAGTGATCGGGCGCTCCATTACCCGTGGCCTCGGCGCGGGTGGGGAAGTCGAGATCGGGCGAGCCGCCGCCGAATCAGATCGCGCGGCCATCGCCAACATGATCGGCGATATGGATTTAATCATACTAGTCGTCGGCCTCGGTGGCGGCACCGGTAGCGCCGCCGCTTGTGTGGTGGCCGAGGTAGCGGCCAAGACAGGTGCGCTGGTGCTCGCCTTTGCCACACTACCGTTTAGCTTCGAGGGTGTGCGCCGCAAGCGTATCGCCGAGGCAAGTGTCGGCGAGCTGCGCCAGCTCGTGCACGGCCTGATCCCGCTGCCTAACGATGTGCTGCTGCAAGAGGGCGACGAAGATACTAGTGTGCTCAACGCCTTTGCGGTGGCCGATCAATGGATCGGGCGCGGCGTCAATTCGCTCTGCGCTATGCTGCTCAAGACCGGGCTGATCAATCAAGACTTCGCCTCGCTGCGTTCCGTCTTCCAAGATCGCGGAGGGAAAACCATCTTCGGCACCGGCACCGCCACGGGTGGGGACTACGTGAAAGACGCGCTAGAGGAGCTTTTCATCTGCCCATTGTTGCATTTAGGCGACCGCCCGGCGCAGCTGGATCGTATTTTGGTCAATGTGATCTGCGGAGCCGATATGGGCATCGCTAAGGTCAACGATATCATGACGCAAGTGAGCAAGCGCTTCGGCTCGCGCGAGGACATTGTCTTCGGCGCAGTGATCGATGAGAGTCGCAGCCAGAGCGTCGAGCTATGCATCCTCGGAAAGGCAGAAATGGATAGCTTCGTCGCCCCCGAGCGAGAGGCTAGTGCGGAGACAGCACCCAAGAAGACAATCATCACGGGTCTAGGTCTCGAAACCGAAATCTCGCAAGATACCAAGACGCCGCGCGCCGTGCACCGTTCTAAGTTGACTAAGAAGCAGCTGGCCGAAGTCGATCAAGACGAGTTCACCTTTATCGACAACGACGCGCAGCGCGGCTACTTCGACAAAACCGACCGCAACGACTACAACGACGAAGACCTCGACGTGCCCACCTTCATGCGCCGGGGAATCAAGATTAGGATGAAGTAGGGCCTGGCCGAAAAGGCATGAGTTCAGTGCTGGCGCGGTCCAGAGTCTGAGACTGGGCTTGAATCTTTCTTCAATATCGCCGCTGAGCCCTTTAAAAGTGCTCTAAACCTAAAATATTCACTGACAGA
>Ga0307933_1003228_pt1 | contig 10431 bp, 8 predicted proteins | sample OrgLakmetageno88_FD_201811 | JGI IMG/M metagenome (GOLD analysis project Ga0307933, IMG submission 201811) | Saline water microbial communities from Organic Lake, Antarctica - #88 | ecosystem: Environmental > Aquatic > Non-marine Saline and Alkaline > Saline | place: Antarctica: Organic Lake...
GTGGTTTTGTCAATACGCTAGATTTCACGGGCAGGGAGTTTTCTTAATGAATCAACCGGGTCTTCGCGTCTCAGAAGAAGGATCCAGTCAATAAGCGAACCGTGTGGCTGGGAAAGGTTTGCTAAGATCATGATCGGATTGCGAGGCCTGCACATTAATCACTGAGAAATCGTAACTACTCAGGACCTATTGGCGAGTAGGTTGCCGAGTCGGAAGGGGGCGCGGATAAGTTCGCCCAGGACTGGCAGCGCGTTTAATGCCCGCGCTTAATGCCAGACGTTTTGCATATTTATCCCTTGCCTGGTTGACCTGGTTCAGTTTAGTATCCCCCCCATGCCACGACAGATGTCCAAGCCACCTCGCCCGCCGCGTCGTTTTCTGGTTCCGCTGGATTCGGGAGGGGCGGCGACGCCGGTGGCCATTTATCACGTCGTTTCACGCGTGGTGGATCGGCAGTTTGTCTTTGGGCCCGAGGAAAAGGAACATTTGCGAATGCTCCTGCGAATGTACGAACGATTCTCAGGATGCCGCATTCTCTCCTACTGCCTGATGAGCAATCACCTGCACGTGTTATTGGAGGTTCCTCCGGGCTGTCAAAAGGGAGAGTCTCTGGGGCTGAGCGATGAGGAGTTGATTCATCGACTGGGAGGACTCTATTCCCGAAACCACACCCGCTTGATTGCGCGGGAAATTGAGGAAGCGCGAGGGTTGATGACTGGCAGGGCTGCTGACGGCGAGGAGGTTCCGGCGACGGAGAGGGCAAGACGGCAGCGGATGAAGAAAGAAGGTGAGGAATGGCTTCACGAAATCCACGCCCGTTATTCCTATCGGATGCACTCGCTCAGCGAGTTTTTCAAAGGGATGTTGCAGCGCTTTACTTGTTGGTTCAACCGAGAACGGGAACGGAAGGGCACCCTTTGGGAATCCCGCTTTCGCAGTGTCATTGTTCAGGACGGTTTGGCGGCCCGGACGATGGCGGCTTACATCGATCTCAATCCGGTGCGGGCGGGTCTTGTGGACGATCCGGCGGATTACCGCTGGAGTTCCTACGGCGAAGCGGTGGGCGGCGGACGGGGCGCGGCGCTGGCGCGGCGAGGATTGGTACGGGCTCTCTACGCCTTTGACTCAAAGAAAGGCGAAGCGAGCGCCCGGGCGTGGTCGCAGGGCGGGATCGGCAAGGAGTATCGTGGTATTTTGATCGCAGCGGCGATAGAACAAAGCGAAGAGGACGTGCATGGCCGCCACGCGGAGCAGGGCGGAAAAGTGGTGACACGCCGGGGAATGAGTCAGGAAAAAGCAGAGAAGGAATTGACCCGATTGCAAGAGGCAGACGCGAGGGATTTAAAGGTCTCGAAGGTGATCCGCTGTCGGGTGAGGTATTTTACCGATGGTGCCGTGATCGGATCGAAGGAATTCGTGGACGGAATCTTCAAAGGGGCCCGCCAAAGATTCGGTCCGAAAAGGAAAGATGGCGCGAGGCGGCCGAGGGGAGCACTCGGCGAGCTAAAAGGCGAATTGTGGTCGCTCCGGGATTTGAAAATTCCCTAGCCCCGCGTGATCTCGACCGCCCTCAGGACCTGCAATCATGCTGTGTCCAGGTTGTCGGCAACTTTCACCTTATGCCGTATTTATCGCCCAAGGAATTTGAGCGACTGACCAAGGAAAATGAAAAAATCGAAGCAAAGTTGGTGCAACTCAGAAAGGGGCTTTTGGACCTTACAAGTAAAAGGGAAAGGGAGGGCGAGCAAATGCTGAGAGTCTCGGTTACTTTTACCGTGCCGGAATGTTCGCGATGGCTTCCTCGATCTTGGGGTTGACCTCGTGTTTGAGGGCCCGGGCGGCCATTTTGAGGGCGTTTTTGATGGCGAGGGCAGACGATCCGCCGTGGGCGATGATGACCACTCCGTTGACGCCGAGGAGGGGTGAGCCGCCATAGGATTCGTAGTTGGTGCGATCTTTGACGGCCTGAAAGGCTCCTTTCCCCAAAAGGGCTCCGGCGATGCGGATGGGGTTCTTTTTAAACTCCTGTTTCAGCCACTTGGACATCGCCTTGGCGGTCGCTTCGCAGCTTTTGAGGACGATGTTGCCGGTGAAGCCATCACAGAGGCAGACATCGAGCGGGGTTTGGAAAAGGTCGTGGCCTTCGACATTCCCGCGCAGGGTGAAGGGAGCATTGCCGCTTTCGACGAGTTGCTTGAGCAGAATGAGAGTCTCCTTGGTAAAAGCGGTGCCTTTTTCCTCTTCTTCGCCGTTCGACATGACGCCCACCTTGGGGTCGGCGACTTTGAGAACCTCGCGGGCATAAACGCTGCCCATGATGGCGTAGTCGAGGAGGTGGGCGGGTTTGGCCTCGGGGTTGGCCCCGGCGTCGAGCAGGTTGCAAACGCCGAATTCGTTGGGCATGGGCGAGGCGATTCCGGCGCGGTGGACGCCTTTGAGGAGTCGGAGCTTCACGGTGGCGGCGGCGACGGCTGCTCCGGTATTGCCGGCCGAGACGAAAGCCTGGGCTTCGCCTTGTTTGACAAGGTCGGCGGCGATCGAGATCGAGGAGTTTTTTTTGCGACGCAGGGCTTTGGCGCCCGATTCCTCCATCCCAACCACTTCGGGGGCGTCGATGAATTGGACGCGCGGGTCGGTGAGTCCGGCTTCGCGGGCTTCTTTTTTCAGCCGTTCGGCGGGGCCGGTGAGGAAAAGCGACTCGATTTCAGAGTTTTCAGCGAGGAGGTCACGGGCTCCGAGGAGGTTGACTCCGGGGGCGTGGTCGCCGCCCATGGCATCGAGTGCGATTTTCATCACGGTGGTAAAAAGAGCGCGGAGGCTGCCCCCGCGCTCAGTCAATTGGTGCTAAAGTGGAGCGCCGGACGCGACCTAGACGAGGTCGACGTCAACAACGGTGCGGTCGCGATAGGTTCCGCAAGAGGGGCAGGCAATGTGCCCCGGAATCCGGGCGCTGCATTCAGGGCAGGTCTTGAGGAGGGGCTTGCGCCAGCGATTGGCTCCACGGCGGAGCTTTTGTTTGTGCTTGGAGGTGCGGCGTTTTGGTGAGGCCATAGGTTCGGTTGGTAAGAGGTTTAATCTTGGGAATCGAGCGCGTCGAGAGCGGCCCAGGGATTGGGCTCTTCCGACGCGGGGGCGGTGTTTACTCCATCATCCGTCGGTTTGTCTACCGCTAAATACTTCGGATCGATGTGACATTCTCCGGGGGTGTCGCCGTCCTCGCAACGGGGCAGGGTGGGGAGTTCGAGGAGAATTTCCTCGCGAATTTCGGGGGCGGGATCAACGAAGCCGTCATTTCCGAGCTCCACGCTGATGGCGACGGAGGGGAGGGAGACGGTGTGCCGGTAGGGATGGAGGCTCCGCATGCAGGTGAGCTCGAAGGTGGTTTCAAGCTGCCCGGAGAGCAGGAGTTCGGTGTCGAAGCGCTGGACGAAAAGGGAGTATTTCAGGGGGCTGGTGCTGATGATGTCGCTTTCGCTGAGGTCGAAGACCCCGGAAGGGAATTCGCCTTCGAAGTGCTGTCCTTCGTCGGGGAGTTGGCCGAGATCAATTTTCATGGAGAGAATTGTAGATTGAAATCGGTGGTTTGTATCGTGAAAATACTGCCGTGGAGAAAATTCCCAGCGAGATCCTGATCGGAGCCTACGTCGAAGGGGTTTTCCCGATGTCGGAGGATGGCGAGATTTATTGGTTCCAGCCGAAGGAACGGGGGATCATCCCTTTGGACCATCGCTTTCATATTCCGCATGGACTGAGGAGATCGATGAAGAAAAGGCCCTTCGAGGTCCGCTTTGACACCGCGTTTCGGGCGGTCATGGAAGGTTGCAGCGACCGGAAGGAGACGTGGATCGACCCGGTGATCAAGGAGAGCTACGGTGGGCTTTTTGATGCCGGCTTTGCCCATTCGGTGGAATGTTGGGATGACGACGGTTTGCAGGGCGGTTTGTATGGCGTTCGTTTGGGGCGGGCCTTTTTTGGAGAGAGCATGTTCAGCCGCAAGACCGATGCCAGCAAGATTGCCTTGGTGAAATTGGTGGAATGGTTGCGGGAGGAAGGGGTGATTCTTTTGGACACCCAGTGGATGACCGACCATTTGCGGACTTTTGGGGGATACGAAGTCCCGGCCTCCGAGTATCGCAAAATGCTGGATGAGGCGGTGACGGTCTGAGTGGCGGGAGGGCTCGGCTAGCGTCTCCGGCGGAATGCCCCAAGGAGCCCGACCGAAAGCAGTGCGAGGGCAGAAGGCTCGGGAATCACGGAGAATCCCACCCCGTCATACCAGGTTCGGTCGCTGGTGAGTGAACTGCCATCAATCTCGAACTGGAGTTGGCCATTGGTGACAGTTTGGGTCCCGAGTGGGACGGCGTAGAGCGTTCGGTTGCCATCAACAAAGTCCGAGTAGTCATCCGGAGTCTGTCCCAGAACATTGAGACCGGACACGCTTGTTTCCGGAACGGCCTGGCTGGCGGTGTTGATCGCGAAGACACCGGGGGAATTGGTGGTGTATTGTTGCAGAGGCTGTCCGGCAATGGCGGTGGCAATATCCCAAGTGCCGGTGTCAGACCAAAAGAAGGCGAAGGCGTTGTAGCTTCCGTTCAGGGTCGTCACTGTCGTCGTGAGGTTGGTGGTTGCAGCCTCGTTTCCGTTGGCCTCGTAGGCTCCGCCTTCGTTTGCAAAGTTTGCGGTGCCTTGGTTCAGGCCTGCTCCGCGTCCCCGCCAGCCTCCCACAACTGAACCGTCAGCGGGCGGAAGGTTCGTGGTATTGGCTGGACTGGCATCGATGTAGGAGATGGCGGCTTCAGCCGAAGCAAACACTGAGAAGGTGACGAAAGCACCAATGCGACTCGATTTCATGGACCAGCGTTAAAGAAATTCTTTCCGGGTGGCAAGCAGACGATCCCTAAATTTTTTCTGTGATCGTATTGTGGTGGACCTCGACAGCGGCAGGCGCGATCCATGGGGTGACGATTTGCTTGTAAGGTGGGGGGGAATCATCAGTATTTGGGACAGAGAAAAAGAGTGCCGGATTGGGCGGATCATTTTCCTGAAATGTCATGAACACAATGAACCGCACGCTTTTCTTGATCGTTTTTGGGACGTTTTGTGCCACCTCGATGGGCGGAGCGGTGCCGGAAGAGACGAAAGCGCCGCCCTATGAGGTCACGAAAACGGAAATCAAGCTTCCCGGGGTGACGATCAGCCGGGTGACCAGCGAAGTCCGGGTGAAGGCGGTCGCCTGTCTGGAATCGGGGATCCTGGAGTATGTCGTGTGTCGGCCTGATACCTTTGAGCACGAGGCCATTTTCACGACAGCGGCCAAGCCCGAGTTGGTTCATGCGGCCCTATTGTTGATCGGCCTGGAGCCCACCCCACAAAAGCCCGGTCTCGCGGAACTTTGGTTTGAGGAGGCGATGAAGCGGGAGGCCTCGCGCTTGAACATCGAGGTGGAATGGAAGGAGAAGGATGACGTGAAACGGGTGACTTTGGCCTCGCTTCTCCGGAGGCGTGGAAAGGTCGATGGGGCGGAGGCCAGGAAAAAGAAAAAGGAGAAGGTCGGGGCGGTGGAGAATGCCTGGGTCTTTGCGGGATCATTCATCCGACAGAACCCTGAAACCGGCGAGAGATTTTATGCCGCCAACGGGGGGGGCGTTCTCGTAGGGATCTGGCCAAATCCCTCGACGGTAATTCAGTTTGGAATTTCGGAGGGGAACCCTTATGACGGAAAAGACCTCGGGATGGAAATCCGCGAAGACCGCGTGCCGAAGAAGGGGACCGGGGTGGAGCTCATTTTTTCCAAGCTCGCCCCGCCCAAGAATCAAAAAAAATCAAAGCAAGATGAAGACACTAAAAATGATGAGTAAATGGCTGGGCCTTTGTGGTCTCGTCGCGGTGGTCTGGTTCGCGGCTTTTTCGGCCAAAGCCAATAATTTCAACGAGGTCGAGGGCGACTATTACAAGCAAGTGCCCCAGTTCCACACCTGGCCTGATCCCGACGGAGCCCGCTACAAGATCAAGCGATTTGGCCCGACCGGGATTGGTCTCGAACTGCGCCAGCCCGCCTTCACGATGCATATCGTCAATATCGAGGAAGGTTCCCCGGCGGAAGCTTGTGGAAAACTGAAAAAAGGCCAAATCATCGAGAGCATCAACGGGCAGGTCCTCAAGGATCGCGACCCGCGGGTCATCCTTGGCAATCTCATCACGGAAGCGGAAGCGAAGGGCGGCATCATGAAGATGATGGTTAAGGAGGATGCCAAGTCATCGGCCGCAGAGGTGGTCGTGAAGATCCCCGCGTTGGGACCCTACAGCGAGACTTGGCCGGTGAATTGCGAAAAGAGCGACAAGATTGTCCGGGCCTGCGCCGACACCCTCGCCAAGCACAAGGACTCGGCGGCCATCGGTCTCGACGGAGCCCTCTTATTCCTGCTTTCGACCGGCGAGGAAAAAGATCTCGAGGTGGCGAAACGGTGGGTCAAAGAGATGGTCGCGAAATACAAACCGAATGACCGCGAGGTCTATCCCTGGTTTGCGGGCTACACCGGGCCGGGCTTTTGCGAATATTACCTGCGCACCGGCGATGACTCGATTCTTCCCATCATCAAGGACATGGCGGACTCGCTGCAACGCACCATTTACAACGGTTCCTGGATGGGCCGCGGGAGCGCGAACTACGGATACATGGGCGGCGGACATCTCAATGCGGCCGGCCTGCATGCCACCACTTTTTTGCTCCTGGCGAAGGAATGCGGAGTCGATGTCGACGAACACACCCTGCAGTCGGCGCTCTATCACATCTACCGTTTTGCCGGGCACGGCAATGTCGCTTACGGCGACCATCTGCCCGAGGGCGGTTTTGCTGGAAACGGCAAGACCGAGGGACTGGCCTTCACGATGCAGGCAGCGGCCAATCTTCATCCGGACGGGGAAGAATCGGTTTATGCCAAGGCCCGCGACATCAGCGCGACCAAGGCCTTTTACTCGACTTCCTGGTTGTTCCACGGTCACACCGGGGGAGGGATCGGGGAATACTGGCGGGGCCCCGCGATGGGCTTGGTGCGGGACGATCGGCCTGCCGAGTATCAATCGTTCATGAACGAGCGGCGCTGGATGTACGAGCTGGCCCGGACTCACGACGGGGTCTTCGGCTGGGTCAGCGATTGGAATGTCGGCTACGACAAAACCGGCCTGGAAGGGCGTGGCTTTGGCAATTTCATTCCCTTGGTTTACACCCTGCCACGCAAACAATTGCGTCTTTACGGAGCCCCGCCGTCGGAGTTCTCAAAAACCCACACCATTCCCGATCGCACGTGGGGCAATGAAGCCGATGAGCTCTTTCTCTCGTTGGTCCCCGGAGAGTATGCCCCGGGGAAGCGGCAGGATATCTCGAAAGAGCGTCTCCCCACCGATGCTTCCAAGCCCATCCTCGCCCGCATCAATGACCCCAAGGTGAGCGATGAGGTCCTTCTGATGTATGCCCATCATTTCGATCAGGGAATCCGCACCGCGACGGCCCGGGCCATCAACAATCATGGTCGCACTCATCTCGTCCTGCAGTTGCTCAAGGCGGAGGACGCGCGGGCCCGTCTCGCGGGCATCACCTCCATCACCGGCATGAGCAAGGGACGTCCCTTGCCGGATGATCAGGTGAGCGATGAAATGTTCCAGCTAATTGGCGCCATGATTGATGACCCGAAGGAAGGGTGGTGGTTGAAGCTGGGGGCGATGACCGCGATGGAGCGGGCGCGGCCCGAGTTGATTGCCCCGCACTTTGAAACCATCCTCGCTTGGTTGGATCACGATGATTGGTGGCTGCGCCAAGCCGCGATGAAGGCCCTCACTCCATTGGCGGATGATTCGCGTTTTCACAAAGCCTTTCTCACCAAGGTCGGCAAATTGCTTAAGACGAGCGACCGTCTGGGAGATTTTGCGGCCCTGGGTGGCATTGTCCGTCAGCTCAAAGGTGCCGATCCTGAGATCCGCAATTTTGCGATGGAGACCCTGGGCGAATCCTATCTGAATTACCCCACCTCGCTCGCCGAACCGGGCGGGCAGGATTTGACCAAAAATATCGAGCTCCTGCTCGACGGGGTGGCCAAGGATCTGGCGATGGTTCCCGGCGGGTTCGATGAAGTTTATCGCATCGCCCGGAAACGGAGTCCCGACCAGGCGTTACCCCACCAGGAACTTTTTCTCGGGGCCGACAGCGACCAATTTGGTCCGGATCTGAAGAATGCCCTCAAGCCCCTTATCCGCGCGGAACTCATTCCCGAGTATGTCGAAAAGAACCGCAAGGCGCTTGAAAAAGAAATCGCCTCACGCGAACCCGGTCGGGCCGTCGAGGGGCTGGTCGCTCTTTATAAAAAAGCCGGTATTGATGATTACGGCTGGAAATTGCACGGGCCCGCCCGCGATAAGATTGCCTGGCAGTATTTCAGCTACGATCCGCCCGAAAAGAAGCTCTGGGAAGCGGGCCATCGATTCCGTGAAGTGAGTTGGCCCGACGGTGCCGGAAATTGGTATGCGCCTGAATTTGACCCGAAAAAAGCGGGCTGGAAGACCGGATTCGCGCCCTTTGCCAACAAAGGGGGCAAGGCCGCTCCCATCGGGACCTGCACCGGCGACCACCATTTCTGCGGTTGCGGGAACCCGGTGAATACTTTCTGGGAAAAGGAAGTCTTGTTGATGCGCTCCGAGGTCAAGCTGCCGGCTCTGCGCGATGGCCATGCCTATCGTCTCCTCGTCGGGGGACGGTCTCACTATAACCTTGGAGGCGGCAGTGATATTTGGATCGACGGTGAGCACCTCGACAACCGGAGAAAAGGACAGGCCACCATTCCCGGTGGCAGCGGTCGAAATTCCAACAAGCCCTGGGGCGTGACCATTTCCGATGATCATCGTACTTATTTCGAGGATGGCAAGGTCCTCCTGGCCTGCAACGGTTTCCTGCGCTGGGCTCACCGCACCGAGACCATCAAGTGCTACAAGACCTTCTGGTTTGAGGAGATGAAGCTTCCGCCTTTGGAGTAGTGGTCGTTTGCCTGCGGCCATGTCCGATCCAATCATGATTAAAAACAGGACCGGGTTTGCTCTCGGTCTCGTTTTTCTCTCGGGCTTTGCCGCCCTAATTTACCAGGTGTTGTGGATGAAGCAGATTGGTCTGCTTTTTGGCAACACCTCGCAGGCTGCGGGTGTCACCCTGGCCTCCTTCTTTGGAGGCCTTGCGGTGGGAAGCCGGGTGCTGGGCCGCCGGGTTTCAACTTCCCCCAATCCTTTGCGGACCTTTGCCTTTCTCGAGCTCGGGATCGCGGCGACGGCCCTACTCTACTTTGTCATTCTCGCTCTCTTCCGCGCGATTTATCCCGCTCTTTATCAGAGTGTGGGGTCGGGCGGGGTGCTCCATTTAATTAAGTTTGCCCTCGCTCTCTTTTTGGTTTTTCCACCGGCCTTTTGCATGGGAGGGACGATTCCGGTCCTCGGTCAATTCATGATTCGACGAAAGGAATCCTTTGGCCGGATTTCCGCCTTGATGTATGGGATTAATACTTTGGGGGCTGCCGCCGGGGCGGGCTTAGCCGGGTTTTATCTGCCGCTTTGGATTGGGTTCAATGCAACCTGCGGGCTTGCGATCGCCGTTTCCACTTCGGTCGCTTTGATCGCCTTTGGTCTGTCGCGTGGTCTGACCACTGAAAGCCTTGCGACAGCGGACCCGGAGTCACCCGGGCGAAATGAGGAGCCGCTCACGCGCCAGCAACGACGTCAGCGTGCGCGTAAGAAAAGCGAGGATCGCATTGGGCTTCCGCAGCCGACCTCCGGACAAGAGGGGAATTCAGGTGCGGGCGGCCTCGCGACCTTGGTGCTTTGTTTCCTCTCCGGGTTCGGAGTGTTGGCGCTGGAGGTTTTGTGGACCCGCTTGTTTTCGCAGGTCCTCGAAAATTCGGTTTACACCTTCGCCACCATCTTGGTGGTTCTTTTGTTGTGCCTCGCTCTCGGGGCGATGGTCAGTTCGCGGCTTACCCGCCTGTCGGCTCCTCCGTATCTTGTTTTGACGGTGCTGTTCCTTGCCGGAGCCGCTGCGGTCATGGTGATGCCCACCGTTTTTCTGACGGTGACCGATGGCATGCAGTTGATCACCTCGAAAGGTTCTTGGGACGATTATATCGGGCTCATCTTTGGCAAGGCCCTGATGGTGATTGGGCCATCCGCGCTTCTTTTGGGGACGGTTTTTCCCTACCTCATGAAGGTGGAGGAACGGCATCTCAAATCCCCCGGCTTGTCTCTCGGTCGTCTCGCCAGTGCCAACACCATCGGGGCCATTTTGGGAGCTTTGTTGTCTGGCTTTGTTCTCCTCGATGGTCTTGGAATCTGGCGCAGTGTGCAGCTGGTGGCCCTCCTGTATCTTCTCGCGGCTCTGGTCCTTCCCTTTCCCCGGACCGC
>Ga0307933_1003231_pt1 | contig 10427 bp, 10 predicted proteins | sample OrgLakmetageno88_FD_201811 | JGI IMG/M metagenome (GOLD analysis project Ga0307933, IMG submission 201811) | Saline water microbial communities from Organic Lake, Antarctica - #88 | ecosystem: Environmental > Aquatic > Non-marine Saline and Alkaline > Saline | place: Antarctica: Organic Lake...
GGGGAGGGGATGAAGGGGCCTTGGGGAATAATGTCTGTTAAGTCTAAAGACCAAAGGGACACTATCTACACGTATTTCTGTTTCTCTTACTATATCCTATCCGCTATGCGGAGAATTATAATAATCAAAGAACAGCTATTTGAGTTATGGTAAGTATACCTCCTGACCCAGGGCCAAAGGCCCGAAGCCTGCTAACAAGACCTGAGTCAAGACCTGAGTATTGAAATTTAATCCCGAAATAATAGACTAAATGGTCTAAATTATTACTATCTATTTTAACTATTATGAGTAATTCGCTACGCGAAAATTAAAAGGTTTTATTTAATAAGATGAGGACCATCTGTATACAAAATATTACCTACTGTTGAAACCACTTTTTTACCGTTATTTCTAAAAATTAGTACAATAGATGTTCAGTTTTGATAAATTCTGTATTTTATATTTAATAAATTTTCAGATCTTTTTTTACGATTACCTACAGTTGAATTAATATCAACATAGTCAAGTAATTTACCGTATTGATCACAATTTATTAATAGTTTTACAATTATATTACTATTTCCAATTGTACGACACGCTGTATGACGTGCATAAGGTGCTAGTTCTAGTAAATAATCTTCATTATTTATTATTGTTTTATTATCTTTCATTTTATTTTTCTCATTTTTTAGCTGATTAATTCATATAAATTTTTATACAACCTATTATCTACTTACTTTGAATGATCATAGAATTCGGCGTATTCGGATTATACTTACCTTGGCCCCTAAAGGGGCCTTGCAGCACAGCTTGATTTATCTAGATTTATCTAGATTTATCTAGATTTACGTGTTACAGATATGCACTTTATTATGGAGAACTCAGATCAAGTCTCTCTTTAAGGGACGAACAGTCCCGCGCTTGGCAGCTTTTTCACCGCCACGCTCAGAGTATCCAACATCGAGGTGGCAAAATTGTTTATCGATACGAGCTCTCTAAACACATTACTCTGTTATCCCTAGCGTAATTTAACTTATGATCGCATTCTTTTCCATACAAAAAATGCGGGTCAGTACAACCTTCTTTCGAACCTGCTCGTTACATCTAACTCACAGTCAAGCTTATTTATGCTGTTCCACTCCATTAATAGTTTCTATCTATCATGAATAAACCTATTGTAAACCTTTGTTATTTTTTAAAAGGCTATCGCCCCAATAAAACTGTCTCTCATAAATATTTTCCTTAAGAAAATAAGGTTAGTAGTTATCTATTATTATTATTGGTATTCCACTTAGCGTCTCCCATCATTCCTTGCGAAATATGATCATAGACTACCAATTATTCTATAAATTATATTAGATAAAAAACTATATATGATAACAGTAAAACTGCGTAGGGTCTTCTTGTCCAGCAGCGATTATGTAGCATCTTAACTACTAATTCAATTTCACTGGAATTATGATTGGGACAGTAGAGGTCTGATTACTCCATTCATACTTGCCAACAATTAATTGGCTATTGATTGCGCTACCTTTGTACAGTCAGGGTTACTGCAGCCATTAAATTGCTCTTATATCATTTGCATAACACAAACGAATTTAGATAACAATCATTGGGCAGGAGTCACTTCTAATACTTCTGCTATTGCATTGGCTAAAAGCTGTGTTTTTGGTAAACAGTTCAACCTCTCGATTTTATGTTCTCATTTTCAGTCTCATTTAATCCCGCGAACGAGGTAAATAAGGAAAAATAAGTCTCTTTCTTGCGAACGTACAGAGAAATTTTGCCGAGTTCCCTAATCATAATTATTCCATCGCCTTAGTATACTCTACCCACCCACTTGATTCAGTCTTAGTACGGTTATTTTTATATATTTATTTCCTGTTCTTTTTTCAAAGAAGTCAATATATAAGTACTCTTTTACTAATCACCTTTCAGATTTAAATAGTATTAGAGACCGATTCAGTTCAATTTAATTATTATTAATTGAAAAACCTTGGGTTTACGGCGTAATAGTATCTCACTATTATTTTAGTTACTCATATTTGCATTGTCACTTTTATTAAGATTACTCATTATATTTTAATAAAACGTTCTGCTACCCTAATCTACTTAATTTCAATTAGATTAAGTTTCGGTAATATCTTTTTAGTCACCTAAATTTTAGACGCATTTTTGCTTTCGATAGATGAACTATTACGTTTTCTTTCATTGATGGCTGTTTCTAAGCCCACAATTCTATTGTCATCGCAAAAACACCGGTCTTTTGCACTTAAGATATATTTAATGACCTTAACTTTAATTCTGTGTTGTTTCACTCTCGACCTATGACCTTAGCGCCATAAGTCTGACTGTTTAAATACATTTAATGATATTATCATGGTTAGAAAGGCAAAGTACCCCGCAAAACGGGGCCAAATACCTAAACAGAGCATTACCTTCATTAAATAATTAATAAACGTGATACCTAAATATCTTTCGCAGAAAACTAGCTATATCCAAGTTCGATTGGCATTTCACCACTTAGCATAAGTCATCCAAGATTATTGCAACAATCAATGGTTCGTTCCTCCCATAGAATATTCTTCTATTTTCAAACTGCTCATGCTAAGATCACTTGGTTTCGAGTCTAATTTATATTAACTATTTTTATCTCGCATATTTAATACTCGGTTTCCCTACGCTTATTCAGCTCGCTAATATAAATTACTTGCAAATCCATTATACAAAAGGTACCTAATACCTCCTATTAAGAAAGGATTTAGTGCTTGTCAATATTCTGATTCATTTTCTATTTCAATACCTCTTTAGTCGAGATCTTTTTCAACTTTCACTCACGTTACTTGTTCACTATCGGTGTTTATCGTATATTTAGCCTTAGAAGATTGGTACTCCTATATTCAAATAAATTAATTAATTCATTTTACTTATTATTTTACTTATTTATGGTTTTTAAGCCATTTTTAGGTTAAATTTATAATTATAATGGACTTTCACCTCATATTGTATGTTATTCCAAACATTTATAATTAAATAAATTTTAACTTTTTAGGCTAATAGATGTTCGCTCACCGCTACTAATCTAATCTCTATTGATTTCTTTTCCTCTTGTTACTAAGATGTTTCAGTTCACAAGGTTTTTATAAACGATATATTGGTTTTCCAATAAAAAGGTCTACTTTATTTCATAGTCTTAGGCTCCATAAAGTATTTATATGACCTATTGTATAGATAAACCCAAGTTTTCTTCAGAACACTTTTTTATACTTATCAAAATATGTACGTATAAAGGGACTTGAACCCTTATAATCTGCTTGGAAGGCAGAAAGTTTACCAGTTAACTTATATACGCTTTCTTCCAAGAGCAAGTTCCCTTACCCTTACTATGTTACGACTTACTCAAAATCTCTCGATTGTCTTAAATAAATTTATTAAATAATCTTTAATTTAGTAGAAAATTCAATAATCAAATCTTCAGAATCAATCTATAATTTTCTGAGGTGACGGGCAATTTGTACGAATGAGATTGCATAATTCACCGCAACATTCTTATTTGCGATTACTACTGAATCCTACTTCATATAGACGAGTTGCAGTCTATAATCCGAACTTAGATAATTTTTTAGTTCTTAGTTTATCCTTTCAGAATAACATAACTTTGTAATTACCATTGTAGCACATGTGTAGCCCTCCATATAAGAACCATGATATCTGACGTCATTCACACCTTCCTCTGTTTTATCAACAAGCGGTTTCCTAAGAGTATTTTATATATTCATTAATATATAATTAATAACATAGGATGTGAGTTGCGTTCATTAATTGAAATTAATCTAATATTTCACAACATGAACTGACGACGACCATGCAGTATCTGTATTTATTATTTTACATAATAACCTAATGGAGGTAAGGTTTCGCGCGGATAGTCGAATTAAACCACATGCTCCTCCAGCTTGATATCTCAAACCGCCAATTTTTTTGAATTTTAATCTTGCGATCGTAGTAATCAGGTGGATTATTTAACGAGTTATCTGAGGGACTTATTTTTACAAACCCCTAATAATCATAGTTTACGCCTTGGACTAAGAGGGTATCTAATCCTCGTTGCTACCCAAGGTTTCGTGTTTCAGCGTCAGAATATACCCAGATTGTTGCCTTCGCCTATTGGTATTCTCTCCAGTATCAACACATTCTATCGCTACTCTGGAAATTCTACAATCCTCTATTTTATTCTCTAGATTAATAGTTTCAAAATAACTTTCAAATCTCTTCTTATATCTGAACTTTCTATTTTTTGACTTATTACTCCGCCTACACACCCTTTACACCCAATAATTTTGGAGAATACTTGAGCTTTACGTTTAACCGCTTCTGCTGGCACGCATATTAGAAAGCCCTATTTATTATATCTTAATCATCATTTACATATAATAACACCCCGCTGAACGGGATCGATAGTGTAGCTGCATCACTCTTTCGAACATTGTGCAAAATTCACCACTGCTGCTCCGATTAAATCAGATCTGGTCCGTGTCTCAGTACCAGTGTGGCTGATCATACTCTCATATCAGCTAAAGATCTTTGTCTATGTAGTCCATTACACCACACATTAACTAATCTTGTATGAGCCCCTCATTATACGAATTATATCTTCTCAAAGCTTTTTACATACTTATATATAATGGTAGGTTCTCATATATTACTCACCCGTGCGCCTTTCCCCCCTTCTAAACCTCTTCTCAAGATTCTTCATAAAGAAACGACTTGCATGTGTTAAATCCCACTATCTAGCATTACTCCTGCGCCAAAATCAAACGCTTAATTTATATTATAAAGTTATTAACTTCTATTGTTCTATTGTTCTTTTTCTCACTCCTCGTGCTCGACTGAGCCACTTGGTTGAGCAAATTGATATTAAAGAATATAATATAGATTTACAAATCTTTCTACAAATACCACTCTTTACATTCTCTGGTTTTGTACACATTATCTTTTCCATTTTTATCACCACTTATCACACTATCTCCTATATTTGTGCCTCGTATATAATGGTCCTACAAAAAGTCTTGGTCGAGGGAGCATTAATATAATAAATTTTTTTTACTTTGGATAACTTTATATTTCATTAATTTCATTACACTTGTCTTATACTGTTTCTTTCTCCCGCTCATTATTTCATCTGTAGTTTGGCTGTGAGATCTTTAGACTTCGGGACGATGTAGACTTGGGCCACTACGTGGGCCCTTTGGTCTTTAGACTTGCAGCACAGCCCCTTCATCCCCTCCCCCGCTCTGCCCCCTTCGGGGGCTCTGCCGGAGGCTATGCCCCCTTCGGGCGGTGCTACAAGGGCTCTGCGGGGTACAGGGGACTTCGGGGAAGGGCCAAGGAAAAAACACAAATATATGTTACAGAATTTCTTGCAGCGCTGCCCAATAACTTCATTAAACGAGGTGAAAATGGTATGTGTATTAACCTGCCAGATCAAAAAGGTTTTAGACATTATGATTCATTAGTAAAAAGTAGCGAAAGATTGGAACATGTTGTATTTCCCTTAGATAATCAAAATATTCCTTATTGTCCAGGTTATAAGCTTTTAGCCTATGTTACGAACGTTGATGTTTACATATTTGCTCAAAAAAAAGGTAACGTGATTAAAAGAAAAATGATTCAAGGTCTACAGCCTAAAATGCAGATGAGTGTAAAAAAAAGTGGCGTGATACACGGTATTAAAAGTAGTTTAAGATTGAACAGTAAAAGCTTAACTGAGTTAAAAAAAATAAAAGTATTTCTACGGCCTTTACTATTATAGCCTTTGATATTGAAACATATAAATGTTTAGAAACTAATTTAGAATTGCCTTTTGCGGTTGGTATTTATGTGCCTAGAAATAAAGTACACAAAGTATTTTTTATTAATAAAGACGAGTCTAGTTATCAGTTTATGTCCCGAGTATTTAAAGAGTTATTTACCGCTACTTATTTTGGATCAGGAATAGGTAAAACTAAGTTAGTAGAACACTTCCTAACCGAAGGTTTAGGTTTATCCCGTAAAGAAATTCTAATAGTGAATAACTTAGATAGTCTAAGGTATGTGGATAATTGAACTAGAGTGATCGCTCTTTACAATCACATAAAAATGGTAATAATTTTAGTATATAATATTAGCTAAAACCTAAAATTTTTAATAAGACTTTATTAGAAATTGATTGTCTTAAGTTGTCTACCTCCTAATTACTCTAAATATAACGTATAACCCTTAGTTTAATATTACATAAGATGGCTTAAATAAGTTGTCTTATATTGTCTTAAGTTGTCTTAAGAAACTTTTCCATGAGTTGAATAGCCCATGATAAGGAGCAATTAATAGGATCTTCTTTATTACCTAAGTCACTATCTTTAGTTCTGAATAAATATAAAGATGACTTTATAAACAATAAACCAACTCTAACCCTATTCATCTGATTATATCCATAATTTAAGCAATTTAGATGTTTCTTTTATATTAGAGGCTATATTGGATTATAAGCCTAAAATCTGTTATAGCAATGATAGAATTTACTGCTTTTAGAAAAGTTCCATTTATATTCGGATTACCGGATATACCCCATAAACTGAATTATGTGGCCCTTGGCCCCTTCGGGCCTTTGGCCCTTCGGGCGGTGCTACAAGGCCTTGAGGAGGCCTTATAAAGAGTTAAAACTAATGTGCTAAAAGCTGAAATTGACATTCTCTACTCTCCAGAAGGGATTTGAACCCCTACTCTGTGTTTAACAGACACATGTTCTAACCATTGAAACTACTGAAGATTATTATGGAATGTATTGGAATCGAACCAATGACCTAATCCTTGCAAAGGATTCGCTCTACCAGCTGAGCTAACATCCCTAACTTCCTAACTCACACTGTTTCAGGAGAGTGATTTGGTTGTATTTATTTTAGGTGTTTACAGCATGAACAGGATTCGAACCCGTGAAATCTTTCGATGTAATCGCTTTCAAGGCGACCGCAATAACCACTCTGCCATCATGCTTTTTTCTTTTTTTTATTATGATTAGTCTTAATAAATTAAATTACTTATACCATCAAAAGTTAATATAACTAATGGATTTGGATATATTAAATAAGTTAAGATAAAAAATAAACTACTTCCTAATATTAGACTTTGCTTTAAACCAATAGTTGAATTAACACCTGTATCTGTTTGTTTATAAACAATATCACCTAAATCTTTTATAATATAATCAGATGAATTGTTAAAATACATTCATTGTATTATTCTTATATAATAGAATGAACCTATTACAGATAATACAATACCTAGTATACTAGTTATAATAAATTTTTCATCAATTAAAGCTAATAAAATATTATATTTACTATAGAAACCAGCTAATGGTGGTATACCCGCTATTGATAATAAACATAAACTAAATGTTATAGCTAATATAGGTTCTTTTCTGGATAATCCACTTAATTGAGTTATATAATTATTACCATAACCTTTGAAATATGATATTACAAAAGCGAAAGAATTAATACTCATTAAAATATATAAAACAATATATATTAAAGTAGCTTGTATACTCATTAAAGTACCTACACCTAAACCTATTAATATTCAACCCATATGTGCTATTGCACTATAAGCTAATAATCTTTTAATTTTTGTTTGATTTATAGCAGCTATACTTCCTACTAATATACTCATTAAACCACTTATAATAATTATAGGTTGTATTAAGTTTTCAAATATACCTAAAAATGGTCCATAAATTAAAGTTATTAATAAAGATAATACTGCTATTTTTGGGACTATTGCAAAAAATGCTGTTACTATTGTTGAAGCACCTTCATAAACATCTGGAGCTCACATATGAAAAGGTGCAGCTGCTAATTTAAACAATAAAGCCATTATTATAAAAGCTGCTCCTAAACTCAGTCCTATCTCACTTGTTTCCGATAATCAAATATAATTACTTATACTTTCAAATTCAGTCAATCCTGTTATTATGTATATTAAAGATGATCCAAATAATAATAAACCAGAACTTAAAGCACCTAATATAAAATATTTTAAACCTGCTTCTGTACTATATTGACCTGATCTTCTTATTGCTGCTAATACATACAAAGATAAACTTAATGTTTCTATTGATAAATACATTAAAATTAAATCTCTTGAAGATATTAATAATAACATACCTAATATTGACATTAAAATTAATTGACTATATTCATAATCTATTAATTTTTCATCTTTTTTTTCATATATGCTTAAAGACATTAATAAAATTAATGCACCTGTTAATAAACATATAGATTTTATTATTATTGAATAATTATCTATACCTAATATCCCATTACCTATATCTATTGAAAATTTATCATCTTGTACTAGGTCTGTTAGTGACCGAGGAGCAGATTTAGTTAATCCTACCAATCAAATAGTTATAAATATAGCTAATATACTTAAATATGTTATATTTTTTAATTCACTTACTAATCTTGCTTTACCCCCACAGCCGAAATCCCCTTTGGGGATGAAGCCGTCGTGTCGTAATTTATCACCTTGTTCTTTTAAATTACCTCATTTTGTACATATTGCACCATAACCTAGTAAAAATACAATACTTAAAGATAAGAATATTTCAGGAATTAAATAAAATATGTTGTCTAAATATGTCATTTTTCTTTAATTTATTTTTTTTATTTCACTTGCAGGATCCACAATTATTTGAGAGAATATATCCTGACGTTTTATACCTTTTTCATGATGTAATGTTAATACTATAGCACCAATCATTGACACTAATAATACTAGACTTGATACTAAAAAATAAATTCATCCTTCAGTATATAGATAATTTCCAATTAAAGTAGTATTTATTCAATCATATAATTGATTATGATTTGGACTAGCATTTATTATATCTAAAGCATTATATCAAATAGATGACTCATTTGAGTTAATAAATTGTTGATCAGTTATAATTAATAATTGTAATAAAAATATCATACCTATAATAAAACCTGCTGGTACATACCTTGTTGCATTATCCATTATTTCTACCAATCTTATATTTAACATCATAACTACAAATAAAAATAATATTGCAATTGCTCCTACATATACAATCATAAATAAAAATGCTAAGAATTCTACACCTAATAATATTAATAAAAAACAACAATTAGCAAATGCTAAAACTAATGAAAATATAGAATGCACTGGATTTGTAGAACTTATTACTAAAAATCCTGATATTAAAGCACCTATACTAAAAATACCAAATAATATTTCTGTTATACTTATCATTTTATTCTCACTCTAATCCTCCTTTTAACCACTCATATATTAATCCTACTGTTAGTACGATTAAAAATATCATCATTGTTCAATATCCAAATATATTATGATTACCCATTAAATAATCCGCTACGCGACCATTTTCCATATTCGCTCCACAACTACCTACTAATTCTGAAATAGACACACTTCATGGAAATAAAAAACTAATTTCTAGATCAAATATTATAAATAATATACCAACTAAAAAAAATCTTACTTCAAATTGACTTCTACTATCAGAATAGGGACTAAAACCACACTCATACACATTACTTTTCTCAGAATCTGGTTTTTTAACTCCTAATGCATATGATGCCAACACTATTACTGCTGATAATCCAAATGCAAATAATAAAAATATTAAAACCGGAGAATATTCTAAATTTATCATTTTCTTTTTTTAATTTTATTTAATTTTTTCATTTACTCTTTTTATATTCTTCTTTAATAAAAAATATTAAAAAGGATATTTTACATATATTTTACATACAACTTCTTTTATTTTTCTTTAAAAAATTGTAAGCATATAACCAAGGGCCCCGGGGGATCATCACGCTCGGCTGAAAAGGTCTTTAGACGACAAGACCTTATATTTATTTATATTTAACTATCTTTTATATTCTTTAAAGATTTTTAAATATTTTATAAAAATTTTTTTTATTACTTAGTTGTTTTAGCAGCAACTAAATAAGGTAATTCATTATATGTATGGAATACAGGAGGACTTTCTTGTACTCATTCTAAAGATTGCACTGTTGCTATATCTCCTGGTTGTTCAAACAATTCAGGTGATCTTCAATAGTTTCCACTTACTTTTATTCCATCTGTTAAAGTTCTAGCAATAATATAAACAAATAATATTGTTCCTATTACACTAATCATACTTCCAAATGAACTTACGTAATTTCAATAAGAATAACCATCAGCAAAATCTGAGTATCTTCTTGGGAAACCTGCTAATCCTAAGAAATGTTGAGGGAAGAATGTTAAATTGCAATTTTTTATCCTTAAAAAGGACTAACTATAAAGTCGCATCTTTATAATTTTCTACATTTCTCAATGTAGTTTGGAATATATCTTGAAATATGTCCGCCCCC
>Ga0307933_1003236_pt1 | contig 10399 bp, 11 predicted proteins | sample OrgLakmetageno88_FD_201811 | JGI IMG/M metagenome (GOLD analysis project Ga0307933, IMG submission 201811) | Saline water microbial communities from Organic Lake, Antarctica - #88 | ecosystem: Environmental > Aquatic > Non-marine Saline and Alkaline > Saline | place: Antarctica: Organic Lake...
CATCTCCCGCATCAGGCGTTGTACCCGCTTGCGATTGACGGTGTGACCCGCCACCTTGAGGAATACGACCATCTTGCGGCTGCCGTAGAATGGGTGTCTAGTATACTCCCCGACAATGGCCCGTCCCTGCGTCGCCTGATGGGCGATGGCGAGCTCAGCCTGGCTTTCTCCTTCTGGCCCGCCGAGGTGCCAGCCGCTATTGCCAACAACGAGCTGCCGCCAACGGTGGAGAGCTATGTGCTGGACGGGGGAACCATCGGTAACGTCAGCTTCCTGGCCATACCCTTTAACGCTCAGCATAAGTCAGCCGCCATGGTGGTGGCGAATTTCCTGCTGTCCCCGGAAGCCCAAGCCTACGCGCAGCATCCGGACAACTGGGGCTTCCTGACTGTGCTGTCCATGGATCAACTGGACGCCGAACAGAAAGCCTTGTTTGAAGCCATACCGTTGCGCAAGGGCGGAGTGACACTTGCAGAGCTACAGCAGGTCTTGGAGGAACCTCATGCCAGCTGGGTTGAGGCCCTGGAAACTGCCTGGCTTGAGCGATACAGCGGCAACTGAGCCCATTTAATGATGACCTGAGCTTGCCAATGCTGCGCCTTGCCCCCTGGATCATTGTTTTCATTCTGGTCGTGCCGGTGGCGGGAGGCACCTTGCTTACCGTGCCACCGGCGTTTGGCTACTTGCCTGTGCTCGGGGGCGATGAGTGGTCGTTTCGGCCGCGGCTTGCGCTGGCACAAACGCCTGGCATTCAGCGTTCGGTTGCTGTCAGTTTCGGTAGTGGCCTGTTGGCAACCGGCCTGGCGCTGATCATCGTATTCCTGTTTCTTTCGACCATTGCCAATACCCGGTTTGATCGTTGGATTCAGCGGCTGGTGTCACCTCTGTTGTCGGTTCCCCATGCCGCTGCGGCGTTCGGGTTTGCCTTTCTGGTCGCGCCGTCTGGCCTGATGCTGCGGTGGCTGTCCCCGTCATTGACCGGGTTTGAGCGACCACCGGACTGGCTGTTGCTGAACGATCCTTTTGGCATGTCGCTGATCAGCGGCCTGGTGGTCAAGGAAATTCCTTTTCTGCTGCTGGTCAGTCTGGCGGGCTTGCCCCAGCTCAATGCGGGTCAGCGTGTGATGCTGGCACGTTCCCTTGGCTACCTGCCGCGGGTTGCCTGGTTCAAAGCAGTGGCCCCGGCACTGTACCCGCTGATTCGCCTGCCGGTGTATGCAGTGCTGGCGTTTGCCACGTCCACGGTGGATGTGGCGATGATTCTGGGGCCCAATCTGCCTTCCACTCTAAGTGTTCAGGTGGTGCAGTGGTTCAATGACCCAGACCTTACCCGCCGCTTCCTGGCCTCGGCGGGCGCCTTGCTTCAGCTTCTGGTGACCGCATCGGCGTTGTCAGCCTGGTGGGGGCTCGAGAAACTGATCGGCGCGGGTTTTCGTGCCTGGGTCGCCGGCGGCAACCGGCAACGATCTGACGGCACCTTGTGGCTGGCGGGCCGCGGACTCATGCTGATTGCAACGCTGCTGCCAATGTTGGGGCTGTTCGCTCTCGCGCTCAATTCTGTCGCCGGTTTCTGGCGTTTTCCTGACGCCTGGCCAGGGTCTGTTACTCTGAGCTATTGGCTGCAGGCCTTGCCGGATCTGGCCCGGCCGTTCTGGATGACCATGGTCATCGCGACGGTGGCATCCGCTATGGCGGTGGCCATGGTGCTCGCAGCGCTGGAGCACGAGCAGCGATTGAGGCGACCGGCTACCCGTGCGCTCTGGCTGCTTTATTTGCCATTGCTGGTGCCGCAGGTGGCATTTTTGTCCGGTATTACTGTGTTGAGCCAGTTGGCGGGGCAGGCTCCAGCGCTCTGGGTGGTAGTGTGGGCCCACCTGCTGTTCGTATTGCCCTACGTATATCTGACGCTGGTGGAGCCCTACCGTCGCTTTGATTTCCGGTGGGTTATCCTGGGCCGTTCGCTGGGGCTTTCGGTCAATCAGGCTTTCTGGCGTATTCGTTTGCCGATGATGCTGCGGCCGGTGCTGACCGCGATGGCTTTGGGCGTGGCGATCAGCGTCAGTCAGTACCTGCCTACCCAAATGCTGGGGGGTGGGCGCATCATCACGGTAACGACAGAGGCGGTGGCACTTTCATCGGGCGGGGATTGCCGTCTTATTGGGGTTTGGGCCATGGTGCAGGCCATCACGCCTTTCATCGGCTTTCTGCTGGCACTACTGATTCCGAGGTTATTATGGAAAAAACGTCGGGGCATGCAAGCCCTTTAGCCGAGGCTGGCTGCCTGGAATTGCAAGACGTCGCTCTGGAACTGCATGGGAACCGTCTGCTTCATCTGAACGAAATTATCAGTCCTGGCGGAGTGCTGACCGTTATGGGCCCGTCCGGCTCTGGCAAATCGACGCTGCTGGCCTGGATTGCCGGTTTCATGTCGCCCAGCTTTCACGCGACCGGCCGGGCCATTTTGGATGGTGAGGATATTACCGGCCGACCGGCAGAAAAAACCGGAGTGGGTCTGCTGTTCCAGGACCCGTTGCTGTTTCCGCACTTGTCAGTAGCTGGAAACGTAAGATTTGGTGCCCGCGGAGGAAAAGACGACGTATCAGAGCGGGTAGAAAACGCGCTTGCCAGTGTTGGCCTGGCAGGGTTCGGACACCGCGACCCCCGAGACGCTTTCAGGTGGGCAGCGGGCGCGGGTCGCGCTGGTTCGGCTGATTCTTTCCCGGCCCCGGGCAATCCTGCTGGATGAGCCCTTTTCCAAGTTGGATGCGCCCTTGCGGCGGGAATTGCGCGCTGTCGTTTTCGAGCACCTGCGGCAACAGAATGTGCCTGCGGTGCTGGTAACACACGATCAGGAAGATGCCGACGCAGCTGGCGGTATTATTGTCACGATCGACTGATTGGTTGGGCTCTTGCCCGGCAGTTGAGGCCAGAAAGAATTCATGTGGCCAACGTGGTGATTGACGGCGTGGCGGATGTTGTTTGCACACTGTTGGTTGCGTTCACAGTTGGCATGTTTTCTCTTTAAGCATGACGTTGAGGATTTCGTGATTGAGTGAGTAATCCACGGGCAGTTCAATGACGTGAACCCCGTTAGACGTCAAGCAGGTGTCCAGAGTTTGTTGAAAGTGCTCATCGTTTTGTATCCGGTAGCCGTGGGCGCCGTAACTTTGGGCGTAAGTAACAAAATCCGGGTTGGCGTAATCCAAGCCAAAATTGTCAAAACCCATGGCATGCTGTTTCCATTTAATCATGCCGTAGGCATTGTCGTTGACGATGATCACCACGAGATTAAGCTTCAGGCGGACAGCGGTTTCCAGCTCCTGTGAATTCATCATGAAACCGCCGTCACCGCAAACAGCCACAACTTGAGTATCGGGGTACAGTATTTTAGCCATCATAGCGCTGGACAAGCCTGCGCCCATGGTAGCGAGTGCATTGTCCAGCAGCATGGTGTTCGGGGAATAACATTTGTAGTTGCGGGCAAACCATATTTTGTAAACGCCGTTATCCAGGCTAAGCACTGCATCCTCAGCCAGGGTTTCTCGCAGCACATGTACTAAACGTTGCGGCAGCATCGGGAACCGGGTATCGAGAAAATACTTCGACAGATGCTGGTCTACCTCTGTTTTGATGGTTTTGAAAAAGGACAGGTCCCAATGGTCTTTGTTTTTAATAAGCCTCGCCAGTTGCTGCACGGAAAAGGCGATATCCCCCACCACGTTGAGTTGGGGGAAGTACACCGCGGCCACCACGGCAGGTGAAAAATTCACATGAATGACTTGCTTGCCGTCATGCTCCATAAAAAACGGGGGCTTTTCTACTACATCATGGCCCACATTGATAATCAGATCCGCTCGGTCAATGGCGCAATGCAGGAAATCGTGGTCGGACAAGGCGGCTGATCCCAGGTAAAGGGGATGGCGTTCGTCGACAACACCTTTGCCCATTTGGGTCGTGAAAAACGGAATGCCGGTGGCCTCGACGAAAGCCGTCAATGCCTCGCTGACGCGTTTGCGGTTAGCACCCGCTCCGATCAACAGTAGAGGGCTTTTTGCCGCCTCGATCATGCTGGTTGCTTCGCGCAGTGCGTCTTCTGTGGCGTGGGGGCGAAGGTGACCAATCGGCGGGAAAACCGTCTCCGTACATTCCTCATCGGCGATGTCCTCTGGTAATTCCAGGTGCACGGCCCCCGGCCTTTCTTCGATGGCCAGGCGAAATGACTCGCGCACCAGTGAGGCGATGGTGTTGCCATTGACAATCTGCTTGGTGGATTTGGTGACCGAGCGCATCAAATCCACCACATCGAGGATTTGAAAACGACCTTGCTTGCTTGTTTTGATCGGTTTTTGTCCGGTGATCATGAACATCGGCATGGCGCCCAATTGGGCGAAAGCCGCCGGCGTGATCAGATTGGTTGCGCCAGGCCCAAGGGTTGCCAGGCAGACGCCGGGCTGACCGGTTAAACGGCCATAGGTGGCGGCCATGAACCCCGCGCCTTGTTCATGGCGGGTGAGAATCAAGCGGATGCTCGAGTTCTTTAATGAATTCAGTAAATCGAGATTTTCTTCGCCGGGAACGCCAAAAATGTACTGGACTCCCTCATTTTCCAACGCTTTTACGAATAGGTCAGATGCTTTCATCAGGTTTGCGCGAGATACCCCGTCCATTAGGTCGAGGAGGGATAGCACGTCGCCGTTAGGCGGCCCTGGTCTCGCTTTCTCCGTTTTGGTTGAGTGCTATCTTCGGTTGTTGATTGCAGTCATACCTGTCATTGCCATGCTCGCCTTCTCAACTGCCAAGAGAGAAGGCAAAGTTACTGTAACGGATCTGGTAAAAAAGGGCGCGTTGATGGAGTGCGTCGTAGAGATGCACGGGAGCCTTAGCCTACTCCAGATCTGGTTGTTATGTTATGCAGAACGATGGAATAGCAGGAGCTGGCCTTCCTCGCTCAAAGTACGAAACCGGGCTGTATCCGTCGAGGGCTGCGGGAGGATTTGCAGGGTACTGGTTGCCTGCCGTGACCGGCGATGCCGCAAAGCTGACCGTGCATTCATTGGTACCGATCCGCAAATTGCGACCGTCGGTCTGTCCGAGGCGGAAGCCGAAGCAAGAGGCTACGCAACTGACAGCCGCACCCTGACCCTCGATAACGTGCCACGGGCCCTGGTCAACTTCGATACCGGGGGATTCATAAAGATCCTGCTGTGCGGGATAAGGCGGAGACGCCATAGGGGTGTGCTTTCGCTCCAGCCCGAGAATGCTGTAATCTCTTTAGTATTGGCGGTCGCAGAGGGATACATTCGAAGTGCTTCTTTTTTGCGACGTCCTCTTCTTTGCCCCTCGACAGGCCGGGGAGGGCGCGTGGAACCGAATTGAGCGATTTAAACCGGCCCTAAGTTAAAATCGGCACTGGGACTGTGGCCGACCGAACAGGTTTTTCTGTCCATCCCCTTCTTTTTGTATCGAGATATCGAGGTGATCATGAGCAACAATACCAACCACTTGCTTGAAGATGCACTATCCCGAATGGCCGACATTTACGAACGACTGGAGGTGGCTGACGATAGTCGCCGCCGCTTGGGGCAGCCTAAACGCATCCATCAGGCAAGTTTATCGGTGCGCATGGATGACGGCTCATTGCGTGTCTTTCCGGCCTGGCGAGTGCAATACGACGATACCCGTGGACCAACCAAGGGCGGTATTCGTTTCCATCCGAACGTAACCGAGGATGAGGTCGCGACACTGAGCTTATGGATGACGTTAAAGTGCGCTGCAGTCGATCTCCCGTTTGGTGGTGCCAAAGGCGGTATTTGTGTTGATCCGAAGACCCTCTCCCGCTTGGAACTGGAGCGGTTATCACGTGGCTACATCCGCGCATTTCACGATGTGATCGGACCCGACCGCGATATTCCCGCACCCGACGTCAATACCAACGCCATTGTTATGGGCTGGATGGTGGATGAATACGCCCAGATCGCCCGGCGGCACGTCCCCGGTGTCATTACCGGTAAACCCCCCGGGCTGGGGGGCTCCATCGGCCGTGAGCAGGCCACCGGTGCAGGCGCGTTGCAGGTGTTGGATCTGTGGGCGAAGCGGCAGAACAAAGAGCCTCACGAATTGAGTGTGGCCATTCAGGGATTCGGCAATGCCGGCCAGAATTTTGCTCGTCTGGCACACCATGCCGGTTATAAAATTGTTGCATTGTCCGACTCCCAGGGTGCCATTTACAATGAGGACGGGTTGGATCCTGAGCCAATCCTGCGTCACAAAAATCGTACCCGCGAACTCAAAGGCATGGTCTATTGTGGCGATTCCGTTTGCGACGCCGCGGCGACGGAGATGCAGACCCTGAGTGGTGACGAGTTGCTGCAACTGGATGTCGACGTCCTGGTCTTGGCCGCGCTGGAAAACCAGATAACGGACGCCAATGCGGACCATATCCGGGCCAAGACCATTGTCGAGATCGCTAATGGCCCCATCAGCACTGGCGGAGACCAGATTCTGCAAGGCCGAGACATCACGGTGATCCCTGACATCGTTGCTAATGCCGGCGGCGTTATTGTCAGTCATCTGGAGTGGGTTCAAAACCGAATGGGTGATTACTGGTCGGGGGATACAGTCGAAAAGCAACTCAGACAGCGTCTTGAGCGTGAAGCGAATGCATGCTTTGACTTGGCGGACGAGAAAGCCGTACCTCTGCGCACGGCAGCCTATCTCCAGGGCGTCCGGCGGATTGCCGATGCCATGGCGCAACAGGGCACCCAGGGCTATTTCAGTGACGCGGACGGGTAGTTGGACAGCCCGGATATGAGAAAAAGAGGGGGCCAGTAATGCCCGCCAATATCGGCGGCCCCAAAATCGCGTGACCTTTTTTCGCACCCCCATCCAGATCGGATTGTCAGTGAAATCTGGGCTGCCTGCGAATACACAATTTAGGGAGATGAAGATGAGTGAGTTTCAGTATGACTTGATCGTTATCGGTACGGGCACTGCCGCGACCGTTACCGCCATGGGCTGTCGTAAGGCGGGCTGGTCGGTGGCGATCATCGACCACCGGCCATTCGGGGGCACCTGTGCATTACGGGGGTGTGATCCTAAAAAATTGCTGCTCGCCGCATCCGAAGTGGTCGACGGTTTTGATCGCATGGGCGAAATAGGCACGATCCAGGGCGAAACCCGCATTGACTGGGCGGCGTTGCAACGCCATAAACGTTCCTTTACCGACCCGATACCCGAGGGTCGCGAAAAAGCTTACACCGACAAAGGAGTCGCAAGCTACCACGGCCGAGCGCGTTTTATCGGCCGCAACACGCTGGAGGTCGAAGGAACTACCCTAGACGCACGGCACATCGTCATCGCCGCAGGCGCGGAGCCAACCAAGCTCCCCATCGAGGGTGCCGAGCATCTGGCGCAAAGCGATGAATTTCTGGAGCGGGAGGCTCTACCGCGCCACGTTGTGCTGGTCGGCGGGGGCTATATTGGTTTCGAGTTCGCGCACATCGCGGCGCGGGCTGGCGCCAAGGTCACGCTGTTTAATCGCAGCGAACATCCATTGGCCGGTTTTGATCCTGATCTGGTGAGTCTCTTGGTAGACCGTACCCGCGCCCTGGGCGTGGACATACGCCTGGGCCACGAGGTCAAGGCCTTGCGCAAACACGGGGATATCTTCCAGATAACGGCAGAGGGTCCCGACGGCCCCGTTGTCATCGAAGCGGACCTGGCGATTCACAGTGGTGGACGCGTTCCAGCTCTGGAATCACTGGACCTGGACGCAGCCGGCATCGAACATGCCAAAGGCCGTCTTGTGCTCGATAAGACATTTCGCAGTGTCTCCAACCCGGCGATCTATGCTGCCGGCGATGCCGCGGGCGGTCCCCTTCCACTGACACCGATTGCCGCGCTGGAAGCGCATGCGGTCGTCGACAACCTGCTTGAGAAAAGCGCTGCATCTGTCGATTACTCTGGAATACCCAGCGTGGTGTTCACATTGCCACCACTGGCGCGGGTCGGCCTGCTGGAGTCCGAGGCGCGTGCCCAGGGGCTGCATTTCCGGATGAAGCACGAAAGTGTGCCCGGATGGTTTTCGGCGCGCCGGATCAACGAACCCTGTTACGGCTTTAAAGTCATGGTAGAAGAGGGTACTGGCCGAGTGTTAGGCGCCCATTTGATCGGCCCCGAGGCCAGTGAAACCATCAACTTGTTTGCCTTGGCCATGCGCAGCGGCTTATCCGTCACCGACCTACAGCATGCAACCTTCGCTTACCCCAGTTCAGCGTCGGATATCGAATCGATGCTGCCTTGAGGCATGACCGGGAGCCTGGATGCGATCAACGCAGAGACCCACGAAGGGGCCGTGATCGTGAATGAGTAAGAGTGCCGGGCATTTACGCCGCCGACGACTGCACCAACCAGCCCCAGTTTATTTATGTAGCAGCGGCCGGTGGCAGCCGGGCGGCCGTTAATATGACTAGTGGCGGTGCACTGCTGGATCTCAATGCCATGCCGGCAGTGATCTTTACCAATCCGCAGATTGCGACCGTCGGTCTGTCCGAAGCGGAAGCCGAGTGATTTTTACAGCAAGCCGCGATTCAGCTTTGATCGGCAAGGGTCGGGTAGTCGACACCTGAACCGTCCGGACCAAAGACCGCGTGCATGTGCTGCATCCACGAGCTGGCGGAGGCACGAATCTGTATGCTGGCCTCGGGGTGAAGACAGCGACAACAAGCAGGCCATCGTCGATATTGCCAGGCGCTACGGTCTAGACCGACTACACCTCGCTGATGGTAGTTCGCGAAGAAGTGTTCCAGCAGAACAACATCTGATATGAGATGCTGCTGAAAGCAGAGGTTGGGAGATATTTAAAGCCAGCCTGCCTTCCACTCCGGATTCACTTCACCAACTACCCGATCCAGGTTCACCTTTGATCGGCCCCTTGATATCACTCGTCACCCAACCTGCATAGACATCGCCCGGCTGCGCTGTCACTTGTTCGTCCCCGACGAATGCGCTATCAACTCGATTGGCATAGAACCCGAACCAGCCGGCAATCCGAGAATATCCCTGTTCGAGATCGTCCAGTGGATTAGGATATGAGAATGCGGCCTGAGGCGTTCGTTTTCCATTAACCTCGATGTCGAAATGATATCCGCACTTACCATTTCCGCAGCCAGAGAGGGCAAGTCCTGGGGCTGCCGGGCAATCAGCCATGGCGGCTCGGAATCATCGTTCCGAGGCCAGGCCTCACCTACCTACTGGCTGAAAACCCTTGGAGCGGGGCGTTAGTGGTGCTCGTTTATGTGCTGGCGATTGCCTTTGGTATTGGCTGGGTACTAACCAATCACCACCAGCGAACTCTGAGGGCCGGTGCGCAGGAACTGTCTCTGGAAACAATAGATTACGCCCGGCAACTCTTCGATCTCGTCGAACACGCGCCCTGCGGATACCACTCCCTGAATGAACACGGCGTGATCCTCAAGATCAACCGTACCGAACTGCAGTGGCTGGGCTAATAAGCGGCACACTTCCACGTGGAGCTGACGCTGAAGAACGAGGCGGCGGCTGTGGCCTGAGGCCATGCCTCCCGGGGATATTCCGAAAACCATTAACCGAAGGGGCCACAGCCGATGTGGCCCCTTTTGCGTTATTACGTTAAATAACGCAAAAACGCATTTCTCGATCGAGTCAGCTACGATGACAGCCAGTACCAGGGCGGCACCCTCTGCGATGCAAGAGAAGGTCAAAAAGCGATTGACGAAATGGAGCAGGTTTTAGCCTTCACAATGGACAGGCACAACGTCTGGCGCCAGTACGCGGCCTGTGGCCTCCGGAAGTCCCTGACGGGCCGCCGCTGCGCATCGCGTTAGCATAAAAATACAAACTGAGTATGGCTATATACCCATACTATCGTTATAATTTCCCTATGAACAAATCAACCTTTGAGTGGGATGAGGTGAAGAACCTCGAAAATCAAGAAAAGCATGGTGTATCGTTTTACGATGCTCAGAATGCATTCAAAGATGAGCTACGTGTTATTGCCGAAGATTCGGTTCATAGCCAAGATGAAAAACGTTATTTTTGTTTTGGTTTAAATCAAGAAAATTCAGGAATTTTAACAGTGCGTTTTACTTATCGAAATAATCAGATCAGAATTATTGGTGCTGGTTACTGGAGGAAAGGGAGAAAAATATATGAACAAGAAAATTCAATACACTGATGAGCCAATTGGTGAAGTAGGACTTGTTGCTGACTTCTTACCTTCACCTGAAGAGCTGAAATTAAAAAGTGACAATACTAAAGTAACTAGTAACTATTCAGCGAAATAATATCAAAAAAGGCTTGACAGGTTTTTTTTGACTTTTCCTGATTGCACAGATTTTTCACCAACTCCCTGACAGTCCGC
>Ga0307933_1003244_pt1 | contig 10386 bp, 15 predicted proteins | sample OrgLakmetageno88_FD_201811 | JGI IMG/M metagenome (GOLD analysis project Ga0307933, IMG submission 201811) | Saline water microbial communities from Organic Lake, Antarctica - #88 | ecosystem: Environmental > Aquatic > Non-marine Saline and Alkaline > Saline | place: Antarctica: Organic Lake...
TCGATTGTATTTATTGTACTTGGGCTGACTGCAGTACTAGTCGGCGCACACTACACGGTTTTGATGGCGGTCAATATCGCGACCGGCCTTTCGGTCCCGATTGGTTTAGTGTCGATCGCTGCGATTGCGATTGGTACGTCATTGCCAGAGCTATTTGTCTCGCTCCAGGCGATTCGCAACAATGAGGCTGATTTAGCGATTGGTAACATCTTTGGGTCAAATGCCTTTAATATCTTGATGGTGGTGGGTGTTCCGGGACTGTTTATGCCACTGGTGGCGGATGTGGTGGTGATGGACTTGGGTATCCTTATCTTGCTGGCTGCTTCACTGATCTTGTTTGTAACTGGACTGGCTCGCCAGATCCAAAAGTGGGAAGGGGTGATGATGCTTTTGTTCTTTGCTTTCTTCTTGGTGAAGTTAATTGAATTTGTCTAGTATGACAGATTGGCCAGAGTTGTTACTCATAGACAAACCGCATAAGATCACGTCATTTGATGTGATTCGTCGTCTGCGCCGGATATACAGCGATACACACGGGGGAGCCAAGGCACCCAAGCTCGGTCACGCTGGGACGCTAGATCCGCTGGCGACCGGACTAATGTTGCTCGGTGTTGGGGCTGGTACCAAACGTTTGGCTGAGTTGATCAAGCTCGATAAAGAGTACATTGCAGAAGTACGGTTTGGCGAATCTCGTACCACTGGCGATATGGAAGGCGAGATACTAGATGAATATGACGTTACGGATTCAGTCGAACAGCTGCAGCATAAAGCAGCTACTGCGTTAGCTACGTTTAAAGGTGTTCATACGCTCCCAGTCTCGGCCTATAGTGCGATCAAGGTTGATGGTGTGCCGATGTATAAACGAGCTCGCCAAGCCGCCATCACTAACGACACAATTATTAATATCCCGATGCGGCAGATGACAGTTCATAAGGTCGAGCTCATGGATGTACATGTAGCTGATGAGCGTGGGGTGGCTACGGTACGTTTTCAGGTAGCTAGTGGAACGTACATCCGCTCGTTGGCTGAAGAGCTGGGGCGCAATCTGGGTTACCCAGCCTGCCTTCAGAATCTTCGCCGGACCAAGGTAGGCGAGTATCGTCTCGAAGATGCCTACCAGCTAGATGATTTGAAATAATAAAAATGCCGCAAACCAGTCTGGTTCGCGGCATGTGATCACCACTCTCGCATTGATAGGAGGGTGACGTCGTACAGTGTGAGCGCAAATCGAATGCCGGCAGCGGTTCGATTGGACTCACACTTGAAGAACAAGTGTGTTCCGAATTCTTGCTTGACTTGAATACGGCTTTGGTAGACCAGTTCGAGGAATTCGATGAATCCTTCAATTTGGTCACCCTCGATCTTCAGGTGAAAGACGGATTGATTTCCGGTTGACCGACGACTTTTAGAAGGCCGGTTATTGCCAAACGGTTGGTTTATGACACTGCTCATACTCTGCCTCTTTAACGTTGCCCCCAGGCAAGCATTGGCACTATTAAACCACGTATTGCTAATTTGTAAATAAAAAGAACCCGCAAGTGTGCGGGTTCAAAGTAGTGTGTACGTATGCTCGGGTAGTAGGTGCTTGAGTAGAGGCATGGCTCCGGGTCTGACACGTTCAAGCCGAGCCCGATCAGCGGCTGGTAGTTTGCCGCCATTGCGATTCCAATTCGACAGCTTGGCGAGCAGACTGGCATAAAGATTACGGGTCTGCTCGGTCCAGTTGTACTCCTGTTGCCATCGGTCAAGTGTTCGCACGCGAAACAGGTAGTACGGCTCTTTCGGGCCATATACTTGCTGATCAGCTCGCCACAGTGTGTCGAATCGCAGTTTGATATTACGCAGCCGAGCAAAGTCGGTAGCTCGTAGTTCGCGCAGTTGCCGTGCTTCACCTGGTCCGCGATGAATGTCTAGCAGACACAGGTAAGCGTCGATGATCCGCTCGTTTGAGATCATCAGCGCACCGTATCAGCGATCAGCGCAGCTTGCACTTCGCTGATCGCCCGCCCGTCCCAATTGGTGTCAATTGTGCCAGTCCGACTCACAACAGATGCTTTGTTGTTGTTGAACTCGACGACGCATGTAATATGCGGCATTGATTGCAAAAACTCAGATATCTCGAAGTGGTTTTCACGAACTTTTTTCACTGTAGCCATTGCTAGGTACTCCTTTGGTTGATCCAGTATTTTTATAACATATTATCAGGATAAATCAACTTTTGTTAATACAGTGTTCAACTCGCTGTTGATGGTACTATACAGTTATGAGTACTGAAAAAATGAACAATGGTGTAGAGGCTGACGTGACACAAAGTCAAGCACGAATGCATATCGAAGGTGTGCGGGGAGAAATCGCCAGTATGGGTGGAAATGATAGTGAGTTTGAATCACTTAATAGAATTATTGAGCAACTTGAGGATTCAGCTATCACACCACAAGAAGCCATTAACCAGGCTAATGGTGTGAGGGACAGTAAACAAGCGTATCACTAAAATTGCGCCTCGACTGCGGTTTTAACATCACCACCATCGGCTTTGCCGCCCAGTTCTTTCATCACAGCGCCGACAAGCATGCCCATTTTGCTTTTGTCGTCGATTCCTAATTCGGCTTTCTTTGCAACCACTACTGGCGTGATCTCTTCGATTGACATCATTTGGGGGAGGTAGTTTTCTAGTACCACCAACTCCTCCTTTTCTGGGGCGGCTAGCTCTGGTCTAGCGGCAGCTTCGTATTGCGTGATAGATTCTTTGCGCTGCTTGGCGGCTCGTTTGATCACCGCCATAACTTCATCATCGGTGAGTAGGTCTTGAGGGGTGCGACCAGTTGCTACTAGCTCGTTCATAAAAGCTGTGAGTAAGCCGCGTACAACTCGTAATCGCACTGCTTCTTTAGCTTTCATGGCTTCCTTTAGTTCTGCTTTGATTGATTCGTGAGATGTCATAATGTAGCTAGTTTACCAGAATGTTATACTTGCGCCTATATGGAAACGGTACTACTTGTCCTCATAGGGCTACTTCTGCTTATCAATGGTTTTGTGGTGTATCGATTGTTGCTCACCAAAGGGGGTTCAGGGAAGGATGGTAGAGGCCGAGAGCTGCTGCTTATGCAACGAATTGAAGAACTTGGTCGGACGCTGGACACCCGTCTGTCCGAGACTAATCGCACCATGCAATCTGGTAGCCGTGCGCAATTTCGTGAGTCTCGGGAAATGATGGAGAATATTAATAAAGAAATGAATGAGCAACTGCGTAACGTGATCGCCAAAACGACCGAGGTAGGGGAGAGCAGTAAGCAGGTGTTCCAGGTGGCAGATCAACTGCGCGAGTTGCAAGATATCCTCAAGAATCCCAAGCAGCGTGGAGTGCTGGGTGAATACTACCTAGAGACAGTCCTCCAAAATGTGCTGCCACCAGAGAGCTTTAAAATGCAGTATGCGTTTAGTGATGGCGAGATCGTTGACGCAGCGGTCTTTGTCAAAGGCAAGGTGATTCCGGTTGATAGTAAGTTTAGTCTCGAGAACTATAACCGCTTTGCGAGCGCAGCCGACGGTGAAGATAAGGTGAAATTTGAAAAGGCGTTTGTAAACGACCTGAAGCTCAGGATTAGCGAAACCGCCAAGTACATCCGCCCGAGCGAAAAAACCACGGACTTTGCCTTTATGTTTATTCCACACGAAGGAATCTACTATGACTTGCTGTCCAATAAGGTCGGTGCGAGTGAAGATAACTTAATCCAACGGGCTGCTGGCAAGCACAAAGTGATTATTGTGTCTCCGACATCATTCTTGGCTTATTTGCAGACGGTCTTGCAAGGCCTCAAAGCCATGGAGATTGAAGAAAAAGCCCAAGACATCATCAAGAACGTCGAGAAGCTTTCCGGGCATCTAGTGCGGTATGAAGATTATTATCAAAAACTGGGCAACACCCTTGCAACGACGGTCAATCACTACAACGCCGGCTACAAAGAACTAAATAAAATTGATAAAGACGTGACCAAGATTACTGGTATTACAGCCGGGGTTGATATGTTGACCATTGATCAACCTCAGAAAGGGGAGGATTAAAAAAGCCACCTGGTTATAGGCGGCCTAGTGCAAAGCTACAAGCGGTACAAGTTTTCAGTCATTAGTGGGTTAGTATTAACCTTTTGGGCATACGGAAGCGTTAACCATTCATCAACCAGACGGTCGAGCGCATTATCGCTTGGCGTTATTGATGGCTCATAGAAGAGAAATACGTTTTCCTCAGTAAATCCATGTACCGTTACAAGTCTCGGTTTTGCTCGAGTGAATAGTAAATTGAACACACCTCCATGTTCAGAGAGTGGGATTGGAAATATTAATTTCCTGTTTGCAATTGACTTGTAGTCAAGTAACTCTTTGGTTGGAATAATCCACTGTTCTGGATTACCACTACGATCGAAGCGAAATACAGCATATTCCATTTATTTAACTCCAGCTGTTTCTAGCTAAAACGTAGCAATATCTATTGCAAATTACAAGCTTTTCTGTATAATCGTGACCACTATGACTACTGAAACTATCAATACCGCACCATTTGCAGTAATCGCTACCGGCGGCAAGCAATACATGGTTCGAGAAGGAGAAACCATCCTAGTGGAGCTTTTAGGTGACCACGAAGCCGGGGACAAGATCGAATTTGACGCCCTTATGACTGATGACGGCAAATCAAGCAAGATTGGCACACCAATTGTTGGCAAGGTACAAGCGACCTACCAAGGAGAAAAGAAAGGTAAGAAGCTAACCATCATCCGCTACAAAGCCAAGTCGAACCGAGACCGACGACTAGGCCACCGACAACACTACGCTCAGGTGACAATCAACAAGATCTAAATAAAAAAACGACCTGCAAAGGTCGTTTTTTTTATGCCCGATTCTGTAGGGCGTTTTTGATGGTTTCGCTGTCGGCGTACTCGAGCTCGCTGCCGGTTGAGAGGCCACGGCCGAGGTACGAAATAGCGACTGTTTCTTCGGTTACTTCGGTGAGAAATGACTGCACAAACCGGGCGGTATTTTCACCATCTGGATTAACTGAAAATCCCAAGATTACTTCACTGAGACCTTCGGGGATTCGGGTAGCTACTGTGGCTTTGAGAGCACCGCTGCGTAGCTTGCTGTTCTCTGGGGCGGATAGTAGTGGGACCGTACCACCAAGGATAAAATATAGTCCGTCATAGACGCCAGCTCGCTCAATGGCTTGGACATCGCTGTCTCGCTCGACGACTAGTAGTCTCGATCGGTCTCGATTGTCATTACTACAAATGCTGCAGAGTTCTTCGGTATGTCGTTTGGTAAAGTAGCGGTGACAGCTAGAGCACTCGATGACGGTCGTACGGGCGTTTTCGATTAGGTTAGCGAGCTTACTCGATTCATCTGCCTGGAGGCGCAATACATGAAACGCAAAGCGCTTGGCTTGCCGTCCACCGACACCAGGGAACTTTTCGAAGTGTGAGATTAGTTGGTCGAGCGGGTTCATATAATACTAGAAATCATCTCCACCACCGGCAGCTGCATGGTGGGTATCGAGGTTGAGGAAGCGGACGTGTTCGCCGTCGAAGAATAACTCGGCGTAGCCAGTGGCACCGTTACGGTGTTTTTCGACCATAATTTCGGCAATGTTTGGACGCTCGGCGTCTTTACCAGGATTCATCTTGTCTTCACGGTGAATAAACATCACCACATCGGCATCCTGTTCGATTGATCCCGAGTCACGCAGGTCAGATAGGCGAGGCTTGCCACCACGTTGTTCGACGGCTCGCGATAGCTGCGACAGGGCAATTACCGGGATATCGAGTTCTTTAGCGAGGATCTTGAGTGAACGCGAGATCTCGGTGATTTGTTGCACCATGTTGTCGCTACCCTTGGTCAAAGTAGGGGACATGAGCTGTAGGTAGTCGACGATTAGCATATCAAGGCCGTATTCATTTTTCAGTCGGCGGGCCGCTGACTTCATCTTGACGATGTTCATATCGGCTTGGTCGATGATGTGAATCGGGGCTTTGCTTAGTTTCTCCATCGCGCTTTGCAGGTCGTTGTACTCCTGGTCGTTACTGAGTCGGCCGGTACGCAATTTCCAACTATCTACCCCAGACTCAGCCGCTAACATACGATCGACCAATTGTTGGTCGCTCATTTCGAGTGAAAAGAATCCCACCGACGCCCCGTGCTGCAAGGCAGCGTTGCGGGCGAGGTCAAGCGCAAAAGCCGTCTTACCCATCGCTGGTCGGGCTGCCAGAATGATCAGGTCGGATTTCTGGAAACCCGCCAACACATTATCAAGTGAGTGGAAGCCAGAGGGTACACCACGCTTTTCTTGGGGATTTTCGGTGAGGTATTCAAATCGCTCCCAGGCTTCAGACAGGGCCGTCCCAATCGGGCGGAACTTCTGGGCTGAAGGTGACTGGGTGGCCATGAAGATTTTCTTCTCGGCTTGATCCATGGCTTCATCAACTGACTCGGGGTCGCTGTAGCCGATCTCGGCGATATCATCAGCTGCATGAATCAGGCCACGAAGTGAGGATTTGGACTGTACCTGGTCCGCATAATACGCGGCGTTGCCGGCTGCCGGCACGGTCTCGATGAGTTCGGTCACATACGCTGCACCACCAACTCGTTCGAGCTGACCCATGTCTTTGAGCTTGGTAGCGATCGAGACGATATCAATTGGATCACCCTTAGAAAAGGTCTGCGAAATCGCACTAAAGATTGCTCGGTGTTTATCAGCGTAGAAACTTTCTGGGTACACCAGAACCGAGATGTCATGCATCACATCAGGCTTGAGGATGATTGCTCCTAACAACGCTTTTTCAGCATCGACGTTTTGGGGAGGGGTGCGTAGTGATTTACTAGTATTAGTCGCCATGTGAAGAGTATTTTACCACTTTTTTGATATTATAGTTTTTGCACAATGATGTGGAGGAGGTGGATAGGATGTGATACATTTTATATATGAAGCCAATTCCTCCATCTCAATCTAAAAGTGTAATCTATGATCAAGTTATTTTGATTTCATTTTTAGTCAATCTCGCTCCGCTACTTATGCTGATTACTCTCAACGAAGATTATTTCTTGGGCTTGTATCTTATCTTAGGGGGTTTATTTGCAATCATATATGACATTGTTATTTTTTTCAGTTTTAAAAAACACCCTCATAAAAAAATACTTTACACAATTATTTTCATTGGGTTTTTTGTATACACTAATTTGTTCTTATATTTTACTCAGTAATTAACCTAGCTTTTACTAAGATATTTATAATTTTAACACTAGATTCTGTAATCTTCTTCGTTGGGTACCTCTGAAAGACGCCCAGCCCAGCTAGAATTTATGTAAGCAGAGTGATTGCGTATAGTTGAACAGCTGTTAAAATCATTGAAGTGACTTTAGAATTAATTTTCCTGATAACAGTCCTACTTGTATTAGGCAACATAGCCTTATTAATTTTCTTAAAGGAATATCGATTGCTTGCTTATGGATGTTTTGCTAATTTTATAATACAAAGCGTAGCTTTATTTAGCCTTATTCTATTTTTTGATGAATTTGGATCTTTTCTTGACTACTTACGGGTACTTATGGATTTTTCTGTATATCTAATAGTGCTTTTTCTCGTCGGATTTGCTATTTCGATTCTTTGGCAAATCATTGTTGCCAAAAAAGCTTGGAAATACCCTATACTTATGATGACAATTCTAAGTGTACAGCTGTTAATTTGGAGTTCCCTGCAAATGATTACTGATTTTACAGGAGGGCCTCAGGAATCAGTGACAGTTACCCCAATGACTATTCCACAAGAAGATTAGTCGCCATGTGACACGTAGTTTAGCACGAAAATGACTTTGTCATTCTCGGGCTTATACTGTGGAAAGTGGGGAGGATGTGTATAGTAAATTACACCTTAAGGAAGGATGATATAGATGATCTTACTGTACATCGGGAAGGGATTACTCTTTCTACTGCTATGTTTAGCGACTTGGTTTGTTGGAGCATTCTTTTCATCATTGCTCTTTTACGTTCTGACTGGTCGCGAATGGACCGATCAAGGGGCATTTGTAGCAGGGCCATTAACACTCTTGCTGCTGCTCGTTGTCCTAGGTCGCAATCGAACGCTGTTACGACCTGGCTCTTAATGGAGTCTTCAAAATAGTTATAACTCGCTGTAGCCGGCGGGTTTTTTTTATAACTTTGAAACTTTTGGGCCGTGCTCGGAATCCTCGACGCTGTAGCCTTTTTCGGTGATACGATCACGGAGCGCATCAGCTTCGGGCCATTCGCGGCCGATGCGGGCGACCTCGCGAGCGTCGATGAGTGCTAGGCAATAAAGGAAAGGCTAAGCGCACTCGGATTGTTTTATTAAATTTATTGCTGGAGATACTAAAATCTCCCGTGATATTATATAAATGTGAAATTTGTTTTACCATTACTTTATGTAGCAATCTTACTTAGCTTTGACTGGTTGTTTTCTTTAATAAGTTTTGAGGGTGCTGCTGTTATATTTTTTGTTTTAACCCTATCGCCTCTAGCGATCTTGCTTTATAAAAAGCACTGATGGCAAATACTCTACTTGACGATGTTTGTACTTTTCTTAGTAGTAGCAACTTTTATTACCGTATATGCTACTGCAATTTCTAATGGATTATTGAGTGATGGTCTAGATCAGGCTTTACAATTACTCAATAGCATCATCCTACCAATATTGGTCGTATCGGTGTTGGTGTATGTTGTTTTCGCTTCGATTCCAACCTTATTCAAAAGATTTATATTTTTTCGACACGCTTTATTTGCCAGTGCTCTTATGGGCATGATTGTATTGTTTTGGGGTGTTGTAAATATGGCCGCAACCCCTGTAGGACCTTTCGGTTCAGAACAAGTCGACCTACCACAACTGCTACCAATTGATTGATTAGACATCGGTTGGGCCACCATCAGTTACCTTTGGGTGGAGTGAGTGGCAGCTACAACTTCGAAACTTTTGGGCCGTGCTCGGAATCCTCGACGCTGTAGCCTTTTTCAGTAATACGATCACGTAGGGCATCAGCTTCGGGCCATTCGCGGCCGATGCGGGCAACTTCGCGGGCGTCGATAAGCATCAAGACATCCTCTGGAATATCTGCCTTGGCAACAACGCCCAGCGAGCGAGCTCCTTCGCTAGGATTGTCAGATAGACCGATGTCGAGCACTTCATCCATCGCTAATAGCGTGCCAGCCTTGGTTGAGTCAGCTAGGTCTTTATCTTTGACCATGTCCCACATGATTGCGATTGCTCCCGGTGTATCAAGATCGTCGGCCAGACGTTCGTCGAATTTCTCTAGATAATTCTTGTCGGGCGAAGATGGTTTTTGTTTATAGTCTTCAAACATGTGACGCTTGGCTCGGAAGAGGGCTTGTTTAGATGCTTTGAGCGCCTCCCATGAAAAGTTGGCAGCGGATCTGTAGTGGGCAGTTAGAAGCCAATAACGATAGTCATCACCTGAAAATCCACGATCAGCCAAATGCCGCATGGTGATCGCGTTTCCTTCTGATTTACCGATTTTTCCACCGTCGATAGTGATAAATGCATTGTGTAGCCAGTACTTTACAAACGGTTTACCAGTTGCTGCTTCACATTGTGCTACTTCTGCATTATGGTGCGTGTACTGGAGATCTTCGCCCCCGGTATGAATATCGATTTGTTTCCCAAGTGTCGCCATAGCCATCGCTGAACATTCCATATGCCACCCAGGGAATCCTGTGCCCCAGCGGCTCGGCCAGCCAAGCTCACCTTTTTTCCAGATTGCAAAGTCGGCCGGGTGCTTTTTTTCTGAGTTTACCTCGACTCGGGCACCAGATTTGAGTTTGTCTAGGTTGATGTTGCTCAAGCGACCATAGGTAGGGAATTTAGAAATATCAAAGTACACCCCGTCGGACGTCTCGTAGGTAAAGCCTTTTTCTTCGAGGGTTTTGATCAAGCTGATTTGCTTGTTGACGTATTCACTAGCGCGGGCATAGGTGGTTGGGGGGAGTATACGCATCTCGTGTAGGTCGTCTTGAAATGCGTCGATATACATATCAGACAATTTGCGCATTGACTTGAGGTTCACGTCGAGACCTTCACGCTTGAGGCCTTTCATCATTTTGTCTTCACCAGCATCACCATCATCAGTCAGGTGACCAAAATCAGTCAGGTTCATAGTGTGATTGACAATGTAGCCATTGCGGATTAGTACTCGTTTGAGGATATCTGCGTTGAGGAAGGCACGCAAATTGCCGATATGAATATAGTCATACACAGTTGGGCCGCATGAATACAGTTTTACGTTGGTAGCTTTGTATGGTTCAAAATCCTCAAGCTTGCTTGACTCAGTATTGTAAAGTTTGATTGTACGGGTAATG
>Ga0307933_1003246_pt1 | contig 10381 bp, 7 predicted proteins | sample OrgLakmetageno88_FD_201811 | JGI IMG/M metagenome (GOLD analysis project Ga0307933, IMG submission 201811) | Saline water microbial communities from Organic Lake, Antarctica - #88 | ecosystem: Environmental > Aquatic > Non-marine Saline and Alkaline > Saline | place: Antarctica: Organic Lake...
GTTGTTGTGGGAGCGGGAGTTGTATAGTGGTGTTTGCGTTTGTGATGATGATGGTGGTGTTTGTCATTGAACCCTGGTTTTGGTACCGGTGGTGCCTTGACGTCCAAAGGCTGCGTCGTTCGAGCTTGCCATGGGGTATCTGGGTCGATCCAATCCCCTTGCACCAATAAGGGTAGTAGTAGCAGTAGTAGCAGTATAGAATAAGCCAGCAGAGGATGCATCCAAAGTCGAGTGGACAGAGACTGCGAGCGTGCCTTTCTCCGACCAGTCTGTTGATAGGAGCACACTGGTCTGAGTCGCAATGGCGGAATCGCTGTACCTGTAGCATCGGTGACGACGCGGCGAGGTCGGGATAATCCCATGGTCCACAAGAATCTCTGGGAAGGACACCTCAAAGAGAAGCAAGTCGCACAGATTGAGGGCCAAAGCGAGCAAAAAGAAAGCGCGGCAGTTATTCGATGTCTCCACAGGGCGTATGAATATGAAGGGTAGCTTGGTCCCGTTGGAAGCAACGCACGATACTAGAGCAGGTGAGCGACCTCTTATGTGCTAGATACGATTACGAACGGCGTCGCTTTCGATTCGATCATTTTTGAAACGAAAAACGGACGTCAGTGAAACGAACTCCGGGTGACGATGATCGTTCGGAGTGACCTCATTTTTAAAATCACAAAAACCAAAACATCGTGCCAACAACCATCCATTCCAAAGCGACCATGAGCGCCCTTTCCCACACCTCCGTACTCCTTCTGCTAGTCCTACATGCCTCCGCATGGTCACTCATATCACCACTGCATCATGTTCATCAAAAAATAGCACAGAAAAGGTACTCCTCATCGAACTCTCGCTTGCACGCCCAAAGGGAGGACGCCAAGAGCATTTACTCCATGCCAGCCCTCTACGATCTCGCCTTTGGCTATCGCGACTACGAAGAGGAAGTTGCCTTTTTATTGGTAGCTCACGAGAAAACAAGTAAAGTTGCAGTCCAGACAGTCTTGGAACTGGCCGCGGGTCCAGCGCGCCACTCGCTCACGGCCTTGCGAATATCCGATGCGACGATCAAAAAGGTCACGGCGATTGACCTTTCCCCCGACATGATTGCCTACGCGCAAGAGATTGCCGCCATGGAATTGCCTATCGATCAGCAGTCGGACTTTGAATATAGATGTGCCGATATGCGGTCCTTTACCATGGGAAACAAGGTGGATACAGCGTGGATCTTGTTGGGGTCCCTACAACATTTGACCACCAACGACGACGTCATTCAGTGCTTTCGATGCGTCCACAAGGCGGTTCAACCCGATGGAACATTGATTCTCGAACTACCGCATCCCCGAGAAACATTTTCCATGGTGGACTGCACGCGCAATGGTTGGGAGGTGCCCTTGGAAGACGAGGATGGGCAGGAATCAGGCGCGCTCAAGATTGTGTGGGGCGATGACAACGATGCGTTTGATCCGATTACACAAGTCCGACAGTTTACGGTGACCATGCAAGTGACGGGACCAGAAGCCGAAGCAGCTGGCATGGAAGACGTCAGTCAAGTCATTCCGCTACGACTCTTTACGGCTCAAGAGATTCAGGCCTTGGCACAATGTGCCGGTTGGAAAGTCGTCCAAATGTACGGGGCACTCCAAGAAGGTGTCAGTGTGAATGATGATGATGCAGCCTTTCGTTTGGTGTGCGTATTGCGCAAGCAAGACTAAGAAAACGGACTGAAGTGTTGGTGTGGTGATACACTGGCAAACGACTACTATTACTACAATATTTTTACTTTTGCACGTGCGCAAAAGATTCCCAAAGCGAAGTCTTTCCCTCCAAGTCCAGATCGTCCAAGGTGTCGGAGTCCTGGGTGGTAGCGGTAACCTGCTGCAAAGCGGCCGCCTTTGCGCTTTCCAATGGCGACTGTGGTCGAGCAAGCTTTTCACCTTTCAAAGTCACCTCGACACTTTCATTGAAGAATCTCAAGAACGACGGAGCATCGTATGCTGGCTGTCTTGCCATGGGAAAGTCAGGATACTCATTCTCGGACTCGACATGCTGTTCAATATTCAGCGCTTTCACTTGTGATAATTCATCGGGTTCACGCTTAGTGTGTGGATCTTTCGCGATTGGCATGTTGGACCTGTAAGGATTCACAACTGGAGACGTATCGTCTGGCTGTCGAAAGGGTCGCGCCATGGTTTTCAGATCATGCAGGGGGTTCTGCAGTAAAGCGCTGACTTGGTGCGCACCATTCAGCTGCAGCGAATTGTTCGCAAGTACCTGTGAGCGTGGTGCGTCGAACCAATCGTCTTGTCGGGGCCGCTTCTTGTCACTCTCGACACGAATGTGCTGGGCCGACCCCTGTGTCAGCTGCATGCGTCCCTGCTGCCCTGCCTGGAACAATACAATTCCGCCTGGCTGTGAACCCACGGAAGCACCCTTCTGGAAGCGTGCAATACCGGGCTGCTGCGGCTGCTGCACCTCATCGTTCCCCATTCCGACGAAATTATTGCAGAATCGCCGAACGCCACCAAGATTCGCCCCAGCCGAATGCCGCGACGACATTGACTCTTGCATGGACATAAGCAGTTCTCCCCTCTCAAAAAAAGGATCGAACTGACCTGCATCGTTGCCTTGGATATGGTGGGGAGACTGCTTCCGCTGATTGTCTTGGAGATACCGGTAGGTATTCATGTCTCTTTGCTCACGAGGGTCAACCGATGGTCCTCTCGGTGGAGCTTCAAAGTCTTCATAGTATTGGGAGAGTTCCTCCGTAAATAAAGGCTTTTTAAAAGGCTCGTTACGGACCCGGGGAGTTGGGGCAAAGCCTCCACTGGCGGCAAATGGTTCCGCAATTCCGTTCGGATGGTGGTATTGCACTGGATGGTCCATTGCGGACCACTCGCCCTGAAAAGCGTCTGGAGCATAGTTATCGGGCTGAAAATTCGCACTGTCTCGACCGTACTGTGCATGAGAGGGAACCAATTCGCAATCATACTGCGGAGAATAGCGCTTGGGCTCTCCCGATTGATAAAAACCACTGTCCCACTGTTCTGGATTTTCGTAGTCTAGTGACATGTTGCCACCTTCGTTGTAGGTACCGCTGTCACCTTGGTACATTGTCTCCTGAGGGAAAAAGGCGTCGGACTGTCGGACTGGCTGCAAATCCATGTCTACGTGGATTTGCCCCGGTCCATGCGTCGGCAATCTAGCAGACGCTCGCTGCATTCCTTGCGGGTACGGCATGGGCATTGCCGGTGCATGGGCAGGAGCGAATCTCCCATTAGCCAAGGGAGGCACAGGCAGCGGCTGCGCCATTGCTTCTCGACGATACGAGTACTGCCCACCAGGTGGACGTCCATTTGCCAATAGAAGTTGGTGCGACAAGTTCGATCCAGGATGCTCATGCAATGACTGTTTCGTACCGTTGCGATGAATGTGCAAACTTCCATCTCGTGGACGTTCCGAGTTTCGCATTCGTCGGTACTGCTCCGTACCAGTCGTTTGGTTTGGTTGACGATGCTGGTGTATGAATGCCTCGTCTTCCAGCTCACGTTGGGAAGGATCGAGAGACGCCACGACAGCGCGCCGCGCTAAGGGATTCGAAGGGTCCGAGAAGGCGCCACCTGACGAAATAATGAAAAGAACGAGACTGGAACGTGAGTCCACGGAACGAGATTGAACCATATGCAGGTAAATACACGCGCATCTCTTTGACTTACCCATACTGGATCGTTTGCGTCGCCGAGGGTGACCTTCAGCGAGATCGGAAGGCCGAGAGAGTGCCGGCGGAAGGAGAACAGAATCCACCGCTCTAAGACTGGCCCGTTGCTGAGCGCGCTGCGCAAAGGAGCGATTCTGCTTGGCCTTGAGACGATTCCGCCCAGAAGTCATCCAAAATGACATCGTGAATGCGAAATACGTTGAAATGCTGTGCTTGCAATGGTAATGGATGCACAAAAGAGGCTCACACGGTCCGAGAAAGTCTCTAGTTCATCGGTTTATTCTGCATTGTGGGTTGTTGGAGCGAACAAACCGGCGCACCTCGCATCTTATTCGCGCGCAATTCCAACACGAAAAATCAGAAAATCTTTGTACTGAAACATCTATAGTAAAAACTGCCTCCAAGCATCCGCCAACCTCCATCCATTTCCCAAAGAATACGCACAACACCATGGCGCAGCAGTCGTCCACGACCTTCTCCTTTCCACTTCATAGCTCCGAACCAGCCTGAAGGTAGCGGAAAAGATGGCAAAAAAGAAAAAGAAGAGTACAACTCCGGTCAAAGAGAGCGACAAAGCATTCATACCAAGGACTCCGTTGTCGGCATCGAAACCAGTAGCGTTAGACATTCCACTACAGGACGCGCTCTCGTTACGCGTCGTGCAATCATCGTCGAGCTCCAGTAAGCGACCCGATTCCTTACCGCAGGCTTATCTTTCGGAACATGATGCTATCGCGCTCGATGTTTTGCCAGACGAAGACGTGATCCTCTTGGCGTGCAGTCCAGAAGACGAGTCAACGATTACTGGTGTTGCCATTTGCAGAGCCGACGTCATGGCATCAACGCGGAGTCCTTCCAAGTCGGAGGGAAGACGTGCAGTTATAACGCCTGGATCTATTCGAGTGGCGCCGTCCTCGGTTACTGATGCCCTGTTTCGACTAGATGCACCCGGTTCAGTCGCCAAGAGCACACCTCGAAAGCAGCCAGACACGCCAGCAACGACGCCCGCGCCTGCAACACCGTCTTCGACTGGCGGCGACAAGTTCTCGTTTGCGCGAGGAGGCGGTGGTGAGCAACTATATCTATCTCCTTCGACGCCAACGACACCCAGCCTACGTAGTACCCCATCCAAGTCACCACTGAATCCTCTCTGGGTGGTACCTCTCGAGTCGCCGCTGGGGCATCGGATTTCCTCAACGTTGTGTCGACAAGCTGCACGGGTTTGTTTCAAGCTACCTCAGCTCTCGCAAAACCTAGAAAAGGTGGAGCAAGTTTTGAAGCGAATTATCTTGGCGCACTGCGTGGGAAGATATGTGCAGTCGAATGAACGACTAAGAGTGTCCTTTCAAGGAAAGCCGTTGGAATTGGAGATTGACTGGGTGGATGCCGCGACATTAGGCAATGACTTGGAGCAGGAGCTTAACCGCCTGACAATTGACGCAGGCGACTCGGATACCCCTTCTTTGGAAGAATCTACAATACTCAAGGCTATGGGGTCTTTGTCGAATGGTAACAAAGTCTACAAGATGACCTACGAAACCGGAATCGACTTTGCCCGTCCAGAGGTGGACCTGTCGACGCCTTTCCCAGGTCCCATACAACAGCGCGTTGCTGGATTGTCCTCTGTCATGGCAGAGGTTCGCTCGCTGCTCCTTCCACCGCTTACAAAGCCAGAGATTTTCGCCAAAGGAAACTTGAAACCGCCACGGGGCGTCTTGTTGCACGGTCCGAGTGGGGTTGGCAAATCCTGTCTAGCCGACCAGATTGCCGTTGAATTGGAAGCCTTGGTAGATGTTCAATACATCAACTGTGCTTCGCTACAATCCAAAACGTCAATTGTTGGAGAAGCCGAAGGGTGGCTCTCCCGTCTCTTTCAGATATCTGCGACTGCAGTCAAAGGCAAACTCTTAATCTTTGACGACATTCATTTGATTTGTCCGAAACGAGGAGGAGTCAGTGCAGGATCTGATCGACTTACTTCTACGCTTCTTGCACTTATTGACGGGATCAGTACAACCGGAAAGAGTGCTCCGTCTCAGAATGTTGTGATTCTTGCCATTACCACTAACCCGTCGCTGCTGGATTCGGCCCTTCGTCGGCCTGGGCGTCTCGATACAGAGGTGGAGGTACCAATACCCGACGAAGCATCGACTCGAGCCGAAATCCTTCAGTTCCAGGTGGATTCATTAGGTTTTCCGCTCCCCGCTGTCTCGGACGACGACTGGTTGGCACTTGGCAAACTCGCAAAAGGATTCAATGGAGCCGATTGCAGGTTGGCTGTAAAAGAGGCACTTCGTACAGCTATTCTACGGAAAGCGATCCCAGTTGCTGTCATTAAAAGCCCCACCGAACCAACAGAGATGGAGCTTTCACTGGAAGACCTCCAGACAGCGATCCGTCATACAAAACCGTCTGCTATCAAGTCTATAACGGTTGAGATTCCACGGGTTCACTGGTCGTCCATTGGCGGAATGGATTCCGTCAAGAAAGAGCTCCGCGATGCCATTGAGTTACCGCTCACTCATAGTGAGCTGTTCACAAAGCTTCGCGTTCCACCGCCTCGTGGTATTCTCTTGTACGGCCCGCCGGGCTGTTCCAAGACGCTCATGGCCCGTGCTCTTGCGACGGAAGGTCAAATGAATTTTCTTGCTGTGAAAGGCCCCGAGTTGCTGAGCAAGTGGTTGGGCGAAAGTGAACGTGCTTTGGCGTCTCTCTTTCGACGTGCTCGAATGGCAAGTCCTTCCATCATCTTCTTTGATGAAATCGATGCGATTGCATCCAAGCGTGGGCACGGGGACAGTGCAAGCAGTGGTCGTCTCTTATCCCAACTCCTCACCGAACTCGATGGAGTCAACCATACTGGTAGCTCAGCGGGAAACAAAAAACAAAGAGTTGTCGTTGTCGGAGCAACGAATCGCCCCGATCTATTGGACAGCGCCTTGACACGCCCCGGTAGAATCGATCGAATGATATACGTTGGTGTCCCAGACGCTTCCAGTCGAGCCAGCATCTTCGAGTTGAACCTCAAGGGCAAGACTTGTGGCGACGACATTGATGTCCAGCATCTCGCGAGAGATGAAGTCAGTGGGGGATTCTCGGGCGCTGAAGTCGTGGCGCTTTGCCGTGACGCCGCACTCCTGGCACTGGAAGAAAGCGAAGACCTGACTTCTGACGTTGCTCCCAAGCTCCAAATGCGTCACCTCGTCCGAGCTATCGACAGCATGCAACGACAGATTACGCCCGAGATGTTGGAATTCTACACGTCGTATCGAAACGTGTCTACTAGTACGCAATAACGATATACAGGAGCGATGAGAGCCAAAAGGATGAAGGCATCGTGAGAATGGACGATTTAGAAAAAACATTATGCGAAGTCCGTCCCGCCTTGGGAATACAAGACGAAGTCCTCAGGATGCGATACCCACTGGGAATCAGCGCTTGCTCGCCTTCCATGAAGCGCATCTTGTGCGATCTCAAACGATTCACGTCTCCTGTAGTCTCGGAAGCACCACGATTTCAATCTCTGCTGCTGGTTGGAGCCGGTAGTGAGTGTGGCGCTGTTGCGTAGGCTCTGGCAGCCTAAGGAGCTTCAAAGTGCGATTTATTTCAAGACGAGGGACGACCAGCGCTTCAAACATTTCCTCGTTGTATTCCCCCTCGGGGGAGAAGTGGATGAGCTACACAGAGATTTAACTGGCTAGAGTTAACTAGAGTAAAGGTTATTGGTGTAGATTTTCCTAAGGCGGAATCTGGGGTGGCCAGCGCCGTCTCATTGACATCGGACGATGTGACCAACGACCGACCTCAAGACAGCTTGAAGAATATTGGATGTTAGAGTCTCGTCCGACAATCGTACTCCTTTACAAGTAGTACAGTGGTCGAACGAGACGCCATACCACACCTGGCATCCAACAGAGATAGGGTTCCCAAAATGGTAGCCATAGGATCGGTGGGGATACGTCAAACAGCCAACAGCGGACGAGTCGTCATGTTGAGCTGCCGTCGAAAGAACCCCAAACTTCCGGTCGCAATGACCTTCAACTTTTTCCGGTATCCAAGGCCTTAAACCAATCAGTGTCTTACTTCTCTAGCGAAAGCCAGCTATCTCAACATGGCAAGCTACAAGCTACACAAGTGTAGCATGAGCAAGCGCATGGAAGAGGGAAGCTGACAGACACAGCAAGGACACGTCGGGAGATGCGTAATGAGAATTGCAAATGCAAAAGGTTGAGTGACGGATACGCAAAGAGATTGCCACTGATTGAGACAGACCAGACTTTACGCCAGTCTCTGGACTCGTGCAGCAATGCGTTTCGACCGACGCAGGGTGATGCCAGCGTGAGGATTGAGCGCCTTGCCTTCGCGAATAGCCCGCAATGCCTGCACGGCAATACGAACAGAACAGCGAAGAGGAGGAGCCACTGCCGACACTTTTGTCACCACCACCAGAGCCGGATCTCCTGGGGATTCTTGGTCGGCACTGACATCACCCGAATCAACAGGAAAACCTTCGTCTTGGGCATCGAGCTCGTAACCGGCATCCGACTCTATGGTTTCAACAACAGCTACAGTTTCTTGGAAAGCAAAGAGCTGCGCGAGCTAAAATAAAACGCGATGCGAGTTGCCCCAACACAGCAGAGAAAAGCCAGCAAGAGTACATGGGGTCAACGGATGCAGCCAGGGCCTTCTTGGCAGTAACGCCTTGCAGGATCAGGGCGTTGCCCGACGAAACAAACTCGCAGACTTCAGCCTTGGGCTTGATGTGCGCGAGCGCAAAACGGGACAAGAGTTGCCCCAACACAATGGAGAAAAGCCAAATAACGAACGGAGCTTCCAACGCTGCTCCTTGGTCCGCGAACTTGTAGTCTAGCGAGGGGTTAGCAAAAGCAAAGAGAAAGGGGTTCAGAATAATAATGTAAGCCTTATTTTAAGTCCTGCCGCTGTGCAATAAGATTTCGTAACACTGACCCGGACTCGCGGCGGGCGGTAGCCCGCGGCAAAGAGATGTTGAATAGATATGGAACCGGGTTATCGTCCCCGGTCTGTAGATGTGGTGTTGTGTTTGTCGTTGTTTTCGTCGTCGTGGATTCCTCTCTGACTAATCTGGTGGCTCAGTTGGGGGCCTCTCCCCGGCGATAATTTGAGGCGTAGTTTGATCTTGTTGGTTTGCTACCATCATTGGTCGGCTAGTTGTCTCGGTTGTTTTCTTCTTGTTGCTTCTTGTGCTAAGTCGTTGTCGGATTCGCTCTTGCTAAACGTGTCTTCTTGTTTGCGTTTGTTGTTGTAGTTGTCGTCGTCGTTGGTATCATTTGTTGCTGCCTTTCGATGCTGGACTTGATATTCCTTCGAAAATACGTCCTTATATCCTGGTGGCCAGTCTTTTGTTGTTCTTTCGCTTCACATATTGCCTGTCTTAGTGCCGGAGTGTAGGTTTTGACCCAATTCTTGAGCGTTCGGGTTCGCATCGTGAGTCGCTCTTCAAGTGGTTTGTCGAAAATAACTCGGTGATTGGCGTTAACGTGCATCGCCATTGAATACATCGCTTTGACTTTTGTTTCCGTTGCTTATCTGTGATGGTTCTGTCGATTGCTTTCGCTGTTTGCTTCGTGAACCTCTGTGCATCTTTTAGTCCATCGTTTATGGCCTTGTTGCCATTTAAAATGAATCAGTGTCGCCGCCCAGATGGATCCGGTATAGTATCGCTCGTCGTGATGATTTTGTCGATAAAACTTTTCTTGAACTGTTTCCCAGTGGAGAGCTATGTACCCTCGTACAATGTTGTACCAGCCAATCGCGTCTTGGTCTACACTGATCAATTCGATTGCTTTGGTGAATAACCAATCTTCGAGCCCTTGGATGATGTGCCTTCGTATATCTGCTGCCGTCTCGAGGCGTCGCAAATCTTTGTCGATGTTCGCTAGAAACAATTGTTACCACTCTCCTCGTTGTTTACAGAGGAAAGATGCTCAGTGATCTCTGGTTCACCACATAGATGGCATTCGTTTGTTGGTAAAAATTGGTGACGTTGTTGCCTCACTGCGACTGGTAGCCAGTCCGAGCTTAATTTCGTGGAAAAAACCATGAGATTGGGTGTAAGTTTTGCCCTTGGTTTTGCGAATGACTCCCAGTCGATGCGGTTTATAGTGTTGTCTGTCCATCTTTGATGTCGTTGTAGGTGGTTCTTTAGATTCTCTTCTGGCATTGATAGTCTTATGTGAATGCTAATGATACACCCTTCTCTGTTCAGGAGATATGCTTGACAGCTTGGTAGCGGGATCATCTGTGGTGCAGTTGCACCTTCTGCCAGCGCACTCTGAAGTGCAATGGTAGCTAGTTCATCTGCATCCACGTTAAGTTGTGCGGGTCGTGATAGTTCTTCATATTCAAGAGCGTTGTCTTGGTGACCGTGTACATGTTTCGTCCGAAAATTCTCCGGTAATTTTGCCGATGATTCCGCTATCGTCACCAGCGCATCGTGGTCTGGATTCAGTTGGCGGTATGGGGATTCAACTCCGCGTTTTAATCGTTTTTCCGTGGTGAGTACCCCCGAGTTGTCGCAGTACGTGATGGCTTGTAATGATGTCGAGTAGGGTTTTCCTCGATATTCTACGTATCGGACCAGAAAAAGCAAAATGGAGATTCGACCATATGCCTCTGCTCGATGCGAGTTCA
>Ga0307933_1003250_pt1 | contig 10372 bp, 8 predicted proteins | sample OrgLakmetageno88_FD_201811 | JGI IMG/M metagenome (GOLD analysis project Ga0307933, IMG submission 201811) | Saline water microbial communities from Organic Lake, Antarctica - #88 | ecosystem: Environmental > Aquatic > Non-marine Saline and Alkaline > Saline | place: Antarctica: Organic Lake...
TGGCCGCATCTTCTTTAGCGCCGACTCTTTTCTTTCAGGTGAATAATGTTGCATGGTGACTCCACGCCCTCAACTTAACTATGATGGTTAAATTTTAAACGCGACAGATAGTCTGACAGAGAGGGATTTGCGGCTTCTTAAATACATTTAATCTTCATATAAAACCAAAATGGCGTTGTCCAACAACAAGGAAAGATATGCTTAATACAAAAATAAAACTCGGGCTTGCACTAGCAGTTTCAGTTGCTTTAGTCACTGGCTGTAGCGGTGACAAGCAAGAGGAAAAACAAGAAAGTGTAACGGGTATCGATAAAAATCCATTCCCAAGTACTTATCGAAAGATTGATAGTCAGCCGGTTGTTATCACCAACGTGACTGTGCTTGATGGAATAGGCGGTAAAATTGAAGACGGTGAGATACTACTCAAAGATGGTGTCATTGTAGCCGTAGGTAAGAGTGTCCGTTTGCCATCCGGTGCAATTGAAATTGATGGTAAAGGAAAGTGGATCACCCCAGGCATCATTGATAATCACAGCCACTTAGGCGTCTATCCTTCGCCATCAACTCGTTCACATTCTGATGGCAACGAAATGACCTCGCCAGTGACCGCTGAAGTTTGGGCCGAGCATTCAATATGGCCGCAAGATCCAGGTTTTCAACGTGCACTTGCAGGTGGTGTTACTTCGCTTCAGATCCTTCCCGGTTCTGCTAATTTGTTTGGTGGTCGCAGTGTGACTGTGAAAAACTTACCGAATAGAACCATACAAGACATGAAGTTTCCAGAAGCGCCTTACGGCATAAAAATGGCCTGTGGTGAAAACCCAAAGCGTGTATATGGCACTAAGGGCGGCCCAATGACCCGCATGGGTAATGTTGCTGGCTATCGTCAAGCTTGGGTCCAAGCACAAGAATATCGAACTAAATGGGCCGAATATGAAACTGAACTTGAAGCGGGTGGGTCACCTAAACGACCAAGCAGAGATCTCAATTTAGATACACTAGCGGGTGTGCTAGACGGTGATATTATTGTGCATATGCATTGCTATCGTGCGGATGACATGGGCACCATGATGGATGTCATGAAGGAATTTAATTATAAGATTGGTACCTTCCATCATGCAATAGAGGCTTATAAAATTGCTGACAAGTTGGCTGAAAATAATGTTTGCTCTGCAATGTGGGCTGATTGGTGGGGCTTCAAAATGGAAGCTTATGACGGTATTAAAGAAAATATTCCCATGGTCCATGCGGCAAATGCGTGTGCCATTGTTCACTCTGACAGTGACCTTGGTATTCAACGTTTGAATCAGGAAGCCGCAAAGGCATGGGCTGATGGTAAACGCGCTGGTATCGATATTAGTCAGGCTGATGCTTGGCAATGGTTATCTGCAAACCCCGCTAAATCGCTAGGGATTTTTGATAAAACAGGGTCTTTAGAAGCAGGTAAAAATGCAGATGTCGTGTTGTGGAGCACAGACCCGTTTTCTACTTACGCGCAAGCGGATAAAGTATTTATCGATGGTGCAATGGTCTATGATCGCAGTAATCCTGAGTCATGGCCGGTGAGTGATTTCGAGCTTGGGCAAATTGCTGAAGGAGATGCAAAATGAATTTATTTAAGAAAGCGGCATTAGCTTCCAGCATCGCCATAGGTTTAAGTTTAAGTGCATCAGCATTGGCTGAAAATATCGCGATTGTTGGCGCTAAAATCCACACTGTATCCGCTGCAGGTATCGTTGATAAAGGAACTGTTTTAATTAAAGACGGCCGCATTCAACAAGTTATTGAGGGTACGGATGTACCCAGTGGATACCGTACAATAGATGCTGAGGGCAAAGTAATCACGCCAGGCTTTATTGGCGCAGCGACCTCATTAGGTCTCGTTGAAGTCAGTTCTTCTGCAGGAACGGTTGATGCGCGAGCAGAACCACATGCGATTTCAACAGTAGGGGCAGCATTGGACGTGCAATATGCACTAAACAATGACTCCACACTGATACCGATAACTCGAATTGAAGGTTTTACATCGGCAGCAACTGGATTAAGTGGTAGCGAGCAATTATTTTTGGGCCAAGGTGCCTTTATTACACTAGCAACAACTTATCAACCTGTACTCAAAGCACAGGCTTTTATGAAACTAAGTGTGGGTAATTCTGGTGTGGATAATAACGGCGGCAGTAGAGCTGCATTATGGGTTGCCATTAATCAGTCATTTGATGAAGCCAAATTTGCCAAGTCGTATGCCATGGATCCAAGTCAAAATTGGCTTGGTTTGACTACGATGGCTGATGCAAAAGCCTTAATTCCTGTGCTCGACGGTAAAATGCCACTGGTTGTTAATGCCGACAGAGCAGCTGATATTGTGCAGGTGATTGCGCTTAAAAAGCGTTATTCTGACTTAAGTATTATTTTGGCCAGTGGTGTTGAAGCATGGCGTGTCGCGGATGAGTTAGCCAAAAACAATATACCGGTCATACTCGATCCTGAATCGAATTTACCCGGCGCTTTTGATCAAATTGGCGCAACCTTGGAAAATGCAGCAAGATTACACAAAGCAGGGGCTACGGTTGTGATTGGAATGGATACTCATAATATTCGCCTTGCAACCCAACACGCCGGTAATGCGGTTGCTAATGGTTTGCCACATTCTGCTGGTATCGCTGCATTAACCATTAATGTCGCTAAGATATTTGGTATGGACGATCAAATAGGTAGCTTAGAACCTGGTAAGGTTGCAGATATAGTGATTTGGAGTGGTGATCCGCTTGAAGTTACGCAAACGGCAGAGCAAGTGTTTATCCAAGGTGAGCAAATTGACATGACTTCTCGTCAAACGAAATTACGCGACCGCTATTTGCAACGCAATGCACTAAAGCCGGTTGGCTATACTAGACCATAGCGCAACAAGAAATTAGAGCACTGTTGTTCTCAAAAAGAGAAGATAAGTGCTATTTGCCAGCGTTTCTGTTTAGCGTAGTCTAATCCAATTAATAGGGTTAAGTAGTGTTATTAAGCCGCTTTTACTATATGCCCTCATTTTTTGAGGCATGAGTTAGCGGTTTTTTTATGCCTATAAAAAAGTAATAATTTTATTTTAAGGTGTTAAATAAATAACATTAAGTTAAAAATACTTTACATTGAGTTTAATTTATTTTACTTTGGTTGCTTGCGAGTTAACTTGATTGGAGAACATCAATGAATATGTCATTTAAAGAAAAGAGTACTTGGCTATCCCTTTTAGCTACCTTGCTTATTTTTGGCGACTACGCAATATCCATATTCACAATGGATGCCAATGTACTTAATCCCGATGAAATGGTTGAAGTGGCAATGCATAATTTGAGTTCAGCGGTGTTACTCATTATTATTGTTGAAATCATATTTCAGTCATTAATTGCTGCTGGCAGTGGCAATAAAGTCGAGTTTGACGGGGATGAGCGTGATAGGTTAATTACTCTAAGCTCGAATAACTCAGGTTATTGGGTGTTAAGTATTGGCGTTATTATTACCCTTGGTCAGTTAATTCTGCCACACCTATCTGGTATAGAATTCTCGCTTGAAGAACGCACGAATATTCCGATGTTTGAAATGCACTTATTGTTGTTCAGTTTTATAGTGGCTGAAATAGTGCGTTTTAGTCACCAAATCTATCTTTATAGAAAGGACGCTGTGTAACAATGGCCTCAGCAAACAAGATTAATAATAAAGTCCGCGAGTGTCGTTTCTTTGCAAATGAAATGACTCAACAAGACTTAGCTGAAAGAGTAGGAGTCACTCGGCAAACTATTATGGCAATAGAAAAGGGGAAGTATAGTCCTTCTCTTGAAGTCGCTTTTAAAATTGCACTGGTGTTTCAAAAATCTCTTGAGACGGTTTTTAGCTATGATGGTGCTATTGAGTAAGTTGTTTTCATAAATATAAAAAAATAGTTTATGATTTTTTATTCAAAAATGAGTTTAGATTACTAGTATAATTGACAACGATGTTAGCTTTAATTCACCACGGATGCAGCTAACAATAGTCGCTAACAACAACCGCTAATAATAATGAAGAATGATAATGACAAATAACACTGAGCAGGCCTTAAAAGAATTAGAATCGAGGCTCGCGAATACACAAGACGATGTCCGTTTAACTCAAGCAGCAAAGCGACACGCTAAGGGATTTAATACCGCGCGCGAGAACGTTGACAAGTTATGCTCGGGTAACTTATTTAGAGAATACGGTCAACTAGCGGTTGCTGCCCAACGTCAGCGTCGTGACTATGAGGAGCTGCAAACGGAAACCGCTGCTGATGGCGTTATTACTGGTATTTCTCCAATTAATAATGGCTTCATTACATTGGGCAAAAAGGCTAACGTTAGTTCACACGACACTGTGATTATTGTTAATGATTATTCGGTTTTAGCTGGTACTCAAGGTTATTTCCATCATCTAAAACTCGATAGGATGATTGAGATTGCGCTGAAAAAGCAGTTACCTATTATCATGTTGACTGAGGGCGGCGGAGGTCGTCCGGGTGATACTGATATTTCTACGATTAATTCAGGCTTACAATGCACTACATTTGGTCGGTGGGCTGGTCTAATTGGTAAAGTGCCACGCATAGCTGTCAATAATGGCTACTGTTTTGCTGGCAACGCAGCACTATTTGGCGCTGCCGACATAACCATTGCGACAACGTCTTCGTTCATTGGCATGGCAGGGCCTGCCATGATTGAAGGCGGTGGATTAGGTACGTATAGCCCCACAGATATCGGTCCTATTGATGTGCAAGCCAAAAACGGAGTGGTTGATATTGTCGCCGAGAACGAAAATCATGCTATTGAAATTGCCACAAACTGTCTAAGCTTTTTCCAAGGGCATCATACTAATTGGTCTGCGCCAGAAGAAGATGCACTTGATGATGTGCTGCCCGATGACAGACGTTTTGTGTATGACATGCACAAAGTGATATCAGGCATTGTTGATAAAAATTCTTTTATAGAGATTGCAAAGCAATACGGCACAGCCATTATTCAAGGCTTTGCTCGAATCGAAGGTAAACCTATTGGTGTGATAGCAAGCAATTGCAAAGTACTAGGTGGCGCCATTGATGTTGATGCGGCTAAAAAGCTAAATCGGTTTATGAAGCTATGCGATCAATTCGCTATTCCTATACTCTCTCTTTGTGATACCCCTGGTTTTATGGTGGGCCCTGAGCACGAAAAGAATGGAGCTGTTCGCTACCTTAGTGAATTATTTGCAACCGGCGCAAATTTATCCATCGACTTTGTCGCAGTCGCTATTCGTAAATGTTATGGATTAGGCGCTCAAGCTATGTTGTCAGGCAGTATCTCTAGTCCCAGCTATATGCTGTCTTGGCCAACGGGTGAATTCGGTGCCATGGGACTTGAAGGAGCAATAAAATTAGGCTTTAAGAAAGAATTAGAAAAACAAACCGAGCCGGCAATGCGCCAAGCATTATTTGATAAGCTACTGGCTCAGCAGTATCACAAAGGCCAGGCGCTAGAAGTTGCAACAGTGCTTGAAATTGATGCTGTAATTGAACCTCGGAATACCAGAAAAATAGTACTTGCTGCATTGAACTAACTCTGTAGCCTTGAGTGGGGAGATCAACAGGCACTTTTTTACTTTATTCAAATTAAATGTAACGCTTTTCATCTTCTATTCATCTTAATTAATAACGCACTGCAAATAGTAAATTGTATAGCTCAGCTCGACTTAATTTAGTATATAAGCCTCCAACTGTGGCTTTAACAACTCAGTAATCATAGGTTGTGCTTCTGCAGTTGGGTGGATGCCGTCATTTTGCATCAATGCTTTGTTAAGTGCTATATCTTCTAAAAAGAACGGTATTAGCGGAATATTATTCTCTTGGGCGATATCCTTAAACACTTGCATAAACATCTGTGTATAACGTCTTCCGTAATTTGTGGGTATCTGCATTTCTTGCAGTAAAACAGTCACATTATTTTTTTTAGCCAACTGCACCATCTTATTAATGTTGGCTTTTATCTTCTTCGGATTATGACCTTGCAGCGCATCGTTTCCGCCAAGTTCAATTAATAGATGAGTGGGTTTATGTAGGTTGAGTAAGCGAGGAAGGCGAGACAGGCCACCATCGGTAGTGTCACCACTTATAGCAGCATTGATGACTACAATTGGTTTATTCTCATTTATCCACGCATTTTGTAACAAATAAACCCAGCCCTGCTGTTGTGTTAACCCATACGCGGCACTTAGGCTGTCGCCAAGCACTAATAACTTATGTTCTTGTAATTCTTGCTGATCTGAATAGCTATAAAAAGGGAATAAAAGACATACTAGTAGGCTAGCTCGAAGAATTTCTGATACATTACCGCGTTGCTGTAAAGCAAAAGCCATGCACACATTGATAAGCGATGGATTTTTTGCACGCTTAATAGAACTAATTTTTACGGATCCTGAAAAAGAAAACACTATGACAACAGCCCCTGCAATGATTGAAACGAAAAGTATTATAAAAAAGGTGATTACGAGCGAAGGCGAATTACAGATCCTTCAACCCATCAGCTTCACGGTAAAACCAGGTCAATCGGTTGCCATTATAGGCGCATCTGGTTCGGGTAAGTCAACACTTCTTGGACTGTTAGCTGGCTTAGATGAAGTTTCGGGTGGACACATTACGATAGATGGCGAGGCGCTGCATTCTATGGATGAAGAGCAGCGCGCACAATTACGTGGTGAAAAAGTCGGCTTTATTTTTCAAAGCTTTATGTTGGTACAGAGTTTAACCGCGCTTGAAAATATTATGTTGCCAGCTGAAATAGCGGGGCTATCAGAGCCTAAAAAGCGCGCTCAAAAAATACTTGAGCAGGTCGGACTTGATCATCGAGCCAATCATTTTCCTAATCAATTATCGGGCGGAGAGCAGCAGCGTGTTGCTATTGCTAGAGCATTTATTACAAATCCAAAAATTCTTTTTGCTGATGAACCAACGGGCAATCTCGATTCTACTAACTCAAGCAAGGTCGAGAATTTACTCTTTGATCTGAATAAAGAATCCAATACGACGTTAGTGCTAGTTACCCATGACCATAAACTTGCGCAGCGCTGCCAGCGTCAGTTACACATGCATGCCGGTGAATTGGCTGAGCAAACCGAGCCGCTCAAAGTTGTGTCTGGAGAATAACATGTCTACGGTATTTCAATTAGCTTGGCGGCTTTTCAAACACGAAGCAAAACGCGGTGAATTGACCATTATTTTACTCGCCATAGTGCTTTCTGTTGGTTCTGTTCTGTCATTATCTTTATTCAGCGAACGTTTACAGGGTGCGTTAACCGACCGTTCGGCAGAGTTTATTGCAGCAGACAGACAATTGCGCTCCAGAGAGCTTGTTGATGATTCTTGGCTCAGCAAGGCATCCGAATTTAATCTCAATAGTGCTTATCAAGTTAGTACAAGATCGATGGTATTTGGAGCAACAGAATTGGCGCTGGCTGACCTGCGTGCCGTGGACGCTAATTATCCATTAAAAGGCAGTATTAAAGTGGCACTGCAAGCATTTGGTGTGCCTGAGGCAACAACTGAATCCCCTAAATCAGGCGAGGTTTGGATTGATTCACGTCTTTTTCAATTAGTTGACGTTGAGTTGGGCGGTAGTGTTGATATAGGTGACGCGAGCTTTAAGATTAGTAAGGTACTCAGTGAAATTCCAGACGCAGGATTTAGTGTTTTTAATACTGAGCCCATTGTATTGATGTCGACTGAGGACTTGGCCAAAACTAATGTCACGGGTCCGGGTTCAAGAGTGAGTTATAAGTATTATTTTACTGGCGAAACGAGTGATTTGGATGACTATTATGATTGGCTTCGCCCACAACTGAACACAGATGTTCATCGCTGGACATCAATTGAAGACGATGACTCTGCTATTGGACGATCTATTGCCCGTGCGGAACAATTCTTTTTGCTAGCCAGTTTATTAGCTATCGTTCTAGCCGCCGTCTCTATTGCGGTTGCAGCGCAGCGTTACAGCCAGCGTCACTACGATCCCGTCGCGATCATGAAGACCCTTGGTGCAGGTAAATCGATGGTGCAGCGTATTTACTTATTGCAGATTTGCTTTATCACCTTGTTGGGCATTATTTTGGGTGTCACCGCTGGTTTTATTTTGCAGCAAATTGTGGTCATGTTTTTGGCCGACATTGTAGAGATTTCACTTGATATTTGGCATTGGCGACCATTGGCTATTGCTATATTCACCGGCATTATTTGCTCGGTATTGTTCTCGTTGTATCCCTTATTACAACTATTCTCAGTGCCCCCTTTGCGTGTCTTAAGGCGAGATATCAATACCACGTTGTCGTCAAAAGTATTGCAATTTTCTACCTCCGGCATCGCTGTATTCTTATTGATGTGGGTTTATAGCAAGGACCTAATGATCAGTGCCATATTATTTGTATCAGGCATTATTCTAGTTGTTCTGCTACTGGGTGTTACTCATGTTCTCATCGCGCTGGGGCGCAAGCTAGGTAGTGGCAGCATGGGAGCTTGGACATTGGCCTGGGCGCGCATACGCCGCAGAGCCATGGGTAACAGCGTTCAATTGATCAGTTTTTCTATTACCATCATGTTGTTACTGGTTGTTTTAGTCATGCGAAATGACATGGTCGAACAATGGCGTGACCAGTTGCCAGAAGGTACACCAAACTACTTCGTATCAAATGTAACAGAGAGCCAGCGCATTGGTTTAGAAGACCAATTTGCACAAAACAATGTTACCGGCGGTGGTTTCTACCCGGTTGCTCGTGGACGTTTTGTTGCTATTAATGACGAAAAAATCCGTACTGAAATGACCAAAGAAGATGCCGAAGTTGCTAACGAGGGTCGTCAAGGCTTAGGTCGTGAAGCCAACCTGACTTGGGGCACAGAACTTCAAACGGGTAATAAGATTGTTGAAGGCGAATGGCTAGATTCTTGGCAAGAGGGCGAACCCTATCCACTATCAATTGAGAGTCAGATAGCGGGGCGTTTAGGTGTTAAATTGGGCGATCAGTTGACGTTCAACATTGGTAGTGAAGTCATTAAATCCACAGTAACCAGTTTGCGCGAAGTTAATTGGCAAACAATGCAGCCCAACTTCTTTTTTGTGCTGCATCCTAAAGCGGTGGAGAATTTCGTGCCTACCTATATCACCAGTTTTAGTTTGGATGGATCGCGTAAGGCAGAGATAACCAGTCTGATGGCACCTTTTGCTAGCGTTACCTTATTTGATGTCGATGCGAGGATTAATCAGCTCAGAGAAATTATTGACCAAGTGTCTATGGCCGTAGAATTTATTTTAATACTGGTGCTTATTGCGGGGGCCCTAGTGCTCATAGCGCAAGTTCAAGCCAGTATGGATGAACGCTTGCAGGAGCTGGCTATTCTTCGAACATTAGGCGCAAAAGGGTGGATGATACGCTTTAGTGTTATCAACGAATTTCTTATTATTGGGTTCGTTGCTGGGTTAATGGCAGCCATAGCAAATGAATTTAGTTTGTATATGTTGCAAACCCAAGTATTCCAAATGGAAGCAGGCTTGCATCTCGAATATTGGGTGGTAGCTCCAATTGTCGGGGCGTTAACGGTCGGTTTCCTTGGTGCCGTCGGGTGCTGGCGTTTACTAAGCTTAAATACCGGTGAGTTACTAAGGAAAATGGTTTAACTTTTTAAATAAGTAAGTACTGGGTATCGACACTGCCAGCAGCAGTATGATCCCTAGCCAGACCTGATATGGACCTATTTCTGGAAAATATTCGAGAGAAACAAACGCAGCAGTCACTAGCACCCACAAGTGATATAAAAAGATATGGAAAATAGCAAAAAAGCCAACGCCCGTTAAGGCTGTTAAAAGCGTTATTTGCGACCTTTCTTATCTTCAAGCGCTATGTCGTTCATTTCAATATGTTCCTATTACAAATCATCTTATTTGATAAACATCATGCTAAATTACAAACCAAAATTTATGTAAGACCTTCAATATCAATTGTTACATGATATTTAAAATGGGCTTTTAGCATTATTTATCACGACTCTATAGCCATCCACATCTTCGAATGTTTGAGCACCGCTCTCCCAATATGGATTGAAGGAGCTAACTTTTTGGATCCAGATCTAGATATTTTTTCGATCGCCACTGCAAACTGAACATTGTCAGGCACATAGTAAACTAACAAATTTTCTAATGTGGGGTCTATTCGTAAAAGGTTTTATATTAGTAATAAACCTGAGATCTGCTTAAGCAGTAACCATAGCGTTGAGCTCTACGTCAGTCAAATTAAGGCTTGGCTTGTTTTCCTTTAAGCAATAAGCCACCAATCCAGCGAGTAGATTGAGCATAAAGCC
>Ga0307933_1003253_pt1 | contig 10367 bp, 11 predicted proteins | sample OrgLakmetageno88_FD_201811 | JGI IMG/M metagenome (GOLD analysis project Ga0307933, IMG submission 201811) | Saline water microbial communities from Organic Lake, Antarctica - #88 | ecosystem: Environmental > Aquatic > Non-marine Saline and Alkaline > Saline | place: Antarctica: Organic Lake...
AAATTCGACGCCAAAGGCAACATTTTCACAGTGTGTACAGAGCTAGAGCAACCACAATAAACACGACGACAACAATAACGATGAATATTCGACAAGTGACTAGCCTGTTTGTCTACACCCTTCTTGTTTCGACAGCAGTGGCGCAAGATGTAACGAGCGAACCATCGATTCAGCCGTCGGGGCCTCCATCGCTCACCCCTTCGGTGCCTCCTAGCAGTGTTCCGACCGCTCCTCCCACCAAGAGCTCCTCTCCACCTGCCCCACCCTCCGTCTCTCCATCTAATTTGCCTAGTGGAGAACCAACGCTGGCTGCGACAATCGATCCTGACACGATTGCGGGATTTATTCTCAACGATGGGCGACTGAATAAGCTCAGCAGCGCACTGAATCGAGCCGGCTTTATCGAACCACTGGCGTCACCCGGTACTGTTACCTGTTTTGCTGCCTTGGATAGTGCCTTTGCCGTGATTCCCGACGTGTTCATGACACTCTTGTTTGAAAATGACGCCTTTCTGCCACACCTTCGCGTGCTCTTGCTGCATTCCCTCTTGCCGACGAACGTCTTTGCTGCTGACTTTAACGATAATACCAACGTGACAGCCTTGTCCGGTGAAAGTGTCTTGGTCAACACCAACCCATTGCGAGTCAACAGTATTCTCATCAACGAAGCTGACAATGGAGTTTCGAATGGTGTCGTCCATATCATGGACGACGTCTTGGCGCCCAGTTGGGTCTTTAAAAGTCTGGCGGATCGACTCGGTAGCGACGCTGAGATCAGCATTTTCAACACGTTTCTCACCAGCGTTGGATTGAATCTGTCAGTCTTGGGAGAGTATACCTTACTGGCACCCACCAATGATGGTGTCAATGCTCTCGGTCAAGAAGTCCTTACCGTCTTGTCGGATCCCTTGAACGCGGACTTATTGATTCAAGTCTTGATTTATCACATTCTGCCAGGCAATTTCTTTTTTGATGACTTTAAGCCGGCTCGTATCGATACCTTTCAAGGAGGATTCGTAACCGTGGCAGTCAATCCTGTTCGCTTCAATGGCGCCACTGTCGTGGAGGCGGACATTTTGGCCAACAACGGAGTCTTGCACAAAATCAACACGTTGATCCTCTTTGCCGATGGTGTTCGTGGCAATACCATTCTTGACTTTGTCGCCGACAGTCCCAACACGTCCAAGTTGTTTGGAGCCTTGCAAAGATCGGCCTTTGATGGACCCTTGGCCCAACCGGGTTCCCTGACCTTGTTTGCTCCCACCGACGAGGCATTTGCCGTCTTGCCACCCGCATTCCTTCAACTGCTCTTCACCAACGACGAGTTCTTTCCACATTTGCAGAATCTCTTGCTTTACCATTTGCTTCCGACCGAAATCTTTGCAAACCAGTTTGTCAGCGGAACGGCGTACGGTGCTCTCAATGGCGAGAAACTTGGGGCTCGTACGGCCACTCTCGCTTTCAATGGCGTAAAAGTTGCTGTTTCCGACAATGATGTTGACAATGGAGTGGTTCACACCGTAAAAGGAATCTTGGCGCCCAGCTGGGTCTTTAACTCTCTTGGGAGTCGCGTCGCTATCATGGCGGATATAAGCATTCTTGGCTCATTCTTTGTCTTGGCCGAGATCAATCTTAATGCCCAGACCGCCTTGACGCTCTTGGCGCCCACCAATGATGCCTTTTTGGCTCTTGGAGAAGCCTTTGTGGAAACATTGGTCGAAGACCCGGTTGCCCGGAATACTCTATTGAGCTACCATTTGGTGGTCGGCGTCTTCACTTCTTTCCAGTTGTCGGTGGACTCGGTCCTTCCCAATGTCTCGGGAACCGAGTTGACAGTCACGTCCAAGGATCCTATAACCTTTGACGACGCTCCAGTCTTTTTCATTGGCGAGATTCCCCAAGTGGATTTCCTCAGCACCAACGGAGTCCTTCACAAGATTAGCGCAGTCTTGACGCCGCAGTAAATGGGGAGTGGCGGAGAGACCGCTGCTAGACATCTAACCCAAGGATATCTTATATAAAATAGACCATTCTTCGATCCATTGTGTTTGAGACTAACTACCGTATTCAAACTCGCTCGCTTCTCTAAACCTTTTGTTGCTCCCCACCGGGGCGGGTAGAGAAAGGTACTTTCCAAATCATTAAAGAAAAAACTTCCATGACGGGCATTAAGAGCAAGACTTCCAAATCATCCAAGAGCAACGCAGAAGTCTGAATAGCGCGCGAACGCATGCATGTCATCCACGACAAACAAATGTAATACAGCAATAGTCGGGGTGTGCAAGAAAGCAAGGGTCGCCATCTGGTCCAGCGTAATGCATGCTACTGCGACAGTAAATATCATACCTATTTGTAGAAGCCAGTTGCTCCCAAAATCTGTGCAGGCGCATCCAACCGATGCCGTTTGTCGGTACTGTACCGGTAGTGCACACAGTCTTATTGATACAATTGATATCTGTACGTTGTAGCTTAACATCCAACAAGCGAGCCGCTACTACCTAATTTGGTTCTCAATCTCTATTCATGCCAAAGGCCACCCTCTGCTCTCTGTAGACTCGATACACTGTACGTGGAATACTTAGGTTATGGTGAAAACTGGGGGTTTACTAGAAGTAGAGTCTGTCTATTTCCTTTATTAGCAGCGGAGTAGGTATCACGGGAGTACCTATGGTTCCACAATAGCGACACTTTGTTGCAACCATGCACTGGGAACCGGCGGAGTTACAGTTGTCGAAGCCGCGGCACGTGCGGCGGCGGCATGTTGATCAAACTGTGCAACCGCCTGATCACCCACGGCCATTTGTCGGGCAAAATGGCGGCATCCCTTGGAGGCTTGCAAGCTCTTGCGTCGGAGCAGTCTCCGAGCTATTTCGGCGTCGCTTCCTTGCAAGCGTAGCGATTCTTGCAACTCCAAGACAACCACGACGGCACGTTTGCGATAGGCCTTGAGGAGGGGAACAATCCGCGACTCTAAACCCCGAGCGGGACTTTCCATGAGCACACGAATCACGTCTTGGGCCGTCGTGTGCTCTTCTGGTGGCATTTTTTTGGTAGTAGTAGTGGTTGTAGTAGTAGCAGTAGTTACACCGACCGTTGGACTTGCCGCACGATAGGAGCGTAGCATGCGATGAATAGCCGCCGTGTAGTCGGGTCGATCGGTACGGTATTGAAGAGCCACGGCTCTAGAATCGGTGTGAATCTGATAGAGTTGAGTATTCGTCCAGTACATCTGGTCGTAATACTTGCGTTCGACCGCACGGACAGGAATCACTTGCGTTTGCTCTAACGCAAACTGTACGCGGTGCTCGACATTATCCGCCGTGTCAGCATCACCATCATCATCATCTTCCAAGGAGCACGACAAGGCGAACGAGGCCACGGATGACGAGCAAAGCACCGCCTTTTTGGAGAGCACTGAGGACGGCAGTTCAATGGAAAAGTCCTTGTCAAATAGGGAAACTTCTAGATGGTGGCCATGACCATGCTGGTGGCGATTGTGATGCAACGAGGTGCGCGTGAAATCGATCCGGGAAAAGGCCGACTCGGACTCTCGTTGACGACTGCGCATCGACAAGAACGGATCGGTTTGGGGCGGACAGCATCTGTTGCTGTCGCACGGAGTGTGAATGGGCTTGTTGGGAGACATGGTGGGGTCCATGATACAGTATGATGATAGGATGAATAGCTTCGCAGCTAACGATTGATTCTGGTGGTTACTGGGGAAAAGTGTGACCACGACAAAGACGAAAAGGGTCAACGGAGTGTTTCCATCCCGTCGTTCGCGATACGGACATTCAGCTTCAAGTGCCGCCTGTCATTGTGGGTGACTGAATTCCGTAAATACAAAGTCTTTCGATTTCCACTTCCCGTTTTTAGATAGGAAGCACTTTTTGACATTTATGCCGCCTCGGAAAAAGATGAATCCCGATCTGTTTGTACTCTAAGCCTCCGGGAGTTGTTCTTCCCGCTCCAGAAACGTGACTCGTACCGTAGACTGCTGATATCTAAAAGAAAGCCACAAAAATGTCAAAAGACATGAGTAGGCATAATAACGAGAGCGGTAATTCCTTTGGGCTTAATTCTGGTCATTTCTTTGCGGGTCCCTTTCCAAAAGGGCAGAGATCCGGCAATGTTTCACTGGTTAGATTGAGATACCAGCAAGTAGAGACCCAAGCCCAGTGAGACCCACCCATGCCCGCCAAGGAGAAAGGCCGAAAATAAGATCAAGATAAAAAGGAAGCAAAAGACCAAGTGCTTAAGCCTTAAGTCTACTACTACGTCGTAAAAGAAGGAGAAAAGACCTGCTGCTGCTGGTATATTTACCGGTACCAGTACCAGTACCAGTACCGTTATTTGATTTGGGCTTGGGTCTTGGGTTGGGCTTGGGATGGTCTTGGGCGTTTTCTGGAAACGGACAAAACGCAAAACGCGTTTCACCGAACTACAAAGTGCACCCGCCATACATTTGCGCGCCAATCGTCAATTGTTGTCTACAATACAATAAAATCGTCACTCGGATGACCGCACCTGAAAATTAAATAACCTGACACCTAACCTTCGCAGTCCGATCCATCATCATCCACCATCGACCAGCGCAGAACTCCTCGGTCGTCAGCTCCTTTTTTCTTTCGAACGACGGTGAATCTAACGGCCTACTACGACTACCACTACGGTATAATCCGTTCTCTCCTTGAATTCTCGAACGCTCACAATATTGTCTTCCGGAACGAAATCAAACCAAACCAAACCAACAAAATACGATGAAGCAACAGCAGCAACAACAACATCGATCGGTACGGACAGTACTGCGATTGCCCCTGCTACTACTGCTACTCGCTGTCACCAGCGTGTCTTCCTTTTCCGTTGGTGGGCCGACGGTAGGGCCTCAGAGACTTACTACTACTACTAGTACTAGTAGTACTAGGAGTAGTAGTAGGAGTACCAGACTCGCTGCCGCTTCGCCACAAGAAGAACAAACACAAGCAGACGCAGACGCACCACAGTCGTCCTCTACATCCACACGGCGTCGCGGTATCTTTTCTTGGTTTCGCCGCGCCGCCTTGGCGGGCGTCGTTGGCAATAGTTTTGCACTACCGTCTCTGGCAGTCGACGGCGATGCGACCGCTGACAGCGCATTGGAGCCGGCACCGGGCAAGGTGGTGGAATTCCAACTCGCCTCCTTGTCGGGCAATCCCGACGATACCGGAACGGTCAAAATTCAACTGTATCCGGAATGGGCACCCAAGGGTGTCGCGCGATTCGAGGTACGTACAGAACAGTTACATACAGGAGTGCTATACTATAGGATTTGAAAGAAGGATGAAAGCATTCATCTCATTGACATCAATACAAGTAACACAACTCACAACCCATCTATTCAACTCACGTTCTTTACAGGAACTCACAAAGATTGGCTTTTGGGACGATTGTCGCTTCTTCCGCGTCTTGCCAGGATTTGTGGTGCAATTTGGCATTAACGGCGACCCGGCCACGCAAGCGAAGTGGCGCAGTGCCAACTTGTCGGACGACCCCGTCAAGGTGACGAATGCACGCGGCACGGTCGTGTTTGCCACGGCCGGTCCCAACAGTCGGACGACGCAAATATTCATCAACACTGGCGCCCAAGGCAACTCATTTTTGGACAAGCAGGGCTTTTCGCCTATTGGTAAGGTTGTGGAGGGTATGGATGCGGTGGATGCTGCCTACAATGGATACGGAGAAGGAGCCCCGTCTGGCAAGGGACCCAATCAGGGATTGATTCAGGCGCAGGGTAATTCCTATCTACGGGAAAAGTACCCCAAGCTCACCTATATCGCCAAGGCCAAGTTGGTTGGCGAATAAAGACTGCAAAGATGATGCACCCCCAAAAGACAACATTGATACAAACAAACAAACGCCACTCCTATGCGTTATGCATTCACCATTCGCTACTACATATTATCATACCGACCGCTAGTCTACTAACTTAATTAACATGAAACACACAACAACAACAAAACTTTGGCCATGGTCTCATTGACTTACTTCCGGCTCTTCAGCGCCCTGTTGTGGGTACCACTGTAGTGGTAGTATCGACCACTCAATAGTTATGGTTACAAATAACACGTTCACCTGCGCCAAATTCAACAAGACTTGAAACTCGACACCATTGGATTGATTCGAGAAATCTTTGCCTTGATCTTTGCAGAGACTGTGCGCCTTATTCTGAAATCGTCACCTCCCCAATACACGAGAGGATGGCTGTTGATGACCTACAAAAGGTTGCATCGAAATATAATGTTTCGGTTTCATTGCGTTATATACATCTCTTGTATCGTGTATCTAGCTAGCGCGTGCTGTATGTTTGCATGTTTAGGAGTAGAGGGTCGAGCCGCTGACGCTGACGGTACAGGGGTGGTAATCAAGCTACGGTAAAAAAATGCGAGGAAGAATAGGAATACGTTAATGATCTAGTAGCGGCGTAGCAACCTGCCTTCTGTTCAACACAGCGATTTTCTGGGAGCCTGCAAGGGTTGTATTGACTTTGTTCGTTCGACTCGTAACAGGGGCAAACTGGCCGAAAACCAAGCAGCAGTATGAAGTATGATACCGGTAGGTGTGGAACTGCCTCATCCCACACAACAACTGGTTTTACGTACTACTGTAGTCTGTAGTAGTATTCGACTGAGCAGTCCGGCGTACGACCCGCAAACAGTGGTAGCCTCTCAGGCTTGACGCTTGACGTTCATCCAGTCCCTCAAGAGACGTGTGCAGGTCGAAAACCTCACTTCCAAACGAACATCTTGGATACCGGTACACTAGACTATGCGCTGGCTCCTCACAGAGTGGAGGAGAAATAGCTTAGAACCCGTGCTCCAGGTAGTTCTTGAGCTGGGCCTGGCGGCTGCTCAAGACCTTCTCACAATATGGTACAGGTACATGGTGACGGCGGTCTTATTGTCTGCATTGTGTGTCTCTCGTCCGGGCCAATGCTCTCGTCTCTCCCCGCGTGTCTTCCGTTCTTTCGCCTTCGTCCCTGTACATGGGAAATTAAATGTGTCTCTGTGCCTCCAGATTCCTCGATGGGTCAGTCAGTCAGTCAGTCAGTCAGTCAGTCAGTCAGTCAGTCAGTCAGTCAGCCAGTCAGTCAGTCAGTCAGTCAGTCAGTCAGTCAGTCAGTCCATGGACTAAAACTATTGGTCAAAATCTCCTTCTTCTTCTTCTTCTTGGTCTCATTCGTCACCTCCATACTACACGATCTGTTATTGAACCGGTCAGGTCTTCAAGTAATACGACATGTCTCAAAACTGCAGACATCCCTCCGTACCGGACCAACTTTACCCTCTCCCGCTGCTCATTGTTTCCGTTCTCCTCTCGTGAGCACTCTACTAGCCGTCGGACGGCGCTAGCATCACGAGTCTTCATTTCCACTTTCTTCACATGGACTAAGTTTTATAAAAACAAAACACGCACACTACTGTAACTTGACACAACGCGCAGCACGATGACTAAGTAAACCGGTTTCCGGTAACACAATAATATTAGCCACGACCTGAAAATCATGTTTTTCAGAGGTACTGTAGGAAGGCAGGACTGTTAAAGTACAGTGTAATACAGTACGTAGTTGTGCCGTACAGTGTGACAGAAGTTTGGTCATACCGTTATGCCTGATCAACCTGATATGATCATGAAATAATTCTGTATGTCGGGGACTGTTCGTCCTGGACAAAAGAAAAGAATTCAGAGGACTGGTAAAAATAATTAGTCTTACGTACGTCGTACAGTACGTACAGTCTACCCGTACCGTATGTAGATCATGATGACGGAAGTTACAGATGTTTCGTTACGCGGATCCTGATATTATTATTTATACCGTATTACAGATTACAGTACAGATTACAGAAAGACTAGACTACTGTACTACTGTAGCCTTTGACAAGTTTAAGTATACAGTAATCCACAAGCAAATCCGATTACTGTACTGTAAACATTAAACAGCAGTGTTTTTACGTCATCCGCGACTCTGGTAGGACACTCTACATAGGGCGTCCGAAGAACCCAACGCTTGGTCACAACACATTTTACGAAAGTTGTTTGCGTTAGGCATCAGCGCTAGTCTACGTGCCGCCCGGTAATGTAGCTACAGTAGCAGGAATTTTCGAGCGTTGAAAAAGCAAATTTCGTTTTTGAGAATCAATGTACATACTGCAACAAGTAGACGTTCACTTTCGACTGAACCATAGTATTGTATAAAATATGTCGTGTTTGTGTTTCTTCAATAAGTGTAATACATGTGTCAAAATTTACTTACATAAAAATGTCGAAACGAATACTTTGTGTAAATTTTAAATTTGCCATCCCCTTTTACACGAGTTGCTCTCGATTGGAAGAGGAGTTACCAATCGTTCACAATTTTGAATTACAACAAAAGCAATCAAAACAAAGAAGATGACTACGTCGTCCGTTACAATCAAGATCATCCTCTCCAGCATGGCGGTCGCCGCCCTGGTCGCCGCCTACTTCCGCTCGGGTAGCCAAGCTACGCATGGAGCCGCGGGTCTCAAGAGCACAAGAAACCTACAAATTCCTGTCTTTGACTTTAACCCAAGTGGTGCTGACTCCGCTGCTACCGTCGCCGCCGCGTTCGCCAACATCAACAGCCAGTTCAACACAAACACAAATCTGCCTGCCGCCTTTAAACTCGACACAAAGAGCCAAGTAGAAGGCGCTCTGAATGCTGTGAGTGTATCGGCGGCGGCTATACTTCCACGACAGCCAACGGGTGCACCCAACTCTCTGCTGCCGGCGACAACGCTATCCCCAACGGATGCTCCAACCGGTACCCCAACGCGTTCTCCAACCAATGAGCCAGTCGGATCCGCTACTGCTGCTCAAACATCAGACCCGACCTCTGCTCCAACAGCAGGCCTGACCTCTGCTGCAACATCAGGCCCCACGTCTGTTCCAACATCAGGCCCCACTTCTGTTCCAACATCCGGTCCAACCTCTGAACCAGTATCCGGTTCAACCTCTATACCAACATCAGGCCCGACCTCGAATCCTACTGTCGCGACAGACGCTCCCACGGCTGGGCCTACGCCCGTCCCGACGTCTGGTCCAACGTCTATCCCAACGTCTGGTCCAACGTCCATCCCAACGTCTACCCCAACGTCTACCCCAACGTCTATCCCAACCAAACTTCCGACCGCAGCTCCAACTGCAGCTCCAATTACTGCAATGCCCATAGAAGCGGCCGTCGTTGGCATGACTGATACGCTCACTGTTATTACGGAAGAGCCCACGTCAGGACCGACGACAAATCCAACCGATGCACCAACATCTGTTCCGACTGTTGTTCCAACCAGTGGGCCCACGTCTGTTCCCACTGTTGTTCCAACCAGTGGGCCCACGTCTGTTCCGACATCAGGCCCGACCTTTAATCCAACATCAGGCCCCACGTCATCTCCAACAACAGGCCCGACCTCTGTTCCAACATCAGGTCCGACCTCTTTCCCTTCATCAGGCCCGACCTCTGTTCCAACATCAGGTCCGACCTCTTTCCCTTCATCAGGCCCGACCTCTGTTCCAACATCAGGCCCGACCTCTCTACCAACATCGGGCCCGACCTCTCTACCAACATCGGGCCCGACCTCTGTTCCAACATCCGGTCCGACCTCGAATCCATCATCCGGTCCGACCTCGAATCCTACTGTCGCGACGGACGTTCCCACGGCTGGGCCTACGCTCGTCCCTACGTCCATGCCTACGTCTGGTCCAACGTCTAGTCCAACGTCCATCCCTACGTCTGGACCGACCTTAGCTCTCTCGTCTGGTACTTCAAATGATGGAACTATTGCTGGATTTATTGCAACCAATCCCGAATTGAGACAACTGGACCGTGCTATTCTACGAGCAGGTTTTACCGACCCTCTTAGTGGTCCTGGTCCTTTTACCACGTTTGCTGGAACAGAGACAGCCTTTGAATCGATTCCGGCTGTCTTCCAAACGATTCTCTTCGAAAATGACGAATTCCTGCCGCATCTCCGTGACCTACTTTTGTACAACATCCTAATTGGGGAAGTATTCGAAGCTGATTTTGTAGCTGGTCCAATCACTACCTTGAATCAAGAGACCATCGCGGTCACATTGAATCCGCTTCGACTCAATGGTGCTGTTGTCATTAGCGGTCCCGACAACGAAATTTCAAACGGAGTCGTGCAGATCACCGGGGATGTACTGACACCGAGCTGGGTAGCAAATTCACTGAAGTCGCGACTTGCGCAGGACCCAGGTCTGTCCATTACTAATGAGCTTATCGAACTCGCAGGATTTGACTTGACGGTCCTTGGCGAAGCACTGACTCTCTTTGCACCCATTGACGCTGCCTG
>Ga0307933_1003254_pt1 | contig 10364 bp, 11 predicted proteins | sample OrgLakmetageno88_FD_201811 | JGI IMG/M metagenome (GOLD analysis project Ga0307933, IMG submission 201811) | Saline water microbial communities from Organic Lake, Antarctica - #88 | ecosystem: Environmental > Aquatic > Non-marine Saline and Alkaline > Saline | place: Antarctica: Organic Lake...
ATTTCCTTTAAGGGAAAATGAAATCATTCCACCAAAATCTTTCATCTGTTTTTTAGCAATGTCGTGATTCGGATGGTCTTCGAAACCGGGCCAATATACTTGATCTACCTTAGGATGACTTCGCAAGTAATGAGCTATTACTTTTCCATTTTCACAGTGTCGCTGCATTCTCAAGTGCAACGTTTTAATTCCTCTCAGGGCTAAAAAACTGTCTTGTGGACCGCAAATAGCGCCGCTGCTGTTTTGAATAAAGTATAACCGTTTTGCCAAGTCATCGTCCTTGCAAACTAGGCCACCCATTATTACATCGGAATGACCTGCAATGTATTTGGTAATGGAATGCATTACTATATCGGCACCTAAATCCAAAGGGTTTTGCAGATAGGGCGTAGCAAATGTGTTATCTACTGCACAAAGTAGGTTGTGTTTTTTTGCTATTGCTGCGACCTCTTTTATGTCAATGATGTTCATCATTGGATTAGTTGGAGTTTCTACCCAAATTAGCTTGGTATTCTCTGAAATGGCTGGTTCTACAGAAGATGCGTCTCCCATCGGTACAAACTTGAATTGAATTCCGTAAGGTTCAAAAACTTGCGTGAATAACCGGTAAGAACCACCATATAAATCATCGGTAGAAATAACTTCATCCCCTGGCTTTAATAATTTTAAAATAGCGTCGATGGCTGCGAGACCACTACCAAAGCATAACCCATATTTGCCATTTTCCAGAGCGGCTAGATTATCCTCCAGCGCTTTTCTAGTCGGGTTGCTCGTTCTAGAATAGGCAAAGCCTTTGTGCTCGCCAGGTGTTTTTTGGTGAAAGGTAGACGTTTGATAAATAGGTGTCATGACCGCTCCGGTAGCTGTATCCGGTTTTAACCCTGCGTGAATAACCTTCGTGCCAAACCTCATTTTTTTGTTCTCCATTCTGATTTCAATATTGTGCCTTGCTAAGTTAAACAAGGAAGCTTTGAATAACCTCGAATTATACTTTTTTAGCAGAATGGGTTCTCTTCACCCATCTTGGCAAAATAATGGCTCCAATAAACAAGTAAGGATAATAGCTAATCAATCGCCAAATGAATGCTAAGGTCCCCACAAAACCTAATGGAATAAAAACCTTCAAAAATCCATCGAAAGCAAACTCTGCAACTCCCACCCCTCCAGGAGTTGGGCTTATGAGTAGAATCACCCACATTACCAATTGCCGAGCATAAATGAGCAAGTGACTATCCACAGAAACAAATGCCAGAATAATAAAATTAACGACCCAAAAGCGAGCGGTCCACGATAGGAATGTTGCGCCAAAAGCTTTTAGCCAAAAGGAGAGAGGTTTATGCCTCAACTCTTTAGAGGTAAGCATGATTTCATCTCCTGTTTCTCCGGCTTGCACCCTCCATTTTTTTAAAAACGGAAGACTAAAAACTTTTAAGAGAAGCCATTTGAAACCGCGAGGGCGAAAAAATATGGCGTAACAAATAAAGGAGGTTAAAAATAGAATGAATCCGTATCCTAGCACAAATACATCTTTGGTTCCCCAAATTCCTCCCAAAATTTCAGTTTGTAATCCTTCTGGGAAAAGCTGTGAAACACCAACTATGGCTATAATGGTTGGCACCATGATAATATAAAACAGTTCGTCCAAGAAAGCAGAAGAGAGAACAACGGCCGTGCTTCGGCCCAATCCAACACCTTCTTTGTTTACGATATAAATGGCAACTCCTGAGCCTCCAACAACAGAAGGGGTAATGGCAGATGCAAACTCCCAAAGCATAATCGTGTCAAAACTATTTCTCCAAGAAATTTTATTGTCAGTTAGAACACGAATGCGAACCATGTAGGCAAAGTCTCTTAAGGCAATCATCAGCACCGCTATTGAAATCCATAATGTTGCAGTCCACGACCAACTTAGATTTTCAAAGTTTTTAGGATCGTATTCTTGGTACATGAGATAACTCGCCACCGCCAATCCAATGAAAATGGTTGCCCAGATTCTTGTTGGAGAAAATAGTTGAAGTGCTTTCGGATTTTGGCTCATTGCGGAGAGAATTCCCTTTATTTTTGTACTCTAAATTTTTATCATGAAAAAGGCATATTACTTATCTACCTGTACCACATGTCAAAAGATTTTGGCTCAAATTGATGCTCCTGAATCTTTTCAAATGCAAGATATTAAAACTACTCCAATTACTTTGAGCCAATTGGAAGAAATGAAGAATTTGGCAGGTAGTTATGAATCGCTTTTTAGCAGAAGAGCTATGAAGTATAGAAGTATGGGTTTGAATGAACAAGAGTTATCAGAGGAGGACTATAAAAAATGGATTTTGGAAGAGTACACTTTTCTGAAAAGGCCTGTATTCGTCGTGGATGAAAAAATCTTCGTTGGCAATTCCAAAAAGGTAGTAGAATCATTTCTAGCAGCTATTCAATAGGTGTTAGGAAAAAAGTTTTGGGCACATGCCGCCATACTCGGCGCTAACATCATTTATGGGTTAAATTACTCCATTGCAAAGGATGTAATGCCCGAATTTATTCAGCCATTCGGATTTATATTTTGTCGAGTTTCAGGAGCATTGCTGCTGTTTTGGATGTTCTCGCAGTTTGCTGTGAAGGAAAAGGTCGCACAAAAAGATTTAGCTTTATTGGCCGTTTGTGGCGGGTTTGGTGTAGCGGCAAATCAGCTCATGTTTTTTTATGGCCTGAACTTAACAAGCCCCATTAATGCTGCCATTATATTAACATGTAATCCAATTTTAGTGCTCATTATTTCCGCTGTGGTGATCAAAGAAAGAATTACTTCTAGAAAAATAATAGGTATTGGGTTGGGTTTAACGGGAGCAGCCGGGTTAATTCTTTTTAACGGGGCAGCCTCGCTAAGTTCCGACGGATTTATAGGAGACTTGTTTGTTTTTTTAAACGCTACCTCTTATGCGATTTACTTGGTCTTGGTAAAACCACTAATGAAGAAATACAAGCCGATGACCGTCATAAAATGGGTCTTTTTCTTTGGTTTTATTTATGTTTTACCCTTTGGCTGGAACCAGTTTCACGAAATTGATTGGTCTGGATTTACGCCTAATATTTGGGGTGCATTTGTTTTTGTAGTGGTAGGAACTACCTTTTTAGCGTACCTATTTAACATCTTCGGATTGAGAGAACTTAGTCCATCGGTGGTAAGTATTTATATTTACTCCCAACCTTTGATTGCAAGTATAATGGCCATTGCCTTGCAGAAAGATGAACTCAGCTATGAGAAAATTATCGCTGCTCTCTTTATCTTTTCAGGAGTATACTTGGTGAGCACAAAAAAATCAGCTAAAAAGATCGCTTAGTCGCATGTCTTCATCCATGTGAAGCACTTTAATGCCTAAAGCCTCTGCTCCACGCAAGTGCTTTTCAGTATCGTCAATAAATAGAGTTTCTTCCGCTTTTAAATTGTTGGACTCCAATACAAACTTGAACGTATCCTCGTCTGGTTTACGTTTGCCTATTTCATGCGAATAGTAAACTTTCTCGAAAAAACCATTTAAATTGGAAAGCCCTTTGGTTGATTTTAACTGCTTATGAATAAAATCTATATGTAGCTTGTTGGTGTTACTGAGACAGAACGTGCGGTACTTTTCCTTTGTTTTCGTAAGAATCTTATAGTTCTCTTCAGGAATATCTAAAAGCATAGCATTCCAAGCATTCTTTACCTCGTCAAGGCTAATGTTTTCGTCATAGCTTGCTAACTCGTTCAGAAAAGTTTGGGTGGAAATATTACCGGTTTCGTATTTTTTGAAAACCTTTCGTTCCTTTAAATCGGCCATTACAGATTTGTAATCAGGGCCGTACAAGAATTTAAAGTCCTGTTTTGTTGCTTCGGCATCTAAATCTATAATTACATTTCCTAGGTCGAAAATGATGTTTTTGATACCTTCTATGTTTTTTAACGTCATGTCAATGTTTGGCTGAAAATTAAAAGCCTTTATTAATGTTGTAAGATTAAAGTATTTTCTGATACAAATTGTTCAATCGTTTTGAAAAAGTCAATTATTTCTTTTTCTGTATTGTCTGAGTTGATGGTGACCAAGCGAATAAAGTGTTGGTCTTTAAAACTGCCATGACTTACCATCAGTTTGGAGTGCATGTAAAGTTCTTTACTTAATATTTTTGCTGGTATGTTTTTGTAATTGAAACAAATAGAAATGGAATCGTCAAAGCTGTAAAGCGTGTAGTCCTTATTGGAACGGATGTAGGTTCTAGCTATTTCTGCTAATTCAAATTGATGGTTCACTAATGTTTCTAACCCCTTCGTACCAATCGACTTCCACAAGGTCCATAATTTGAGTGCGTCATTTCTCCTTCCACATTGAAAGGAAGATTTACCGGGATTAAAATCTTCTTTTTCCGATTGAAATAAATAACTCGCATCGCTAGAGAAGGATTCGAACAATTGTTGTTTGTGTGGGGTGACAAAAACCGAGCAAGTCAGTGGAGTACCCAACATTTTATGTGCGCTTAAACTAAAGGAATCGGAATGTTCTACACCTTTTAAAAAGTGCTTGTACTTTTCGCTAAATATAACCGAACCGCAATAAGCGCCATCAACGTGCAACCACAATTGGTGTTTTTTACAAATTTTTGAAGCTTCCGCAATGGAGTCAAAGGCTCCTAGAACGGTGGTTCCGGAAGTTACATTAACAAAGAATGGAAGCTTATCGTTTTCTAGGTCTTCCAAAATGGCAGCTTCTAAAAGATCCATTTTCATTTCACCCAAATCGTTGGTAGGAATAAAGCGAACTTGTTTTTTGCCAATGCCCATGAGGCTTGCATTTTTGGCAACCGAGTAATGCGAAGCTTCAGAAGTATACAACATCATTTGATGTGTTACCCCATCCTGTGTGGAATTGCTTTTAGCGTCTCGCCCTAAAACCATTGCCATGAAGTTACTCATGGAACCACCAGAAGCGATGGTTCCGCTAGCTTCTTTAGAATATCCTAACATTTTAGCAAGCGTATGGACGATTTCCCGCTCCACACCCACCATCGGTCCTGCTACTTTGTAAGTGTACATGCTATTGTTGAGCACACTAGCTACAAGGTCGCCCAGTAATGCACGACTTCTTCTGCCGCCCACCAATTGATTAAAAAAAGAGCTGCTAGCTGTTTTGGGAGTCTTTTTTACGAGAGTTTGGAAGGCATTGTAAAAAGCTTCATCCGATATTGGATCGTCTTGAAGCGTCAAATCGACGGCATCAGAAAGTTCCTCTACCGAAACAGGTGTTGCAACCGGATGATCTCTCTCTTCGGTTAAAATAAGTTGAACAATTTCTTGAAACTGTTGGAGGTCCTTCGGATCCATGAATAGGAATTACGATCTTAATTTACGTGTACAAAGGTCGTATTCTTGATTGTACATAACTTCACTTTTTTATGAAACAAAAGAATTTATTGCGAAAAGTTTATTGGTAAAAATGCGTGATTCAAAAAGGACAAAAGTAAAAATCAACTACAATGCAAAGAGGGGAATAGAAAGTTTGTTGGATTATATGGTCATCGGATGTTATTTAATCGATTTTAGAAAAGACTAGTAATAATGTGCGGCACCTATCTACTCAAAGCTGGTTTAAGTTCGCTTACCATTCTAGTTGTTCTTGGTCGCAGTAAAAGTGACTTATTAAAGGATAGCTGCATGTTGCTGTGAGTCATGGTATTAAAACAGTAAGAAATTTGTTTTATGAATTTAAACCGTATTAAAAAACGGGAAGTCTGCAGAGCGCTAGGTCCTATTCAAAAACATCTAAGAGAAAAATCTGTTAGAGAGAGCTATGTCATTAAAAGCAAAGAGCGTTCTAACTAACATTTTTAATTATTTTCTGTCGGAAAAAACGGAAGGAAAAACAGAACGTGTAATCCTGTTTGTAGCTCTAATAAGTTTCTTTGTTCATCTATCGGTAATCTATTTATTAAAGTTTGACTTAATCAGTGCTCCGGTTAATTCCGAATTGTTTCAAAATCCGATTTCGGCGATTTATACTCCTTTTTCTTTTATTCTTATTTACGAGGTGTACCTCTTAATTTATTACTTACCAAGATCTTTTACAACCTACATCACCAAGCAATACGAAATTATTACCTTAATCATTATTCGTAAACTATTCAAAGATTTATCTGCCTTAGAACTCACGTCTAATTGGTTTGAGATTAAAGGAGACCTCCAATTCACTTACGATATTGTAGCTTCCATTCTACTTTTCTACTTGATCTATCTTTTTCAGAAGCAAGGACAAAAGAAATTGATGCGAGACGATAAATTCAAATCTACCATCAAAGGGTTTGTAAACAAGAAAAAGGTATTGGCCTTGGCGTTAATCCCTTTATTTTTAGGAATGGCAATTTTCACTTTTGTGGATTGGTTAACAGGAATTCAAACTTCTTCCGGCAGCTTGGAACCGTTTAAGAGCATCAACGATTTGTTCTTTGATGAGTTTTTTACCATCCTGATTTTAGTCGATGTGGTGTTGCTTTTAATCTCTTTCTTTTATACCAATAAGTTTCACAAAATTATTCGAAACTCTGGTTTTGTTATTTCCACCATCTTAATTCGCATGTCATTTGGCGTAAGTGGATTGATTAGCACCGTTCTTATTGTTTCGGCTGTTTTATTTGGACTCGCAATACTTGCCATTCACAACAAATATGAGGCGAATAATTCGTTAAAAGGTTCGGAGTAGCTTAAAAGTCAGGGTTTTGGGTGGCATTATAATCAATAAAGTTTATAATGCATTTAAAATTCAATTAAGTTCCTGCCCATCAACTTTCATCTTGTTCAACTGATCCAACAATAAGAATTCCAAATTAGCTTATAGAAAGTAATGGATGCTTTACTTATCTCGTGAAATATAGCGGAGGGATTTTTGATAAACGTTTATTACTAATTTACTTCCCCTTCGAAGTAATCGTTCAAATCAAGAACAATAGAAGCCATGGCATTTTTGAAATTATTGGAAGTGGCTTCTGCCATGCTGGTTGCAAAACCTTGAATTAACTCTTTTTTATTTTTATACCCTTTTTTTAATTGTTCAGTTTTTTTTTCGAACTTAAAGGTTTTCTCGCGAACTGATTTTCCGTTCTTTTTAAGCACATAGCTGATGGCTAATTCTGTCTCAGCTGGACCAGCATAATCCCCAAAAGAATAGAAGTAGAAAGCAACCAAGAATACATAAAACCCCTGACTATAATAAGGTCCTTTTGCCTCTAACTTATCAATTGAAAATTCTAGTTGATAATCACTAGCAATGCTATCGATGTTAAAAACTCCAGATCGATTACTTTCACGAAGAAGGTTATCTTGAAGAGCAGTTGTCCAATCGTTTTCAAACATGGATGCACCGAGATAACACATCTTTCGAGATTCCCATACATTCACTGCGAGAAGTGGAACAATCCAACCCGTTTCTTTTATGGCTAGGGCTTCGTTTCTAACAGAAGTATCAATCTTAATGGAAGTTATAGACACACGGTGACCCGAGTTTTTGATTGACGGAGGAGAATCCATTAAGTAGGTAATAGATTGCTTGTTATAATTTAAATGTTCTTGTACCTTTTTCGTAGAAGTACAGCTGCTAATTGCCAATGAAGAGAGAAGCATTAGGCTTAATTTAAATAGTTTCATTCTTATTTTTTATAGGCAATATATTTAACTCTATTCTTTACTATTTCTTCTTGTAACTTACCGCTAGAGGCGTCTAATGCTTTCTGGTAGGCTTCGATCAATTCAGTTTTTAAAGAATACCCTTTCTGTTCATAGAGGCAATCAGCCAAAAGAAGATACTTGTAATACTTCAAATAATCCTCATTGTACTGGTTTAACTCCTTTTCGGCTTTAGAATACAACCCTCTCATAAAATAATCTAAGCCCACATAAAAGTGATGAATGTTAAGTTGATTATTATGTTGTTGAAGAAAATTTGCGAGGCGGGAATACTTCTTTTTCTTGACTAAATAGACAAAAAAAGAGGTTTTAGTCGATTCGTTTTTTTCTAAATGTGGATTGTCACTAGGTTTTCTAATACTAGAAAAAACAATGCTCCTTTTTAGAATCTCTTTGTCTCCTTTTAAAGAAAGCTTTACATATTTACCTTCATTTATCAGGAGATAATAATCTTTAAAATCAGTTGAGGTTAGCAACAGTAAAAATAAAATAAAGGAAAAAACTTTTAATAAATTGGTCAAAAGAAGCTTATCGGGAGTTGATTGTAAGAAGTAAAAGACTTATTGATGGATTAATTATTTAACGTGCAAGTTACTAATGTAAGTTTAATCGTTTATGGCCGATTTGCTTTTTTAAAAAGTTCATTTACCCTCTTAGCATATAGAATGAACAAGCCCCCCAACCTTTTAGATTGAGTCTTTTTGTGCTCCGATGGCTATCGGAGTGATGGGCTCGAACCATCGACCACCTGTTCCGATAGCTATCGGAAGAGTCAGGTGTACGTCGTTCTTTGAAAGAGTTTTTTTCTTAATTCAGGATACTTTTTAAGGTTTTGAATAAAAACTTTACTCTTCATTTTTTTGATGTGTTTTTCCATTCGAATTGCATGAGGATAGTCCACTGCTTTTAATTCAAGGAACATTTTCCAATCACTGGCTTTGGAAGTGAAACTTTTACTACCGTAATGACCTGAATTGTGTTTTAGAACTCTTTGCTCTACTTCGCCGTTGGTTGCTCCTATGTAAAAGGAGTTTACTGAATCGCTATGTATAATGTAACAATAAGACATGAGTACGTAATAAATAAAAAAAGACCCAATCTTTCGATTGAGTCTCTTTGTGGGCCCACTTGGGCTCGAACCAAGGACCACCTGATTATGAGTCAGGTGCTCTAACCAACTGAGCTATGGGCCCGAACTTCATTTCTGAATTCTTGGTCGGCTAAATTAGAATTTATTTCTTGTTTTAATCCTGTTTTTACCTAAAAATTATTCGGGGAGCGGGTAATGAAATTGTTCTGTTTAAAGGGGACTATTTTGACCACCTGCTCCGATAGCAATCGGAGGAGTCAGGTGCTCTAACCTTCCGATTGCTATCGGCATAAGCTAAGGGTCACGCTTTGCGCAACGCAGATTACGAAAAACTTATAATTTAAGACAACAGAACTTGCGAATAAATTACCTTTGATTTCATGTTGCAACCCAAAGCCCTTCAAAAAGGAGATGTTATAACCATTATATCCACTGCTCGAAAAATATCCAAAGAAGAACTAGCGCCTGCTATTCGAGTTTTTGAAAGTTGGGGGCTAACGGTAAAGTTTGGTAAAAACTTGTTCGAACAGCACCACCAATTTGCAGGAACTGCAGAGCAACGAATAGGAGATTTGCAGGCTGCTTTGGACGACTCAGAATCTGAGGCCGTGGTTTGTGCAAGAGGGGGTTACGGAACTGTTCAGTTGATTGATTATATTGATTTTTCTGTATTTCAAAAAAATCCAAAGTGGGTGGTTGGGTATAGCGATGTTACTGTTTTGCACAACCATATTAACCAAAACTTAGGCGTGGAAACATTGCATGCTAATATGCCCATTAGCTTTCCAAAAGAAGGAGAAAACGAGAGTACTCAAACCATTTATAAAGCACTTTTCGGACAACCTTATAGTCTGGAATTCGAGATGGAAGAAGGTTCCATTCCTCTAGCAGAGAAGACTGCGCAGTTGGTCGGGGGAAATCTTTCGATTTTGTATTCTCTAACCGGGACAACCAGTCAACTGGATGCGAAGGGAAAGTTCTTATTTATAGAGGATTTAGATGAATACTTATACCATATTGATCGGATGATGATGAACCTGAAAAGAGCGGGCTTGTTTGAAGGTTGTGTAGGTGTTTTTGTCGGGGGAATGAGCGACATGAACGATAACACGATACCTTTTGGAAGCAGCGCGAAGGAGACGATTTTAAGAGTCTTAAAGGAGTTTGAAATTCCGGTTATCTTCGGTTTCCCTGCAGGGCACATCGAACGAAACCTAGCACTAATTATGAACCAAGAAGTAGAGTTACAAACAGAAGGGACCACAGCAATTCTAAGTTTCCATGGCAGATCATAACGAAATAGGAAAGCAAGGCGAAGCTTTGGCGGCAAGTTATTTAGCCAAAAAAGGATACGACATCGTAACTCAAAATTGGCGTTTCCAAAAGGCAGAAATTGATATTATTGCGAAGCACGAAAACCAAATTGTAATTGTAGAGGTAAAAACCAGAACATCCTTGGAATTTGAAAACCCTAAAGAAGCAGTAACCATTCCCAAGCAAAAACGGATTGTGAAGGCCGCCGACGCCTTTATTCAGGAACAAAACATTGATTTAGAGTGTCGGTTTGATATTGTTTCG
>Ga0307933_1003264_pt1 | contig 10338 bp, 6 predicted proteins | sample OrgLakmetageno88_FD_201811 | JGI IMG/M metagenome (GOLD analysis project Ga0307933, IMG submission 201811) | Saline water microbial communities from Organic Lake, Antarctica - #88 | ecosystem: Environmental > Aquatic > Non-marine Saline and Alkaline > Saline | place: Antarctica: Organic Lake...
AAATAGATGAAACAGATGAAACCAAAAAATTTACACATTTACATACTCCTATATTACCTGGGTTTATTAATTTAAGAGATTCTGTTGTATTTTGTGAAAAAACTAATGTATATAATTTTTTTGGTCATGTTCCAGGTAGTTATGGTCCAATAGTTGATAAATTTAATAATAAATTTATTAATACAAATAAAAATCCAATAACTACTACATCTAATAATACATATAATATTAATTGTGATATATCTAATACTTTATTAAATAAATTTGATACTGTTGATATAACCAAACGAAATTTTTCATACTTAAATTTAGATTTAAATCCAAGTTTACAGGATTTACGTTTATTTAATAATACTAACATTTATTTTATAAATAAAGAAAAAAATATAGAAAATATACAAACCATATTAAATAATGATAAAATGTTGGAATCTAATAATAAGCATGATTTAATTTCAAATTATTTAAATTTTGAACATATAATTAAAATTAAACAACAAAATGCACAAAATACACAAAAAAATAAAATACAATTAAGTTTTATAGGATTATATAAAGACCACTATGTTTTTACTTATATGGATAAAAAATATGATATACAATTTTGTATAATAGATAAATCAATTATAAATGGAAAGTCTGTAGAAGAACAAAAAAAAATTTTTAAATGTGAATTAGAATATGACAACTTAAGAGAATTTGACAAAAAGCCTTTAATTGTATCAGGTGGAGGTAGAATAATGACAAGAAGTAAAAGAGATTTAAAAAAAAGAAAACGCACTAAAAATAAACAATTAGATACTAAATTTTTAAAAAAAAATTTAAAATCTAATAAAAAAAAAAAAAGAAATTCATTTAAAAATTCTATACAAACTAGACAAATTAATAGTCATAAACAAAATAAAACAAAAAAACTTAGTTATATGTAATTAATTTAACATTTAGTAAATTATTATAATTAATTTGTAATTTAACATTTAGTAAATTATTATAATTAATTTGTAATTTAATATTTATAAAGTTTTTTAAATACATATTTTTTTATAATATTTATAAAGTTTTTTAAATACATATTTTTTTATAATTTTTATAATTTTAAAAATTAAAATAATAATTAATAATAATAATGACTAGTAAAAAAAAAATATCACAAATGTTAACTAATAATATTATAAATAATTATGATGGTTATATAACTGATAATGATGATTATATAACTGATAATAATGATAATAATGATAATTATAATGGTAATAATTTATTAACATCAAATAATAATGTTTTAGAGGTAAAAAAAAAAAAACCAATACCTAAATTATATAGAAAACGAACACCAAAACGTAATTACAAATCAAAGATTTTAAGTTCAGCAAAGCAAATGCGTAATATAATTAAAAAACAAAGTATTTCTAATGTCGAAACTAATAATTTACAAAATATAAAAAATATTTTACAATCTAGAAAATTTAAAAAACCTAGAAAATCTAGAAAACCTAGAAAATTACAAATTACACAAACTAATTTTAAAACAAAAAAAAATGGAAACAAATCATTAAAAGACATAATTATTAATTCTATTATAAATCCTTCTAAAAATAAAAAACATTTATCATTAACAAATCCTAATGTATCATTAACAAATCCTAATGTATCATCATTAACAAATCCTAATGTATCATCATTAACAAATCCTAATGTATCATCATTAATAAATCCTAATGTATCATTAACAAATCCTAATGTATCATCATTAATAAATCCTAATGTATCATTAACAAATCCTAATGTATCAGTATATAAATCTATATTAGAAGAAACAAAAAAACCTGTATTAAAAAAATATAAATTAGGTAAATGTCCTAAATGTAATAAAATACATATAATACAATCAAATAATAGTAATGAAGAAACTGGATATAATAGTGATAATGAATATGATGAAACTAATGAAACTAACATATTAAATAATCAAAAACCTAAAAAGCATAAATTTCGTAAATCTAGTGTAAATTATAGTAGTTTAACAGTAAATGGAAAAACAAACGAAATAGGTAAATATGAAATAAATAATTCGGATAATCCATATGTAATTAAGGGTTTAATATTAAATGGAAAAAAACTAGTAGGTAAATCTTTACGTGTATAATTTTATATTTTTTTATAATAATTTAATTTAATTTAATTTAATTTAATTTAATTTAATTTAATTTAATTTAATTTAATTTAATTTTTATAATTTTTATAATTTTTATAATTTTTATAATTTTTATAATTTTTATAATTTTTATAATTTTTATAATTTTTATAATTTTTATCTATAAATTTAATAATAAAGTTGATAACATATTAAACTAATATTTTAAACAAACATATAATAAATATCCAAAACTGATAAACAGATGACACAGTTGATAAACAGATGACACAGTTGATAAACAGATTACACAGATGATAAACAGATGACACAGTTGATAAACAGATGACACAGTTGATAAACAGATGACACAGTTGATAAACAGATGACACAGATGATAAACAGATGACACAGTTGATAAACAGATTACACAGTTGATAAACAGATTACACAGTTGATAAACAGATTACACAGTTGATAACCTAGATACACAACTGATAAACAGATTACACAGTTGATAACCTAGATACACAACTGATAAACAGATTACACAACTGATAACAGATGACACAACTGATAAACTAAATTATTTAACTTAAGAGAGATTAGTTATAAAATATATGATTTAATTAATTTATTCCAATATGTTATATATAATTTATTATAATTATATTTACCATTTAAATGATTTTCCTTAAATTGATTAATTATTTTATTCATATTTATAATATTAATTTCTTTCCAATCGTTAATTATCCAAACTGGTAAATTATCAAACAATGGATTTAAAAAACTAGATGATACAATAGGTATACAACCTAATATTAATGCTTCCCATGTTCTATGGCAATCTACACCATTGCCTTTTGGACTAATTATAAATGTATAATTTATTTGATTTTTCCATGACATGTTACGATTTATAAATTTTTTTTCATAATCTATTAAATTTTTATTTATTGTATTAATGGCATTTATTCTATCATAAGCGTATCTAGTTTGTAATTGAAAATGCATATTTGAATACACTTTATTATTTCTTTCCCAAAATGGTTTTCCTAATTTTGTAATCTGTATTAATTCTTTTTCTTGGTCTATTGGAGATGAATAATTACCCCAATCATGATTATTTATATTTTCATTTATATTTATATTTTCATTTATATTTATATTTTCATTTATATTTATATTTTCATTTATATTTTTACATGATATTAAATTTAAAGTATGATAATCTAAACCTAATGGTATTTGTGTTATTTTATTATTTTTATTATTTTTATTAATAGAACAATTTTGTGCAAATATATGTTTACATTTATTATCATTTATTAATAAATTAAATATTAATTTATTTTTCATATCATCTGGAAAAGTAAAATAACCATCATTTATTATTAATATATAATTGAAAATTATATTATTATCTTTATTTATTTTTTTATTTTTTTTTAAATTATTTATAATATTATTTAATATTTTAAATATATTAGGTAAATTTATTAAACATAAATGGATTATATATGTGTTTTTTACATTATTTATATTTTGTAAATTATTTACATCTAAATAATTATTTATATTTTTTTCATTTGTTATAGGATTATTACTATGAATATCAGATAAATATATAAATCCTCTTGATGAAATATACTTACATAAATTATAATTCATATCTTTAATTTATATCTTATAATTCTATTTAATTTATATCTTTTAATTCTATTTAATTTAAATTTTATAATTCTATTTAATTTAAATTTTATAATTCTATTTAATTTAAATTTTATAATTAAATAGAATTACTATATATTTTATTAATATAAATTAAATATAGGACAACAATAAATATAAATTAATGCTTTATTTTTATATTTAGTTTCTATATGAAAATTTAGATGCTCACATACTTCATTTGTATATATTAAATTTAATTTATTTAATGTATTAACTTCTTTATTAATTTCTTTATTAATAAATTTATTTACATTATGATTAATATTATTTATTTCATTATATGTTAAATTATGATTAAAATTATTAACACTTTTATTAGATGGTAAATAATAGTTAGAGCCATTATATTTACTATTTATAAATTTTTCTAATCTATATATTGCAAATCCACCAAATGCACTATCTACTTCTAAATAATTATTATTTTTTTTAGTTTTTGTTTTTTTAATTAATATTTCTATTCTATTTCTTAATTTATTTATATAATTTATACATTTATTTCTAGGTTGAAATCCCCAACAATGTTGAATTATTAAATTGTCTAAATATGCCCATATATCATAATAATATTCTTTATTATTATATATTGATGAAAAACTAATTGCATCCCAATTATAATTTGTATTTAATTTTATATTATTATCTATATACACATTATTATCTATATACACATTATTATCTATATACATATTATTATCTATAAATACATTATTATCTATAAATACATTATTATCTATATGCACATTATTATCTATAAATACATTATTTAATATATTTAAATTAATTTCATTACTACAAACATCATCTGCATCCATAACTATCATATATGAATTATTGATATGATTTTTTTTATTATTAATATTATTAATATTATTATTATTGTTATTGTTAATATTGTTATTGTTAATATTGTTATTATTGTTATTGTTAATATTGTTATTATTGTTAATATTGTTAATATTGTTATTGTTAATATTGTTATTATTGTTATTGTTAATATTGTTAATAGTATATAAATTATTAAAATATTGTAAAATATAATTCATGTATGCATTTCTAGCTCTAGATATATTCCATGTTCTGTAATCAGTTAATCCTTCTGTTTTTAATTCTATTATTGTAATTTTTACAAAATTATTAATATTACTATTAATATTAGTAATTTTTAAATTATATTTTAATTCACATTTGTCTTTAAATATTTTACATAATAATAAAGTATTATCAATAGATTTATCATATGAAAAAATTATCTCAATATTAGTAAAATAATTATTCTTATAAAAATTATTTACTATTAAATCTAAATTTTTAAAAATACTAATTAAATATTTATACACATTTTTTACACATAAACATATAAATAATGTTTTTAATTTAATTACATCGTTTTCTTTCATTTCTTTCATTTCTTTTATTTCTTTCATTTTTTTCATTTCTTTCATTTCTTTCATTTTTTTCATTTCTTTCATTTCTTTCATTTTTTTCATTTCTTATTATTTAAATTATTAAAAATATTAATTAATATACTTATAAATTAAAATTGTTTTTACTAATTTAAAATTAATTATAAATTAATTCTTAACTCTTTTACAAAAAAATATTTAAAACATACAAAACTTAAAACTCTAGATATAATTTTAAAAATGAATAAAATAAATAATACAAATAACTCAATTAACACAATTAACACAAATAATACAAATAATACAAATAACTCAATTAACACAAATAATACAAATAATACAAATAATGTAAATAATGAAAATAATGAAAATAATGAAAATAATGTAAATAATTATCTAGATGTAAATAATGTAAATAAAACACATATAAATAATTATTATAATTATGCAATTGTAGTTGCCCATTCTATACCTGAATATGGTATTGGTATTAATAATAAATTACCTTGGTATTTACCAGAAGATATGAAACATTTTAAAGATATTACAGCATATGAAGGTAGATATAATAATGGTGTAAATATTGTAATTATGGGACGTAAAACATGGGAAAGTATACCAAAAAGTGTAAAACCATTATCAAATAGATATACTATTATTATTTCTAGAAATGAATCATTATGTAATGAATTTAATACTTTAACTACTGAAAAAGAATATTGGTGTTCATGGGTTAATTTACCTATTATTTTAGATAAATTACAAAATTCTGGTTTATCCAAATTTGTGTATTTTTGTGGTGGTTCTGAAATTTATGAATTAGCTTTAAAAGATTATCCAATTACTAAAAGTTATATTACTGAAATTTATTTAAATACTAGTAAAAAAATGAATGATTTTGATACATTTTTTCCAAAATATAAACCTTATAATTGGTTAATAAATAGTCATAATATGGATAATCTTAATAATACATATAAATTACATTTATCTGATGTATCAAAATTTAAATCTTATTTTGATAAAAATACAAATAAGAATATTTATTATAGATTTAAAGAATATGAAACATTAAATAATTTACAATGGGTTGAAAAAATACCATGGGTCGAAACTTGTGATGAAAAAATTCAATATATATCTATTATGCAAAATATTATGATTGAAGGTATTGAAAGAACTGATAGAACTAATACTGGAACTATTTCATTATTTGGAACTAGACAACATTATACATTAACAGATACTTTTCCTTTATGTACAACTAAAAGAATATTTTTTAGAGCTGTATTTGAAGAATTAAAATTATATTTAAGTGGTAAAACAGATAATGGAATTTTAAATGAAAAAGGTATAAATATATGGGATGGAAACACTACACGTAAATTTTTAGATAATAGAGGATTAACTAATTATCCTATAGGTGATATGGGCGAAACTTATGGATTTAACTTTTTACATTTTGGTGGAGAATATAAAGATTGTAAAACTAATTATACTTCCGAAAATGGATATAATCAATTAGACAATGTTATATATTTACTTAAAAATGATCCAACGTCTAGACGTATTATTATTAATTTATGGAATCCATCTACATTAAATAAAGCATCATTACCATCTTGTTTATTAATGTATCAATTTTATGTAGATACACATGCTAAATTATTACATTGTCAAATTTATATTAGAAGTAGTGATTATTTTCTAGCTAATAATTGGAATACATGTACTGGTGCTTTACTTGTTTATATGCTATGTTCTTTAAACGATATTAATTTAACACCTGGTAGTATAACTACTATTACTGGTGATACTCATATATATAAAACACATATTAAGCAAGTAAATGAAAATTTAATTAGAGAACCTGTACCATTTCCTAAACTTGTAATTGAAAATTCAACAAGTAAAAATAAAAAATTTAACAATATTTTGGATATTCAATTTGAAGATTTAAAATTATATGGATATACACCACAACCTAATATTTCTGCTAATATGGCTATTTAAATATTTTATTTTTTAGTTTTAATTTGTAAATTTTTATTTTTAGTTCTAATTTGTAAATTTTTATTTTTAGTTCTAATTTGTAAATTTTTATTTTTAGTTTTAATTTGTAAATTTTTATTTTTAGTTTTAATTTGTAAATTTTTATTTTTTTTAATTATTATTTTATTTTACAAAAATAGTTTTATACAAAAATTAAAAAATGATTCTAGATGATTTATATTATTCTAGATTAATTATTTTATTTTATTTTATTTTACAAAAATAGTTATATACAAAAATTAAAAAATGATTCTAGATGATTTATATTATTCTAGATTAATTATTTTATTTATAATTTGTAATTTTTTATTCTAGATGATTTATATTATTCTAGATTAATTATTTTATTTATAATTTGTAATTTTTTATTCTAGATGATTTATATTATTCTAGATTAATTATTTTATTTTACAAAAATAGTTTTATACAAAAATTAAAAAATGATTCTAGATGATTTATATTATTCTAGATTAATTATTTTATTTTATTTTATTTTACAAAAATAGTTATATACAAAAATTAAAAAATGAGTCTAGATGATTTATATTATTCTAGATTAATTATTTTATTTATAATTTGTAATTTTTTATTCTAGATGATTTATATTATTCTAGATTAATTATTTTATTTATAATTTGTAATTTTTTATTCTAGATGATTTATATTATTCTAGATTAATTATTTTATTTTACAAAAATAGTTATATACAAAAATTAAAAAAGGATTCTAGATGATTTATATTTTTGCTAGATGATTTATATTATTCTAGATTAATTATTTTATTTTACAAAAATAGTTTTATACAAAAATTAAAAAAGGATTCTAGATGATTTATATTATTCTAGATTAATTATATTTTTGCTAGTTTAAATTTAAACTATATAATATTTTTTTTATAGTAAAACAAATAAAATATTATTTTTTAAATATGAGTGAATTAAATACTGCTTTTTTAAAACTTATACCTGAAAATGCTCATACAAAAACTAACGAAAAACAAATTATAGATTTAATTTTTGATTGTAATAGAAATACTGATAATATCCCAAATGATCCACCATGGATAATAAATAAAGATAATGTTAATGGTTTAGAAATACATAATGAAGATTACTCTGATTATAAAATTATTAATGATAATTATTGTGAATTAAATGATTTTAACAAAACTACTAAATATTCAGTTTCCGATATTTATCAAATAAATTATGAAAAATTATTTAATGAAACAATTGATGATTTAAATAAAGATATTAAAAATAATGATAATATAGACACAAATATTAGTATATATGATAATTCTTATAATAATAATGATTATTTAAAATATAGACCCATTATTACCATAGATAAAAACACAAACGAAATTATATTTACTAAATCACCCCATTCTATAACTAATTCACCTACTAATTTAAACAATAAATTACTAATTAGTAATTCACCTACTAATTCACCTACTAATTCACCTACTAATTCATCTAGTAATTCACCTACTAATTCATCTAGTAATTCACCTACTAATTTATCTAGTAATTCACCTACTAATTCACCTACTAATTTATCTAGTAATTCACCTTATAATTTACCCTGTAATTTACCTTGTAATTTACCTTGTAATTTACCTTGTAATTTACCTACTAATTTACCTACTAATTTACCTTGTAATTTACCTACTAATTTACCTACTAATTTACCTACTAATTCACCTACTAATTCATCTAGTAATTCTAGTGAAAATAAATACATTACGCCATATTCAGAATTATATTATGGTTCAATTATAAATAAATTATATAAAGAAAATAATATATTTAAATTTAATGAGGAAAATGATAATGATAATGAGGATTATGAAAATGAGGCTGATAATGAGAATGAGAATGATAATGAGGATGAGAATGAGGATGAGGTTGAGGATGAGGATAAAGAAAATGAGAATGAGGCTGATAATGATAATGATAATGATAATGATAATAATGATAATGATAATGATAGTAATGAGGAAAATGAGGATAAAGAAAATGAGAATGAGGCTGATAATGATAATGATAATGAGAATGATAATGATAGTAATGAGGAAAATGAGAATGCAGAAAATGAGAATAAACAAAAAAAAAAATATGTTTTATCTACATATTTAAAAGTATTAGATGTGATGAAATATTTAAATAATAATATTATATATTATATTAATTATTTACCTTAATTTAGTTAAAGTTTTTAAATTTGTTAAATAAATATTTATAAATATAAATATTATTAATATAATTATTAATATAATAATTAGTATAATAAAAATATAATAATTAAAATATAATAAAAAATATAATAAAAAATATAATAAAAAATATAATAAAAAATATAATAAAAAATATAATAAAAAATATAATAAAAAATATAATAAAAAATATAATAAAAAATATAATAAAAAATATAATAAAATTATAATAAAAAATATAATAAAAAATATAATAAAAAATATAATAAAAAATATAATAAAAAATATAATAAAATTATAATAAAAAATATAATAAAAAATATAATAAAAAATATAATAAAATTATAATAAAAAATATAATAAAAAATATAATAATTAAAATATAATAAAAAATATAATAAAAATATAATAATTAAAATATAATAAAAAATATAATAATTAAAATATAATAATTAGTTATGTATATTTTCTATTTATTGTATTAAAAGATGTTTTTGGTTTATATAATTCTGATATATCAGGAATAGGACATATATTATTATTTGGATTATTTGTATTAACAAAATTAAAACTAGTGTTAGGTTTGTTATAATGTGGATTAATAAAGCATATATTATTATATGGATTATTTGTATTAACAAAATTAAAACTAGTGCTAGGTTTGTTATAATGTGGATTAATAGGATATGGATTTTCTAAATAATTATCTATTTTTATATTTTTGTTATAAAAAGATGAACCATCTATAATACTTTTTACATTGTTATATAATGTTATTAATTTTTTAT
>Ga0307933_1003267_pt1 | contig 10336 bp, 10 predicted proteins | sample OrgLakmetageno88_FD_201811 | JGI IMG/M metagenome (GOLD analysis project Ga0307933, IMG submission 201811) | Saline water microbial communities from Organic Lake, Antarctica - #88 | ecosystem: Environmental > Aquatic > Non-marine Saline and Alkaline > Saline | place: Antarctica: Organic Lake...
AGCAAGAAGCGCTTTATAAAACGCTTTATGCAAAACTTGATATGTGGTTAGAAAATTTTGGCGCTAGACTGGAACAAAGTGATTTAAGCAGTGTCCAAAAAGTGCAAAGAATTGAAATGATTCAAACCCGTTTTGAGACTTGGAAACAAGGAAAAGCCGTTCGTATTAAAATGGTGGATTACTTAGATAAAACACTTAATGAGTGGAAAGAAAAGTATTCAGTCGGGAATGAATTTGAAGAAATTGATGCTTTCTTAGAGGGGTTACTCGATTAGCCCGTGGGGTTTAGAATTTTCATATGGGAATAAAATTTAAAATTATAAAGAGCGCTTTATTGAGTCTGGCGTTGCTAGGCTCTAATTTTGTAGCGGCTCAAACCAGTGTGGTGTGTACCGATTCAGATAATGGTAAAAATTTAGCCGTTCAAGGCACCTTAAGTCTACAGTTTTTTGAAGATCGAAAGATGGTAAGAACCCAAGACTATCAAGATTTTTTTTCGGGCACTCGAAACCGCTATCTTGAATTTTTTTGTAACGGCAATCAGCCCTCGTATGAAATCGTAGCGTGCCCAAATGAAGAATTAGGTACGGCTTGTCCGGTCATTGAATCGTTGGCCGCCGAACCTAAAATTCAGGTTCGCAACGGAAATCCAATTTTTCCAGAAATTATAATTCCAGGCACACGGGATTTACCGATTTTAAAATTTAACCTTACGGCCTACGACGGGGATGTGTATTTAAGAGGTTTGCATTTCACCCTTGATGATCCGGTGGCAGCCAGTGCTGATGAGTTAACGCTGCATGAAATTGAAACGGCTAAGCTATACTCGTTTGAGCTTTACGACGGTTTAGATAATTTAGTGAGCCAAACTAAAAGCGCCGCCGGGCGAGTACATTTTGAATTTAAAGACAACGAGTTTTTATTATCGGGGGAAGAAGATTTTACGGTTAAAGTAGATTTACCATTGGTTGCAGAAGTAAAAGATTCTTGGCGTTGGTTTCGGTTGAGCCTTGATAAATCGTATGCTGGGAACGGCGTGCAAGCCACCGCGGTTAAAACTAAAAACCCGGTTGAGCGGGTGGTTTTAGGACAAATAGGCGCGTGGCCCAGTAGTGCTTTGTTTATTAATGCGGCTACAAAAATTACGCTCGATCATGCGAGTCAGCAACCAGAAAAAGTTGACCCCGCTTTAAACGGTCAAGAATTTTATCATTTTACCGTCAAAGCGGATCGAGCGGGGCCGGCTCAAATTGAAAAAATAACCATTGAAGCTTTATTAGAAGGTTTTAAATTTGAAGGAGATCCGCAGGCGCGCGTCTTTTTAGTTCAGTCCGACGGCACGTTAGATTTTACGAAAACGATTGAAGATAAAACCACCGTAACTCTTGGGGGGGGGCAAAACCAAGAAGCCTTAATTGAAATTGATTTTAAAGAACAGCTGATTTTAGCAGGGAGAACCAACACTTATGCTTTGTTTTTAAATAGAACCACTGAAATCGGTTCTAACACTGACAATTCATATGCTTTCACCATTTTAAGTGATGATCGTAAAAGTAGTACCCGCGATGGGCGATTACTAAAAACGGCTTCTAATTTAGTGTGGTCTGATTTTCCGGGTATTTTAGAACCCAATCGATTTATGCGTGGCTTTTTAACCGAAGTGCGGTCAGCCGCTCAAGCGTTTTTAAATTCATGAAAACTCGTTGTGCGTGGGTAACCAATGATCCGATCTATATTAAATACCACGATGAAGAGTGGGGGAGACCTTCGTTTGACGATGATGATTTATTTGCCAAGTTGTGCTTAGAAGGCGCTCAGGCTGGGCTTAGTTGGATAACGGTGCTGAAGAAGCGTGAACGCTACTACGAACTGTTTTCAGGTTTAAAACCAGCCTTAGTGGCTTTAATGCCTGATGAAGCCTTAGAAGTGACGTTAAAAGATTCTGGGATTATCCGAAACCGACTTAAAGTTTTTTCTATGCGCCACAACGCCCAGGCTTTTTTAAAAATACAACAAGATTTCGGTTCGTTTTCAGATTATTTATGGGGATGGGTGCATAACACACCGATTATAAATCATCCAAAAAATATATCAGAAGTAACGGCTACTTCGCCACTTTCCGACGCTTTAGCGAAAGATTTAAAAGCCCGTGGTTTTAAATTTGTCGGTTCAAAGATTATGTATGCTTATATGCAGTCGAAAGGTTTAGTACAAGATCACACCACCGATTGTTTTTGTTATCGGTCAAAATAACTACTGTCGTTGGGATTTGGATTCTTTTAAGTGTGCTAGCGGCTTTTCTTTGGACTCTAGTGGGTTTTGTTGATCAATACATAACCAAAGAAAAAGTTCCCCGAATGGGGCATTATTACGTGTACAGTGCGGCTGGTGCCGCCACGCTGGTTATAGGTATAACTTTGTGGCAGGGGATATGGTTACCAAGTATAACAGAAACGGTGCTTATTTTTTTTAGCGGTGGGGCTTTTAGCCTGATGCTTTGGTTTTACTTGCAAGCGCTTAAAATTGAAGACACTTCTTACGTGGTGCCTTTATTTCAAATCGCGCCAGTGTGGTCGGCAGGATTAGCTTTTTTAGCTTTGAATGAAGTTTTAGTGGGCAACGATTTAATCGCCTTTATTATTATTTTATTAGGCGGTTTAATTTTATCTTTAAAAAAAGACGTCGGTCAGTTCTTTAGCCTCAAGCCCGCTCTGGCTTATATGTTAGCCGCCACCTTACTGGTGAGCGTTAAATTTGTGGCCTTTAAATATTTTTTACAAATTTACCCAGAACATTTCTGGCACTTATTTGCGCTTCAATCTTTAGGAGAAGTTGTATTTGGATTGTTTTTAGCCTGGTGGGGCTGGCCTAAAAACGATAGTCAAAATTTTGGAAATAATTTTCTTAAAATATTTCCCTTGTTCTGGGCAAACGACATGGTTTCTTTTTTGGCGTTTGTTTGTTATTTATGGGCTATTTCACTCGCCTCGGTGGCGTTAGTGGGGGCCATTTCTGGCATACAAGGTTTTTTTACTTTTATACTCGGCATTATATTAACCTTGTGGTGGCCAAATTTTATCAAAGAGAATATTACCAAACCTATTATTATTCAAAAAATAGTCGGCATTGGTATCTTGCTCTTCGGCGTGGTGTGGTTACAGTTATAAGTGTTAATGATTCAAGAAAATGTATCGCTGAAGCCGTTTAATACCTTTGGGATAGAGGTTTCTACTCAATTTTTTGCCGAGGTGAATTCTGAGGCTCAACTGCAAGACGTGCTGGGTTGGTATAGAGAGCAGAGTGATTGCCCATTACTAGTTTTAGGCGGTGGCAGTAATTTACTATTTACCAAAAATTGGCCGGGATTAACGTTAAAATTAAACCTACTTGAAAAGTCACTGGTGAAAACTGAGGGTGACTTTGTGTATATTAAATCTGGGGCCGGGGAACCTTGGCCAGAGTTTGTCGTTTGGACCCTAGAGAACGGTTATAATGGATTAGAAAATTTATCATTAATTCCTGGAAATGTCGGAGCGTCCCCGATGCAAAATATTGGCGCCTATGGCGTTGAGATAAAAGATGTATTTGCCTCGCTTGAAGCGATCAATATTAAAACAGGAGAAAAAAGAATATTTAGTAAACAAGACTGTGATTTTGGATATCGAGAGTCGGTTTTTAAGCAGAGCGAAAAAGGGAAATGGATCATTCTGAACGTTACTTTTAAGCTTCATACTACCGCAGAAGTTAAGGTCGATTACGGCACTATTAATACCGTTTTAGCGGCGGATAAAATTAAAAACCCGACCCCAAAGCAAGTCAGCCAAGCGGTAACGGCTATCCGCCAGTCTAAATTGCCAGACCCAAAACTACTAGGCAGCGCGGGGAGTTTTTTTAAAAACCCGGTTATCGATAGCGATACACTTTCAAAAATAAAAATGACGCATCCCGACGTTCCACACTACAAAGCGGAAGATGGTTTTAAACTACCGGCGGCTTATTTAATCGATCAAGCCGGTTGGAAAGGAAAAACGTATGACAATTATGGAGTACACAAAGATCAAGCCTTGGTAATTGTAAATTACGGCGGGGCCAGTGGGGCTGATATTTGGCAGTTAGCTTCGGATATTCGAGCCTCGGTTGAAGAACGGTTTGGGGTCCTTTTAACGCCAGAGGTTAACGTTATTTAAATTTCTTTTTTCGCTTAAAAGACTACTCTTTAAAAGAATGAAAAAAGTTTTACTCGTTTTAGTAGCCATAGGTATTAGCTTTAGTGCTGCGCATGGTAAAGACGTCCACAGTTTTTACTGCGACGATAGCGATAATGGGGCTTTAGTTGCCAATCCAGCGGGCAAAACACAATTTACGTGGACAAAAAACGACACCCAGATTTTTGACCGTACTTTTACAGATGCTTTTTCGGCTTCTAGAAATAAATATGTAACTTTCTACTGTCAGAATGATATTATTCGGTATCGACTATTTGAATGTACCGAACCTTCAGTTCGCCCTTACTGTGCCGGTAGTGATAATCCGGTTTCGGTTAAACTTGAAATTGAGCAACGTCGAGTTGAAACCAGCCAAACACTCATTGATGGTAACGATTATAAATTTATAACGCATTACATGTTCAAGAGTCTTTCGGGGAACCCCATTGCCGTTACAGGGCTTGCTTTTGTAACAGATGTCGATGAAACAGAAACCCTCACTGCATCAGAAGTACAAGCCGCAACTCAATATTTATACACCTTAGTCGGCCCTAACGGGGCGCTTATTTCAGACGTATCTACTGACAACGGTAAACTGTATTTCGATCTTTCAGATAACCCAATCATGATAGGAGGCGATTTTGAAAATCTTGGAATTGCGGCTAAAGCTAAAGAAAACCTTGGTACAGATCAAGATAGCGGCATCCGCTGGGTTTTAGATAACCAGTTTCAACAAAAAGGAGTGGCGGCAGCACTCAACAATCAAGCTTTAGCTTATGGAGAAGCAAGTTTGTCCGCTTCACGATCTACCATTTTTTCACGCGGAATTTCTGGTCTAAAAATTGATCATTTTGGGGTTCAAAATTTAATTGAAAGTCCTCAAACACAACCGCAAGCTTTTTATCGACTTAGGGTAGAAAATATAGCCGACAAAAATGCTTCACAATTGCGACGCATGACCCTTGAAATGCGAGCTATTGGAATGGAAAAGACAAATGGCGCTTTTCTAGAGGCTTCAGATTTTAGCATTGTAGAAATAGGCCCTGATGCCAGTGAAATTGGCGTCCCTGCCAATCAAATTTTTGTTATACCCGACAGCCGAAACGATTCTAAAGCCATGACGATTCAAATCGAGCTCGCCAATTTTTTAGTTCCAGCCGCTGATTCCCGTGGCCTTGAATTTAGGATTGCCAACCTCGTAAATGATGAAGCGGGGAAATCTGACGATGATGGCGTGGCGATACAGCTTGTGCCGGAGCGCACTGAAAATGGTGCTAAAACAACTCTTAGTCAGCTTAATGAAGCCGCTTGGGTGTGGACAGACTTTTCTGGTTCGGCTTTGGGCGCAGATCGAAACGATTGGCGCTCAGGCGTGAATCTTGATGTAAATACCCGACCGATAATTATTCGTGAATAAGATTGAATATGAAAATTTCAATTATTATTCCAACGGTCGGAAGATCTACCTTGAAACCAGTTATAGAGTCGATTTTTATGAGCAAAAATTTTGCTCAAAATGAGGTCGAAATTCTCGTAGTTTTTGATGGTGTAAAGCCCCCTTCGTTTTTTGTCGATGACGCGCGGGTTATTATTTTAGAAACTAAAAACAAAGTCTTTGCTAGCGGCGCTCGGAATTTAGGACTTGATAACGCAAAGGGGGATATCGTCGCTTTTTTAGGGGATGACACGCTCGTTGATCCTTATTGGCTTAGCTATACACTGGCTTGGCATCAACAATATCCTGATGAAAAAGAGGCCTTGCTCGGGAGAATTCACTGGACGCCTGCGCTAGCTGAAGATTCATTTCATCGTTGGCTAGAAAACAATGCCCAGTTTGATTACAAACGTTTAAATAAAAGTTCTCAGCCTGATTGGCGTCATTTTTACACGTCTAATATTTCTTTAAACCGAAATTTTGTGGGGCTAGAGCGGTTTTCAAATCAATTTAACGGTTGGGGATTTGAAGATAGTGAGTTTGGGTATCGGCTTGAAAAAAAAGGACTAAAAATTTTTTATGAACCTTCCGTTAAAGTTTTTCATAACGACCCTCAAACGATAGCTCGAATGCTTGATCAAACTAAATCAGCTCGAAAAAATGCGGCTGTGTTTGAAAAACTACATCCAGAAGTAAAAATCTTACCGACGGGTATAAAAAAAATACTTTTAAAAGAAATAATTGTTTGGGCTAAGATTTTAAATTTCATTCCACAGGTTAAATGGTGGCGGCAATGGAAAAAAGCGTGGCTTGGTGTAACTTAAAACGTTCTTCTGTCCATAAGCGCGCGACTTAAGGTGCCTGCATCTAAATAGTCTAAATCACCGCCGGTTGGAATGCCTCGGGCCAAACGCGTAACCGTGCCTTTAAAGTTTTCTGCGAGCTTATCCATCAGATAATAAGCCGTGGCATCACCTTCAACATTGCCCGATAAGGCTAAAATAATCTCCTCAATTTCTTCGTTGTCTCGCACCCGAGTCATAAGTTCTGTAATACGCAGTTTGTCAGGCCCAATTTTATTGAGTGGTGACAAGGCACCATGCAAAACATGGTAGCGACCTTTGTACTCGCTCGTTCGCTCCACGGCAAGTAAGTCCATTGGCGTTTCAACCACACATAAAACCCGGTCGTTACGATTAGGGCTTACTGCAAAAGGGCAAACCTCACCTTCGCAGTAATTAAATGAAATTGTGCATTCCCTTACGTTGGCTTTTAAATCCCCTAAGGCGGTGGCCAGCTTTTGGTCTAGTCCGCTTTCATTGCGTAATAAATTAAAAACCAGGCGTTCCGCACTACGTGATCCAATACCGGGTAAATCCGATAAGGCATCAATCGCGTTTTGTATAGGCTGTGGTAAAGTTTGCATCCGCCAAATTGTAAATAAATTTACATAAAAAAACCATCCTGTTCCTAAGATGGTTTTTTATGAATAATAAAGAGGTTTTAATTATGTCCCAAAAAGTCTTTGGTGGTATCTAAATTTATTTGTTTACCAAGTAATTCATCCATGTGCTCCAAAACTTTGTCTTGGTCAATCCAGACTTGTTTGCCGGTTTCCATGTTGCGCACAATTAATTGTTTCTTCTTCACTTCTAGATCGCCCATTAATAAGGTGTAGGGGACTTTGAATTTTTGAGCTCTTTCCAGTTGGTCTTGCATAGACGTTCGCCCTAATACTCCCACCGCGTGGTAACCGTGTTCTCGCAATTTAATCAAAATAGGGAGGGCGTGTTTTTTGGCAACGGGGCCAGTGGCTGCCAAGAAAATTTGGAGCTCGTCTTTTACCGGTACTTCTATGCCTTCGGTTTTCATCAAACTAATAATTCTATCGACCCCAGCGGCAAACCCAGCACCACCTTGGTTAACACCGCCCATTTTTTCAATGAGACCGTCGTAGCGACCACCCACAAGGACTTTGTTTTTGTTACCCACTTCATGAAACTCAAACACCGTGTTGGTATAGTATTCTAATGGACGTGTTAAGCTGTAATCAATGGTGTATTTAATACCAAAACTGTTTAAATACTCTTGCACGTCATCAAAAAATTGTCTCGATTCTTTACTTAAAAAATCAGTAATTTTAGGCGCCATTTGTACTAAAATTTCTTCATCCTCACTTTTAGGATCAAGCAGTTCTAAATATTTTTTTTGGGCTAATTTCTCTTGTGATTCAGGGGTAAGCGTTCGCTCTTTTCCACTGTAAAAATTAGCCAGGGCCTCAAAGAAGTCTTTTCGATCAGCGGGGCTTCCAATAGTATTAATTTTTAATTCGCAAATCTCATCTAAACCAAGATCTTTTAAGATTCGGTGTCCTAAATACATCATTTGTGCATCAATTGACGGGTCTGATTCACCCAGCACTTCCGCACCAAATTGCCAAAACTGACGTTTTGTTCGTGAATTAGGGCGTTCAAATCTAAAACAAGGTTCTATGTAATACAGTTCTTTTGGGAGGGCTTCTAGGTGCATCTCATTTTCAATAAATGAGCGCACAATCCCAGAAGTTACTTCTGGCCGCAGCGTGTATTCACGGTCTTGTCGATCTTTAAAACTATAAAGCTCACGAGCAATTATGTCGTTGGTTTCGCCTAGCGCTCGTTTGAAGAGTTCTGTCTCTTCAAACATAGGGGTTGATATTCTTCTAAATCCAGATTGTCTAAAACGATGACGTATCACCTTTTTCACAAAGGTAAAATAATCATGATAATCAGGTAAGAAATCTACCGTCCCCGTGGGCGCTCTAAAATATTTAGCCATATTAAAATTAATTTCTGTCTCGAAGAGCGATTGTGGGTTTTAGATTCTAAAACTATATTTCGCTGGAACACGCCTTTATGTCTAGTGGAATTTAGCCTTAATGGCAAGGTGAAATGCTTGCAAAAAATGTGTGAAAGATTAGAAATGTACTGAATTAATCACTATTTTACATGAAAGGTTTAGGTAAATTGATTGCTGGTTTAGCGGTTGGAGGGGCATATGGTTTGTTGTTTGCTCAAAAACCAGGTAAAAAACTTCGTTCAGAATTAGCGAAGTCAGAAAATCCTCTTAAAGACTTTTTTAACGAAAGTTTAAAAGCGAATAAAGAAGCGAAAGATGTTTCACTTGAGTGGGCTAAAAATTCTGAGGAACTTCAAAAAGTTATGACTTCTGGTAAAGATCAATTTAATGCGGTTGTTGAAGCGGGTAAAGAAATGACCGAGGAAACACGAAAAGAAGCGCAAAAAAAATTAGAAGAAGTCGCGGCAAATGCTACGAAAGCGGCTCAAGATCTTCGAGCTTCTGCCACCAAGAAACTGACTAAATCGACGAAAAAAGCGACAAAAACAATTAATAAAGCTAAAAAAACAGCTTCTAAAAAAATTGATAAAACGTCGAAAGCCGTTACTAAGAAAGCTAATACAGCGCGTAAAACAGCGAGTGAAACGGTTAAAAAAATTACTAAAAGCTAATCAGTAAAAGATCTAAAATCTTAATCTCTGGCTTGTCCAGAGTCTGCTTACTGATTTATTAAAAACTCCAATTAGATTCTGGGCAAGCCAGAAATTTAAAGGAGTTTTTTTTTAATTAAATGTGAGTAGTATTTTTTTGAAATGAAAAAAAGAGTTTTAGTTACCGGCGGTGCAGGCTTTATTGGGTCTAATTTTTGTAATCTCAATAATGAACAATATGAGATTGTCGCACTAGATAATTTGTTTTTAGGCAGTCCGGACAATCTCAATCAAGGGACAACGTTTATTGAAGGCGATGCTTGTGAAAATAAAGACTTAGCCAAATGTGGTGACAAATTTGACGTCGTTATCCATTTAGCGGGAACCAGTTCAGCGCCGATGTTTATGGGGGATGGTATGGCAGAAGGGTATATTAACTCGGTGGCCAGTTTTGTGAGAACCATTGAGTTCGCCAGAAAAGTCGGTGTTAAGAAATTCATCTACGCCTCAACTTCTTCTCTTTATGGTAACAATCCTTTACCGTTAGTTGAAACGCAAACGGTAACGCCTTTAAATCACTACGCCGCCACTAAGTTTTGTTATGAACATTGTGCCGCGTGTTTTAATAAAGTGTACCCAGAGATGGATATTTTCGGATTTCGATTTATGTCGGTTTATGGGCCGAATGAAGAGGCAAAGGGGCAGTTTGCCAACATGATTTCACAATTTTTATGGGATATTGCCCGTGACCTGCCACCAGTGATTTATGGAGACGGAGAACAATTTCGCGATTTCACCAATGTAGCCGACATTGTGCAAGCCATGAATTTAGCCATCAATACACCAGCTGGTTTTGGCAACAAAGTCTACAACATTGGGCGCGGTGACGGAACGTCGTTTAACGAAATTTTTGCGACTATTAACAAAGCCCTTCAGAAAGAAATTACCCCAATTTACATTCCTAATCCGGTTAAAGAAGGGTACGTGCGCGGCCAATATGCCGATATTGATTTAATACAAAAAGAACTTGGGTTTAATCCAACTATTGAACTAGAAGAGGGGATTAACGCTTTAGTTAAAAATTTAGATAAATCTAAAATTAAAGAAACGAGCTCAGATTTAATTCGACATAAATTCACGGCTTGAGCGACTACAGGTAGGAAAGCGTTTGGCAATGTGACCATTGACAACTAAATCAGCATCGCCGT
>Ga0307933_1003270_pt1 | contig 10317 bp, 11 predicted proteins | sample OrgLakmetageno88_FD_201811 | JGI IMG/M metagenome (GOLD analysis project Ga0307933, IMG submission 201811) | Saline water microbial communities from Organic Lake, Antarctica - #88 | ecosystem: Environmental > Aquatic > Non-marine Saline and Alkaline > Saline | place: Antarctica: Organic Lake...
TATAGAAATAGCTGCTTTGAATGACTCTTGAGTCAGTCCTTCGAGTGTAGGAACTTCGCTGACTCGAGCGAAGTCCTGTACCCAGTGCAACGTGGCCTTGAGTCGTTTGGTACGCTGGAGTCCAAAATACATTCGGCCAGAATTCTGAGTACGCTTCGCATACGACTCCTGCAATTCTGTGATATCCTTTTCTGTAAGGTCTACCATGTCTTTGATCTCCGCTATTTCTGAGCGAAATCCAATCCAAATAAGAACTTGATTCATTATATTGACGACAACTTCTCCTTGCGCCTGTTGCTGCGGAATTTCCTGATCGGCACCAAGGTTCTCACCCTCCGCGTCATAGATTTCCGCCCCTGGTGCTACTCCGGCCTCTGCCATCGTAGACTACTTAATGTACCAACGAAAGTACTCTCTTTTCTCTTTTTGAGTCGTGAAGGTAGCTAATCTTCCTTGAACTTGCCTTGTATTGTACCTCTTGTACCTTGAGCGCTTGACTTACTGTCAAAAGATTGCTCCTTTGGAATTGTCAGCGTTTATCGTCAATATCTCGCTTAATCGACAAATTTCGATGCAATACCACAAACCCTGGGTCTGATAAACAATGTTAAGTATGCTGCTGGAACTAATAATAGTACTGTAGAGCAATTGATGGTTGTAATGCGTGAAAGGACAACTACTTTAGAGAGTGAGCAACAACACTAGAAGTTGCTCCAACTAACGTACCAACGGGTCACGATGACCTCCATTTTGGAGTCCCTCGCGCAACCATTGAACTCGTACGCACTTGGTCGTCTGCCATGTGTCCGTCGACACTAGCAACAACAATATTAACTTGCTAATAAATAACTAAACTAACGAAAAAAATCACAAAGTATGTAATGTTTCTGTTATCCGTTGGAGTAGTCTTTTGAGGGGACCGGACCACTCTGGTGCAAAAATCGAATCGATGAATGCGTCCAACCACCGTGCGCCACAATACACAATTTCAATACTACTTGCTGCTGAAGCTACTTGCCTCCTCCGCTGGTAGCTACAATGCCCCAATCCAAAAACCCTGACTGGATTGACTGAAGAAACAGCGCAGCAAGGCAGGTACTCATGGAAGATTTTGAGACGAGGGTCCTTTCTTGTGACAGGGACGAGACGTCAGCGAAGGTGGCTTGGAGAAAGTATCATGGCTTGCCTGCATTTGTAGGTGTTGTTTTTAGCCAGTTCCAACCACGTCTGAAGGATCATCGGAAGCAGGTGACGGCAAGGATCAATCAGTCGGAAAGGAACACAAAAGCAAGTAGTACTAACTTTACCGTATAAAAAATATCTTTGCCGCCACTTGCAACTATTACCCGGGTCTTCGGTTCAAAATTACTGGCAGTATCGTGACCTTTTTCTCAATCCGTACATACCGGAGCGCGATAAAAAGAGATGCTATGCAGTCTCTATAAGTAATGTCTTCATTAATTTGCCTCGGGCCGGTGGTGCTTTGGTTGCAATGGTTGGAACGGGAGTGTACCATGGTGGCTCGGCAAAGGTCGTCTCGCAGCTGCAGTTGCACTTTGAAGCTTTCACGGATTCGAATGCTTATTGTTTGCCACGTGGATGAGGTACATTGTTAGGACGATATATAGGTAAGGCATAAGTTGTGGTGACCTCATTGAGAGAACGCAAGATTAGACAATGCGGCCAAACAGGCTATCTAGCTTAACACTAACTGCTTCTGTAAAGGCCAAAGAGACGCGGAGTTGAGGAGGAGCCATCACGCTAGATGTCATCCAACGATGGGGGTCTGACTCTAGCTAACCCTAGTCCCTTGCGGGAATAGAGTCACTGAGACACGGTCCGCGACGCTTGATCCGAGTCACCAACAATCATCAATTATCTCAAGTTGTACCGAGCAGCCCCAGGACAATAGAAGGACTCTGGCCGCAAACGGGCGAGTCCTGTCCCTTCGACAACCGAAACCATTTCACCACAATGAAGTCCATGCCGTTCGGCAAAGACAATGACGTCCTAGCCGTAGGAAATCCTTAGGTGGGCCGGTCGGACACAATAATCAACAATTCAACTTTCGCCGAGCAAAGATCCTGCATCCCGATTGCTCTTCACCACTCCCCTTGTACCCAAATAACAAGTCTCTCCGGTTTGGCGTTCTCATTCCGTGAGAGCGAGTATGCCCCTTCCAAGGCATCTTGCCCTACAAGCAACGCCGTTGAATATCCAAGTAGCGGACCACCATCAATCAAATGTCCGAATAATGCGCGCTCATGCTCAAATTCATTCTCTTTCCTTTCGCTTGCTCGCAAATACTCCAATGGTTGTTCATGTCAATCAACGGTTGCAACACTCCTTGAATCACCGCTTGTCGGTTTGATCCACGCATTAAACCTCTTCCAACTCCCATGTTCTCGAACACATTCACGTTTGGCGATATGAGATCGTCCACATTCGCCTGCAACCACTCAAACTGCGTCAGTATCGCTAACTCATGATACCCGGCGCGGCACCGATTGCCCCGTTCTTCTCGAAACACTGGTCCTCGAGTGATGTTCTTCCGCTCGTACCACGACAACATTCGCTGAAACCAAATGAGTACGTCCAAACCCGAGCGAGTTTTCGTCGCCAGAGGTTTCAGGCGCTCCAACTCTCCGATTTCGTTTTTCAAACCGTCCACGAAGAGCCAGGATGACCACGTGAGGGTGCTTCGGATGGTTCACTCCCTCCGCAAAATGCTTGAACGTTGGGAACAAGTCCATCAGCGGCACCTCCTCTCCTTGAAGGCCGCCCGCATACGCCGCCACAACGAACAGCACCGGAAACAACACTTCCTCCTGTGTCTTGCTGTCTCCATCCGCCAAAATCCAAAGCCTGTCGAATCGCTCCATCAGCGCCAACATAACTTTGATCGACACCGCCAGATCCAGGCAACTCACGTCTCCAACCCTATTGTGAAACCCGAGCATGAACCGCTCAAACCATTCACCGTTTGCCGGACACATACTTGTCATGAGCTTAGTCGTTCCCCTCATCATTACCGACACTGCTTGCCCCTCCACCGACGCTCTCCACTGGTTGTGAACCGCCGATCAAAGCTGACGCACTGTATCGTATTGCACATACACGTCATTTTTTCCCGCATCCAACGACCTCTGCATCATTGTCACAGCCACCGCCATCAAATTGTCATCCCGCAAAGGACATGGTCCAGCGGGCACCATTACCAAGCCCGACCCAACTCCAATTCTGGCTCCCTTCTCCAACAACTTTTCCACATTACGCGTGTTATTCGCCACCGTTGTTGACTCCCGAGCCCAACATGCGTCCAAGTTAGCACGCCTGATGCAGCGCAATAACAATCTATCACGAACGGACCCTGGCTCAGGAGAACGCCTCTGGATGTTACGAAAGTGGCAGAGATCACACTGGAACTGAACCATCAGATGGTCTCCAGCTCTCGCCACCACATATCTGTCGTAATCCTTGGCGTCAATAACCGCATCCTCGTCCTCCAAGCTGACCGGTCGCTTGATGGGAAGCACGTCGTCCTCCAAGGCCATGGTGTAGCACGATGGGCACCAAGCCCCTTCACACTCCGGAAACGTTCCTCGCCTGGAGCAATAGTTTGCGCAACGCAGGCCCGATGTCATCAAAACTAGTAGTCCAAATCGGAGGCACCCGGCATTCAACATCATGGGTTGCCGGAGTGTTACTGAATTGCCACGGGAAATATTTAGATAAAGGAAGTGAGATCGCGATAATCAATGGTTACAGATTGTCTGCGTGCCAGGTAGGACAACCAAGAGGAACTGTCAGCATCAAGTCCGTATTTTTTCCCAACTGTTTTCTCCACAAAGCCGTGAGCAAACGAGGTATCACAATCGGACGCTTGTGCACCAACTCACCTAGCCACTCCAGCGCTGCCGGAGCCGCTGCTGGTGGAGGCGACCACACATACGTCCTATAGTAGCTCGAATTGAAGTGATCTTCAATTGGGTCGTCCTCACCCACACCTGTGGGAGTCAACACTAACTTCCGTCATTTGCGAGGAGGCCGCTTCACGTCTTGATCCTCCTCCCTTTCTTTGTTTAATCGTTTGTCGAAACCATCAGCGGTACGGTTTGGACGCCACGAGTCCAATGTTCCATGAAATCCTCGCAAATACGGAATCATTGAAATGGGTACACCTGCATAACGTAGTTCAGGAAGCCGCGGACCCGCTCGAGAGGCTTGTATTCCATATCCGGCCCCTCGTCCAGCTGACAAGACACCCACTGGAGCCTGACCTTGGTCTTGTCCCATTTGGTTTGTTCCACCATGATGATGACCGAGGAGTCCGTCGTGTGAACGACCAACCCCGCCCACGCTCCCGGCGTCTGACTCACGTCTTGACGCTTGCGAGCCGCGTCTTGAATGCCACGATGCGCCGACTCCTTTGCCATAACCTGAGATGCCTGACAAGTTTCCTTTTCAGTCGGCCCGGTAATACGGATGTCATCCACAAACGACACCACATCAGCCGCCAACGTACCCTCCTTTTGGCGCTTGCTCACCCACGGCCGCACCGGAGAGTACGCGGGGTCACCCGGGAGGTTCAGTTCAACTCGCTCCCAGCGAAACACGTTGTCTTGATCCGACGCTTTGCCTTGAGCCTCTTCTTTAAGCCAAAGTACTCCCCTGACGCTCACGTAAGGTGAAGGTCTGAGACCCATGGCACAGCGATTCCATCGACTCCAGACGCGCTCTTTCGACTTCAACATCAACGTGAGATCGATACCGCACCATTTCCGCACGCGTTCGTCCATCATCCAATTGTGAAAACATTCACCCACATCATTGATGGCCATGAACGTCCCCAGCTTGACCAACCGCAAATGAGAGTTCACCGTTGGCAGCGGAAACCACGGAGCCCACAGCACATCATTTAAACCGGATCGAGTGCCATCATATACCATGCGTTTATCCGACGCCCCCTTTTGAACCGCGAAGAAACAATCAATGACTCAACTTGTCCCTCTCCCACGTAACCACGCAAACAAATCTCGTCGAGCTTTTCCAACACCTGCTGTTGATGTTGGGGAACTGGAGCTGGTTGCTTTCGAGTCCAAGGCACAATGGGTTCACGGATCCACATGGTCATTCCCCGAATCAAATCCTCATGGAATTCTTCCTTCCAATTCCAAAAGAATGGAGGAGACCCTCCGTCCCATGCCCAGACGGAGCACAAGCTTATTCGCGATGAGGAGTCCCGGGCAGCTTCAAGAACATGATCAGCCAACACAGGTGATGGTCGGTCCTCGCTCTTCCGGTATCTGACAAACCCTCGAAGCAACAATCACTTCCAGAAACGCAACAGCGAAAAACTCCGTCGCCAGTCAAGATGCTGAGCCGGCTCGCCCCTTTGCTGACTCAATACATTGCAGTAAGGGAGAGGCCATCTATCCCACATGTAAGTGGGCGCCTTGGCCTTGTCATCCTTTGCAGCCTTCGCGTCTCTGTCAGACCCGGCGAGTTCCTCGAGATTCACTTGGTTCAACACCTCTTGCAACGCTCGCTCCGCCAGACTGACCTCCGGATTCTCGGCACTCTCCTTTGACACCTCGGGATGAGTATCCTTATCTGTTGGGGCTAGATGACTCCTTTCGATCTTTCTTGTGATGACCGAAGACGCCGCAGCTTTCGTTGCTGGATTCACACTCCGCTTTCGGACCGGCGTCTCAGCGTCGCAACTCCACATAGAGTGAAGACTGTCCACGACATGTTCCATCACTTTATGGGGCACCTCGCAGGACTTTAGCAAAGAGCGGCGTTCCTTGTCAGATGAGAGAGTCATTACCAAGGGTTCCGGAACGTCCCACATAGCGAGTAGCTCCGACGCGGAAACCTCACGTTCAACCCACCAATCTCCCCCAAGCTCGGTGTGAACCCAGGGGATCACTGATCCCTTGCCGCCGCTGACGGGAAACAACCTACAGGATGAAATCAAGTTTGCCCGAATATACATCACTCGAGACACCGCGCCTCGCGGCATAGGACTCGGCTTCACACGCCATCGACCCGGCGATCCGCTTTTGGCATAGGACTCGGCTTCACACGCCATCGACCCGGCGATCCGCTTTTGAGATCGAATCTCAAATCCCTTCTCGGTAAGGTGCTCGCGTCGTTCAACACAAGATCAAGCAGCCCCATTCGTTCAAACTCGGTTCCCATCTCCACCATCGCCAAACTGCTTGGCTCCTTTTTCGACAAAACGGTAGCTCTTCCTCTTGGTGACCTTTCCAGCTCTGGTACACCCGGCAGAACCTGTCACGCCCGATCCTCCAAGGCTTTCAGCCTCTTGGCCATAGGCTCGTGGTTCTTTCTCACGAACGTGTCAAACACCTTCTGAGACACCTCGGGGCTCGTTCGGACCTCCGCCGCCCAGCGCGGCGTCAGTCTTTTCCATGCTGGCAAGTCTCGTTGTCAACTTGGCGGTAGATGCCTTGCGACTGAACAAATGCAACGTTAACGCAGGAAGGACGTACGGGTGTTTGCGAAACCCAACCTTTGTGAACTGAGCCATGACGCGGTGACACTGCCAAGTGCCCCAAAGCACGCGAGCTGCGCGCAACGTGAGGTCAGTCACATCTTCCGGCTTGTCCCCTGCCTTGTCACGAGCATCCAACATTGTCTTGAAAATGGCAGACAACATCGTGGAAAGCAGCGACCACGCCTCCGTTGCTTCCGCTCCGTTTCCTTCCAGCATCAACTCCGACCTGAATTCCTTAACAAACGTGTTAAGACTGTCAATAAAAGCCAGCGTCCTTACCGAGAACTCTTGGGCAACCGAGCGAAGATCTGCTTGGATAGGCTTTCTCCACGTCCGGTTCAATGTCTGGTGCAGGTTCTTTGACAGGCGGTCCGCACCCATCTTCCAACGGGGGTACACGGATTTTCCGATAGCTCCTTCCAGGTACCAATTGCTGAAATGCTTCACTTTGGGAAGTAACACGCTCGTGTCAGTGACCAAATAAGAGCTACCCACCATAAATGGGTGATCGTCGGCGAAGGAGAGAAGGATAATGGCCGACACTTAATTGCAATCCAACGCAGCCTTCTTCAACGTGCTCTTGGTCACCAACGTCTGGTTGGCCGAGATCCCCTGGGTATCCGCGTAACTGGACGTGGAAAACGGGTTAATCCAATGGCCAAGATACTCCGAACCTGGACCCTTCAGCACCAACCAATCGTGACAATCCTCCAGACAGTTGAACGTCTGTCCTCCGAGTTCAAAACTGTCATCTGCATCATTCGACAATGTTTTGAGATGAGTCAGACACTCCACAATCGATTCCTGAACGCCGGACTCCCAGAGAGATGCCGGAATCTTCCCGTCGTGTTTTTCCTCCAACGCCTCCTGTTCTTCCACGCGACAAAAACAAATCTCCAGTTCACGAATGCCAACAGCTGGTTCCTCCTCGCTCCCGAAGGTGGAAGTCCGGAAGCCGGTGCCTTCCAACTTGCCGAGGCGAGCTGCCAAGGCGGACAGCACTTGGAAAACCTCACCGCCTTGAGTCAAGGTGGACTCAACCTTTTCAATTTGCACCGGCTATCCCTCCACGCGAGTGGCCGACGTAGCCAACTGGACTTGCATTTCTTTGGGAGACTGGCTCAACAACGGCTTTGAATGGTGCACCGTCCCAGCAAGTCGGTCCTTCAAATAATATCGCCAACGCGCCAAAATCTCAAAGTAGTAGAGTACTGAAAGACAGTACAAAGAGCCAAATGTATCTTCACGACTCGAAAAGCCTAATTGCTTGCCAGTAAGAGACGATAAAATAATTATTTGATAAATAATGCAAATACAGATAAGACTCTGTTATAGATACTGTAATGGAAAAATTAGAATTATTTAAAAGGATTCCGAAATATGTGTCAGAGTGACGCTTTGATGTTATAGAGAAACATTATTTAGTTTTCGAGATTACAAATTTCAAGATGACAGGTACACGAGACTACTGTACCACCTACTGTACGTCGTACTGTACAGTAGATACAAATTGACTGACGCTACCAAATTCTGTGCCAGTGGTTCAAAGGTGGAGATCAGCCTTCTTTTTTTGGCAGCCGACAGCAGTACCGGTACCGGTACCGGTAGCAATTTGATTTCATTCCTCAAAATCTTACTCCGCCAAATACAAGAATCGATTTGTTGCTCACAATTGGGCACGTGTGCAAGTTCGCCACAAAAACTTGCAAAATGATGGAGCTTATCGAGATGAACAACATGGCTGTTTGCGCTCTGCAACATGGAAGACCGAAGAAAGCCCATGACCTGCTATCGACGGCACTATCGAGTATCAAGGATCACTTCGCCAAGAGACAGCAAGAAGTAGTGCAAAAATCTACCATGCCCACACCACCCGGACTACCAGCACCATCGCCGCCACTGTCGGTCGAGACCTCGCCCCTTCAGTTGCAAATCCCAATCTGCGTCTCTAGCTTATCCCTTGGAACGGAATTTGGTTCGAGTGACGACGATCGGTCATTCGGAATGGACACCGAAGAGGACAACGAATTAAAAGTTCCGTCGGTATTCAGCGTCACAGGAGGGGTCGTTTCCTCGCTCAACGATGGCCTGGTTCTGAACTACAACAAATCTCTGATGGTCTTGCACAGTCTCAACGACCTCGACGTACTCACGAGCGTTGTACTGTATAACATAGCTATCGTCAAGCATGGTCGAGCCATGGAAAGAGGCAGCTCGACTCTTTTGACCGAGGCACTCAGGTTCTACAAAATGGCCACGCATGTCATCAAGAGCAAGCAAGACATTGATAGAGCGAGCGACTATGTCCTGCTCGTTAGTTACCACAATATGGCGCACATTTACTCGTCTCGGTTCTGCCCTGCAGAGATGAGCGGGTGCTTTGACGCAGCTCGCTTCCTGCTTGCACAAGAATCGACACAACAATTTCTCGACGAAGACGACATGGAATTCTTCGCCATGGGCGTCTTGCTGGATGACCATAAGATTCAGTTCGCTCCAGCAGCATAGTGGTGATCCAACGAAGACCCACCATTTTGAAAGAGGACGACGCCTTTTTGAAAGAGGACGACGCCTTTTTGAAAGAGGACGACGCCTTGGCGGGGTGGGCTATTCTTCGCTCGACGTCTGCCGTTTCTTCTATATTAATCGTACTACGTACTGAGTACGTAGTAGCATAAATTATATTTTAATTTTACTAGTACCAGCACCTAGTGGTAGCATAAAAACACACTGTTGCTAGTATCAATCGACTCCTCTCGACTTTATGCTAGCTAGTATAGTGCGCTTAGCTTAACTTACGATAAGGGGTGTATCGTCAAGGACTGGCATCGTGGGCTCGAAATCGGATCCAACGTGAGTGAGGATACTGTAGCTCTACTCGCTAGCTCTAGTATCGCACCACGTTTCGGTACCAGGGGTACCTGGTACGTTAGCATTGATGACGAGCCATTGATGACGCACTTGCGTGACGTACTAATTATTTGGTCATCTTCGATGATTATTCGCTCAAACTATACCAGGCAAGTAAGTTACCTGGTACCAGGTACTGTAGTGTGTAGTGTAGTACGCACACGCATTCAACAACAACGCATCGTACCTGGTATAGGTACAGTACGACGTATAGTACCAGGTACCGGGTTGACATGAGGACAGCAGGATGATGACTCTTCAAAAAGGCTCTTCAAAAAGGCTCTTTCAGTGAGTGGCTATAAGTAGCGACAATTATTCCACGGCTCGAAAAGCCTACGACTACGAGTACTGTGATACATACCTAATACTGTACAGGTACCGTACTGTATTGCTTCGTAGTACCTGGTACCAGTACCGGCATCGTAGCGCAGAGGTACCGTACCGTACCTTACTGGTACTGGTATGAATAATAGTAGGTACTGCAGGAATGATGTACTGTAGACTAAAACTTAACACTGTACAGAACCGTAAATACAGTAACGATCGGTCATCAATCATCGAATCAATCGAAGATGAGAGATGGCAGGTTGATGACTCTTCAAGAAGCCACTATTTGTAAGCAGTGCTGTTTACGGCTGAGACTGAGAGTACAGTACCAGGCGCGTGGTACAGTCCTGAAAGACATTACAAAGAGCCAAAATGCATCTTCACGACTCGAAAAGCCTAATTATTGCTTGCCAGTAATCAATTCCAAGCCAAGTTGCTTAGGGAATCAAGAGACTGACAAATTTCAAGATGACAGGTACACGAGACTACTGTACCACCTACTGTACGTCGTACTGTACAGTAGATACAAATTGACTGACGCTACCAAATTCTGTGCC
>Ga0307933_1003272_pt1 | contig 10312 bp, 15 predicted proteins | sample OrgLakmetageno88_FD_201811 | JGI IMG/M metagenome (GOLD analysis project Ga0307933, IMG submission 201811) | Saline water microbial communities from Organic Lake, Antarctica - #88 | ecosystem: Environmental > Aquatic > Non-marine Saline and Alkaline > Saline | place: Antarctica: Organic Lake...
ATACAGCTAACAATGTTCTGATGGATACCATGCTATTGGAGAAACGCAACCCTACCCCACTAATAAAGGGCATGAAAAGGACGAAAGCAAAGAATCTTATTTTAGTCGGACACTAATGATTTGAAATAAAAAATGAAACCAATAACAAACGGACTTTTGATTTTCCTTGCAATACTTCTATTAAGCTGTTTTACTGGGAATAATGATAGTACAAAGGAAAACTCTAATTGTGTAACTAAGGAATTTACAAACGTCGATAAGAGTAATAAATACGCCTTTACTTTAAACGGAACAGTTTATAACAATTGTGGTAAAGATGTCAATGGCTATGTGAAAATTAAGTTTATTGATTCAAATGGAGACATAAGGCATACGGCAAAGGCAAGGGTTAACGATGGAGACTATTTTAGTGATAGGCAATCAGCCCCTTATCACTATTCTGCAAAACCTATTGAATTTATAGACATAAACACTTTCGAGGTGGTTTTTATTGCAAGGTAGAAAACGCACTAAAAAAAAAGATTGTTTTTTCGGGTGCATTTCGTGCATTTGCTGCATTATTATAAAATTATTCTGCTAAATCGTTGGGGGTATTTTTCCGTTCTCAGCTCGTTTGAATAAATATTTTTTGATTGTAAATGAAGAGCTATTATCTGTTTTTTGTGAGATTACTTCCCAACCAAAGGAAGCAATATAATTAATTGCATGAGTTTCTGAATTAAAATATAAGTATCCATTATTTCCTTTTAGATTCCTTGCTTTTTTTTCTCCTATGTTTATTGTAGCAAATTGCCTTTCTGAAAAACTCAATGGTTTATCAATCAAGTTTAAAGTAATATAAAGAGGTTCTACTTCTTCAGCTAATTCACTCCCTTTTGTCTGTTCGGTTTCTTCTCCATTTTTTCGTGCATCTAATTCCGCTTGCCTTTGTTCTTTCGTTTTTTGAGCGTTTAAGGTATTAACACATAAGAACGAAATAAATACAAATAAAAATAATCTCATAGTATTATGTTTTGATTGCAAAAATAAAGTTTTTTATTTCGGCTGCATGAACATAAAAAAACCTCAACTGTTCTATGATTTTCAGTTGAGGTTGATAGTTTATTAAGTGTCGTCTCTAGAGCCTATAAATTCTATCCTATTAGGTTTTAATAAAGGTACGCTTTCAACCTTTATTTGCTCTTTAGGTTTTCCATAGCGGTATTCTAGGAATAATTTAATAAAGGAAAATTGACCGTCCTCAACTCCTTTGATTAATTGCTTTAACACGGTTTCATCATAGGGCGTTAACTTTTCTATTAATGCTAATTCGTTGGCTTTCGGTTTCCGTCCTGATCCTTTTCTTGCTCCACCGTTATTTTTTCTTTTATCCATTATTGAAATAAATTGAGTACAATCTTTTTTTAGTCATTAGTGGTTTAATAGTCACTATTAAGTTGAGCGTTTAAGGCATTCATTTGTGAAACGTTTAAAGGGTCTAAAATTTCGATTTTGATAGTTTTATCTGTTACGTCTTTTGTTTCAACTAGTTGCTTCGGCTTTCCATAATAGTACTCCATGAACAATTTAACCGCCCATGATTGAGAATCGTTTAAACCACTTTCAAGAGCTTTTAATGCTATTGGATGCATCGGGTTAAGTTGCTCAATTAACTTTTGCTCGTCTGCTTTTGGTTTCCGTCCTGATCCTTTTCTTGCTCCACCTCTTTTTTCCATTTTGAAATAATTTGATTATTCAAAGATAAACTATTTAGAATCATTATAAATAATAATCAGCTAAATCAAAACCGCTTTTAAAATCTGTTTGTTCTAGTAGATCGCTTACCGCTATCTTAAAACCTTGACTGTTTAGGTCTTTTGCTTTGTTACTCCAGTTCTTAAACTCTCCTTTATCAGGAAACGCAAAACAGTTTCTTTTTTTTAGCGGCTCTAGTAGTTCCCTTTTAAAATTGCTTTTGCTGCCAGTAGCTATCCAAATAAATTCAGGTAAAAAGATACTCATCATTATAGCGGTTTTCTCGCTCTCAACTATCGCAATATCTTTTTGATAATCTTCATTAATTAGGTGCAAACCAAACAAACATTGACAAAGATTAAAATCAGGCTCTTTAATGGCTTTATGTAACCAGTTGATATGATTGTAAGGTTCTTTTATTCTTTTGCCTGACATCTTATCATAAAGCATAATTTTAGCGGCTCTTATGCGCTGCTTGTCATCTATTTGCCAAAATATGGTTGCATTGTTCCAAAAGTATTTTGTTCCAGTCAAGTAGTATTTAGAAACCGCTTTATCAACCTCATCAAAAGTAAATTTGTCAAGTAAAAAAGAAGTGAGATTGTCAAAGTCCGTAATCTTATAATCTTGTATCAATTCACTTTGTAAAGTGGCACTATGATAACTGGGTGCTACTGGATCAGGTTCTTTTCTATTCTTTACTTCATTTATAAAACTTACCTCATCAGTATAAAAATATTTGCTTTCATTATTCAAATAAATAATAGTTGAGTTTTTTAAAAACCATTCAGAAATAAAACAATTTTTTTTATCTCGTTCCAGTATTTGCGACTTCGGAACTATTGAAATAACGCCGTTTAAATCAACTAATTTACTGGCTTTGTCTGTTATGTCCTTTAGACTTATAAATGGTATTAAATAGGCTTGTTTGCCTTTTGTCGGTGCTTTATGATAGTTACAGTTCTGCTCTCGGTCGCATCTACCGTAATCAGTAGTTAAGTAGTTGCCCGTTACTGTATCAACGTAATAAACAAACGTCTTTTTTTTACAGTTAGGGCAAACATACTTTTTACTACCTTTATCTAGTGAGTATTTAAAATGCTCCATTAGATAAGTTATTTCTATCAATAATTACATAAGCAACATTACCAATACTTTTACGGTCAACTAATATTTTAAAGTGTCGTAATCGTTTCATAAAATTTGATTTGTTCACTTTATGAAAGCCGTCATCTATACAGTAACTTTTATAATGGTCGTACAAATCACTTATAGGCGTGTATTCAGTAGAAGTTTTATATTCTAAGTCTTCAATAAACATCTTTACGCTATCGCTTTGCTTTTCATAATCACTTCTTGCATTTTCTACGGCTGCACACTTACTGAATTTTTTTTGCTTTAGTAATCTGTCAAGTCCTTTTAATATCCAGTTAAAAACTCCCGATAACTCATTTTCAATTATTCTATTTGCCAGTTGCTTATCTTGTTTATCTTCGGGTATGGTAACATCAAAACCCATAATCAAAAAGCGTCTAAAAAAAGCGTTCGTATGCTCCACGTCTTTGGGTAACTCATTACAATTAAAAATAAGCTTTGCGTACTCTGTCAAAATGAAAGGTTCGCCGTAGGGTAATCTTACGCTTATAGGTTCGCCCGATGCCATTAATTTAAACGTGTCGGTTTCTAGTTTGCCGTTTATCTCACTTGCATAGTTAACAAGCTTATTACCAATTTTAGCCCTATAATATCCGTTATCATTCGTCAAGTCTTGCAGTGAGTAACTACTAAAATTTTCAGTACCTAAAAGAGCGTTAAGTATCTCAAAGAAAACAGATTTTCCATTTGCTCCAGTACCGTAAAGGATCAACATTTTTTCTAACTTTAGAACGCTGGGTTTTATAAATATGTAACCGCAAAATTCTGCAAATACTTTTTGCTTATCAGGATCAGGCAAAACATGATCCAAATACTTTTGAAATTGTGGTGCGCTTGCATCAGGTAGATACTCAAACGGTAATTGGTGGGTTAAAAAATCATTCCTTTTAAACTCTCTCAAAGTTCTTTTACTAGGGGTGATTTCAAACGTACCGTTCTGTAAATTGATTAATACATTTTTATCATTCGTCTTTGGTGTCGGTAGATAAGCATCTGCCATAAATTGTTTAAACAACTCATCTTTAAAGGTGTGAATTTTACATTTGAATTTTTCAACGCCCATCTTTAAAGCTACGTTTCCCAAAAAGTACTGAAAGCTCTCTTTGTTTATCTCACTCCAGTAACTACCATTATACAAATAAATAAAACCGTTCTTTTTACATAAGCCCCAATTATTGGACTTAGCTATTTTTAAAAGTTGCTCTACACAGCTCACTAAATAATGATTTTTAGTAAGCTTATAACCGTTAAGAATTTTGTTAAGGCTCTTATACTTTTCAAACTCGATTTTATTTTCCTTATTATAACTACCATCTGAATTATAAACGAATGGTTTAAGGTCTTCAATCTGTTGTTGTACATCTTCAATGTCTGGAAACGCCAGTATTTTAAAATCTATTTTTCCTATGCTGTTAGAAAGTTCTTTTAAAATGTCATCAGGTGTTTTCTCTATTGGTTCAATGCTATCTGAAAGCTTTAAAATATCGTTTTTAATAAGCTTTCTAAAGTTGTCTTTATTCTCCATTTCCAAACATTTTTAATTGATTAGATGCAGGAAACAATTCTGAATTTGTTGTTACCGATTGAACAAAGCGACCTGAACGGCTGCATTTAATTACTCCTATAACCATTGCTTTACCTTGTTTGATCCAGTCGCTTACTAATTGAGTAACCATGTAAGTTTGATCTGTAAAACCTAATTCAGTTGCAGCCATTCTACGGCTTAAAGGTTTATTATAAAGTAACTTATAAAGTTTTTTAGTATAGTCTTTTTTCGTATTTTTACTTTGTTCTAATCTATTAAAATCAAAGCTATTTGTATTGTCCGTACTCATAGCTTTATTTTTTTAGAAGTATCAAAGAATTAAGCAATTCCGCTTTTTTGTAGTAACGGCGGTTTCCTATTCCATACGCTAGGACTTTGCCCTTGTTTGTCCAGTGCCAAAGAGTGGAACTGTCGATTTGTAGGAACTTGCACGTTTCCTCACGTGTCAAAAGTTCATCAGGATCAGTTTTGTTGAGTTCCTTTTTAAAGTCGCTTAAAAGACTTTTAACGCCGTCTTTAATTAATTGGCTTAAGTCTTCAGGACTTAAATTTTGCAGTAAAATTGAATTATTCATATCGCATCTTTTTTATGATTGCGGTACAAATTTAAGGGCAAATAAAACCTAAAACGTTTTAAATCAATTGTTTAAGGTTGTAAACAAGTATAAACAATTTATACAATTGCATCAGTTTGATTTGTATTTGATAATCAAAGAGTTGAGTTTTATTTTTATAGGCTCACTGGAAACCTTATGAATATTCTTTATATTTTGAATACTTTGATAAGTACCAATATCTCTATTAAAGGTTTTTCCCAATTCAGCATGAAACGCTTTAAATTCCCTTGCACCAATAACAAGCATATTTTGAACTGCTAACTCATCAATTATTACCTTTATACTTTTACCTATTTCAGTTGGAAAAATTTCTTTTAACTCGTTATAAAAATTCTCTTTATTGTCTTCATCTATATTAATAAAAAAATCATTCAAGGTCTTTATAGGCTTTAAAGTTTGCGTTTGTTGCGGTTGCTCCAATCTATTTAAAAGAAAATCATTATAAAACTCAAATCGTTTATTCTCAATTAGTGAAAGCTTATCAGGCTCTATAATTTCAAATCGTTTTAATTCCACTTTGATAAAATCACTTTCAGTAAGTTGAAAGCCGTCTTTTGTTTTACAAAAATCATTTTCAGTAATTACCTTAGATTGTTCTGTTTCGGAAAACTTTAATTCAGCAATTGCTTTCTTAATATCGCTCGTATGATAATACCACCTTATCAGGGCATCTTTATAAAACTCATCTATATTAATAAAATTAGGTTGCAATCTTTCTAGTTCTTGCTTTAAGGCTGCTTGTTTTATGAACTTATAAAGATTTTGTTTGCTATCGTTACTCATATTTTTTATCTTAATTCTATTAATGCACGAAATGCACGAAATGTATGTTTAAAAACAATCTTTTTTTTTGCTTAAAAATATTTAAAGGTTTCTTTTGCTAGGTCATCACTCTTTTTACCTAAATACTGTAAAAATTGAAATTCTGAACCATGATTTGTCATGTTAATTAAATACGCTATTGGCATTTTTCCGTAAAAATTTGTTGCTAGACTTCTGCGTCCTATGTGTGAAGTAACCAGTTCCCATTTAGGATAAACTCCTTTTTGCTTTCTGAATATTTTACTATTAGGTTCAGTTTCTAATAATTTACTGCCTTTGGTTAGTTTATTGAGTTCAGCCAGTTTGCAGACTTCTTTTATGTAGTCATTATACTTTTGATCTGAAATTCTATAAGGGAACTTTCCATTTCTTTTTTTAAGTATCTCTAATACTTTTGGGTGCATTGGTATGGTTGTGAGTTTATCAGTTTTCTTTTGTGTAAACTCTAAATAGTGTTTGCCTTTTTTTACTCTTATTTGCTCATCTGTAAACCTCATAAAATCTGAAATTCTCTGTCCAGTATAACATGAGATTATTAACCAATCCCTGACGTTTTCTAAACTATCAGTTAATTTGTCTTTGTCTATCTTTTTTATTTTTTTGAGTTCTTTACTAGATAAATAAATCTTTTCAATTTTATTATCTCTTTTTAAATTTAAGCTTTCAAGTTGTGGATGAGTTTCAACTCCTTTAAATTTTGCGTGTTTACAAAACGTCTTTATAAATACTAACTCTCTTTGCATGGTGTTTTGAGAATATTTTTCCTTTTTTAAGTAGCTTACAAATTCATTTTTAAAATTGTCGTCTATCTCTTTAATCAGTATTTGTTTATCTCTGAATATTTCAAGTCTTTGCATTTTCTTTTTAATAACCCTAAACTTTCTTATTGAGGTTTCTTTTAATTCGTCTTTGCGGTTCTCAATATAAAATTCTATGTAATCTATTAAGTTATTAGGTATCTGGATTGAGTCCTCTTTTTTTGGTGGGTTATAGTAATAATCAATTTGAGTTTGCAGCCATTCTTTGTTTACCTCATCAGGATCAACAGAATTGAAAGCGTTTAAAACGTGGTTCTCGATTTTATTGAGTTCCGCATTCGTATTGGTCTGTTTGGTGGTAATTTCAATATCCTTTGATTTCTTTTTATGCTGCTTTGTCCAGTAGTGTTTTGAAACTTCAAACTCTGTCTTTGCTCCAAATACATAGTCAGTGCTATTGAAACGATACAATAAACGCAAATTTAAAAATCCTTCGTCCTTTGTTGATCTGAAAAGAAAGTTAACCGCTGCCATATTGAAAGTATTAATTCAATACAAAAATAAAGTATTTGTACGATGGTTGTACGGTAAAATGCAAATTGTTACAAACAAATACAAACTAAATCAAAATAGAATATACCTTGTAAAGTATTGTTATGTTTGCATTTGTAATATATTTGCTAGGTTTTAATAGGTTATTGAGAAACGTATATTTGTATCATAGTGCTCTCTCCGACTCCACGATTAAATACCTCAACTATCTAATTTATAGACTGTTGAGGTTTTTTTATGTCCTTGTTTGTACGATTTTTGTATGGTTAGAGTTTTAAAGTGTTTTTTTTAGTCTTATTTACTACTCATTGCAATGACTTAAAAAGCATAAAAAAAACGCACTAAAAAAAAGATTGTTTTTTAAGGTGCATTTCGTGCATTTGCTACATTCTTACAATATTCCTTTTAGGTTGCTGTATCTGTTCAGTAGTTTTCCAGTCTTGAAAGCTCTTAATCCTACTATCTTGTTTTCAATATTATTATATTCTATCTCAATAAAGAACCTATCTATTCCATAAAGGTTAAAACGTTGGTTTCCGTTGAGGTGGCTATCTAAATAAATACCGCTTATATTTAATACCTCATCATATTTTTGTTGCTCTTCAAGCATCTTAAACTCGTATAGTGTCATAAGAAGTAGATAACGCCTTTATAAATCCAGTAAATTAAAAGGATTATAGCACCTATAATTGCGGACATCTTTAACCGCTCTTTATAGTGGTCGTGGTATGGATCATGCATTTTATAAAGATACTGAAATAAAAAAACTCAACTGTCTTTTAGTTTCAGTTGAGTTTTAATCTTTTTAGTCCTCTAATGGACTTTTACCGTTATCTGTAAGTAAGATAAACTGCTTAGTACTATCGGTGTTATCTCTTACACGCTCTATTTCTTTAATTAACATCTCTTTACTTGTAGTTAAATCAAGAATGTTTAAATATTTTGTCGCTATTTTAGAAGCTAGCTCGTGAGATACATTTTCCGATTGTATCAATTCTAATAATTCCTTTATACTGTTTATTGTTAAAGCCATTCTATTTTATTTTAATTGGTTCATTTCGTTTGTTGTTAGTTCCATACTATTTTGAGTTATATTTTCTGTTTGAATATATTCTTTAGATTTTCCAAATAGATGCTCAGCAATATACATTTTCCCTCTTATGTTTTGCATTAAATCAATTACAAATTTCTCTTTTGCTTGTTTTTCGGTCTCGCTATCGTAAACGGTTTTAAGAGCGTTTAAAAATATTACATTTGCTTTTTGTTCATCTACTTTTGTAGGTCTACCAGCGCCATCTCGTCTTCCTCCTCGTGTCATATTTATTTGAAATTAGTATTGTTTATTCAAAATAGAAACGGTTGGCATGAGTTACTAAAAATCCAACCGTTCTAAATATTCTATTCTTTGAAGTCGTTTATACTTATTTTTAACCCTAATCCATCCATCTGTAAAGATCCTACCGCCCGAACGCAATGAATAGCACCACCTACATTAGTGAAAGTTGCTATTTTCTTGTAGGCATCAATAAATAACTTTAACGTCTCATAGTGCTCCCTTTTAGTTTCATCGAGATAAATATTAAAGGGGTCTTCTTTTAAGGTAGAAGTTATTCCTGCTGCATTTATGATAGGGGCGTGTTTTCCTAACGCTTGCATCCTTGCATCAAAAAGGCTTTTTATCTCTTGAACTTTAGACAATGAAATTCTTGTTTCTGTCTGAAATATACCTTTGAAATCAGCCGTATCTGGCTTGTTTGTTATGTATAAAGCTCTATACAAATCAACTAAAATATTAATAGGATCTTGAAGGTACTTCTTAATATCTGTTATTTTATCAGCTCCTACTGCATGATCGCTTAACTCCAGTAAGTCATCTTTGAAATTGAATAGATCTGTTTCTAATTGCTTAAATCGATCAAATTCAGATTGATTGAATCCTATAATCGTTGTATTTTTTTTCATCTATTATTTATTAGTAGGTTGGCAAAGTTGAGTTCTAATATATTTAGATATGGTGCTAAGATCTCCATACGCTCTGGCTTTTAAATTGGCATATTCACTATGCGTTAACTTTAAACTAACGTTTCTTCCGTCTCGTTTTTGTGTGGTGTTGTGTGGTGTCATTTCTATATTTTATAAGTTCATACAGTTATAACGATTTTAACGAGAAACTGTTTAATATATGAAGACATTATTTACATTAACTTAGTAAATAGTAATCGGCTAAATCAAAACCGCTTTTAAAATCTGTTTGTTCTAGTAGATCGCTTACAGCTATCTTAAAGCCTTGATTGTTTAAATCTTTTGCTTTGTTGCTCCAGTTCTTAAACTCTCCTTTATCAGGAAATACAAAACAGTTTCTTTTTTTTAGCGGATCAAGTAGTTCCCTTTTAAAATTGCTTTTGCTGCCAGTAGCTATCCAAATAAATTCAGGTAAAAAGATACTCATCATTATAGCGGTCTTCTCGCTCTCAACTATTGCAATATCTTTTTGATAGTCTTCATTAATCAGGTGCAAACCAAACAAGCATTGACAAAGATTAAAATCAGGCTCTTTAATGGCTTTATGTAACCAGTTTATATGATTGTAAGGATCTTTTATTCTTTTGCCTGACATCTTATCGTAAAGCATAATTTTAGCGGCTCTTATGCGTTGTTTGTCATCTATTTGCCAAAATATGGTTGCATTGTTCCAAAAGTATTTTGTTCCAGTCAAGTAGTACATTGAAACTGCTTTATCAACCTCATCAAAAGTAAAATTGTCAAGTAGAAATGAAGTGAGATTGTCAAAGTCCGTACTCTTATAATCTCGTATCAATTCACTTTGTAAAGTGGCACTATGATAACTGGGTGCTACTGGATCAGGTTCTTTTCTATTCTTTACTTCATTTATAAAACTTACCTCATCAGTATTAAAATATTTGCTTTCATTATTCAAATAAATAATAGTTGAGTTTTTTAAAAACCATTCAGAAATAAAACAATGTTTTTTATCTCGTTGCAGTATTTGCGACTTCGGAACTATTGAAATAACGCCGTTTAAATCAACTAATTTACTGGCTTTGTCTGTTATGTCCTTTAGACTTATAAATGGTATTAAATAGGCTTGTTTGCCTTTTGTCGGTGCT
>Ga0307933_1003273_pt1 | contig 10311 bp, 8 predicted proteins | sample OrgLakmetageno88_FD_201811 | JGI IMG/M metagenome (GOLD analysis project Ga0307933, IMG submission 201811) | Saline water microbial communities from Organic Lake, Antarctica - #88 | ecosystem: Environmental > Aquatic > Non-marine Saline and Alkaline > Saline | place: Antarctica: Organic Lake...
ACCTTTCTCTTAGATCAGGAATGAACTGTACTCAAAGAGTGGAAAAATGTTAAAGCAACATGACATGCAGAGAGAGTACTTTCGTATATCAAAGAAGACTTCACTAAAGCATAAGATCTAGAGTGTCTGCGTGTTTTCACTTTACATTCCAGAAATAATGATTATACAAAGTTAGACATACAATCTGTTTTTTAAACATACTGACATAGCACATGAAAAAAAGCATCAAAATGCCAAAATGACTAAAACAAGCTCGACAACAATTCTCTTGGCATCAGCAATCATTTGCTGTGTATTTTGTAATTTTGGTAGTATGTTTGCTTATGTTTCCCGTAATAGAAATTAACTATCTTGATAGTACTCAAGTAGATAGATTCAATTTGTTCCATGGCTATATGTGAAAAACGGCAAGTATTATTTCACTCACCTTAGTGTTTCTTGCTGCATATAACTTTAGTACGCAAGCTAGACACCTACTCAATAAAATCCTAGGAATGAAAAGCAGTACATATCTGATAAATGTATGAGGTCTACTCATCTTACTTGTCTCATTATTTAGTGTTGGTGACACCATAACCCTCCTAAAACAAACATTTAGTTCTAGAGTATGAACCGCTCCAGGATTTCTCATCCTATGAGTCATTATTATTCTAGGTATTGTATGGAACCTCATGCTAGCAAGAATAGCACACAAGAAAACTAATGCTTCAAAAGAAGTAACCATACATAAACAATCTGACAGCTCATGAATAGAACCAGGATTCGAAAAAGCACAAAAAGAAATGGAATGATTGTTTTGAGAATGAGGCAACTAATATATTACTTTCTATTTTTTTGACAAGGAGCAGGTATCCATTGAGGATACCTTTTTTTATACTCATCATATGAAAGGACTCATCAGACAACTCTAGCTCGCATAGGATCTATCACGACTCCATCATCTGTCAAAAAATATCTATGTCAGACTTGAGGTAGATATATTTGTCATTTCACTTTTCATGAAATTCAGATTTTCTCAGCTAAAAACTTAAGAGTATACATATAATCAATACAAGTTGCTCAGACTTCTGGATTTCCTTCAGACTCTCTACTACCATCCAAAATAGAAGAAAGATCTTTCTTAGTTCAAGATAACACTTCTTTTATTCATGCATTTCAATGCAAGGAACGAGAAATATGTAACATAGATCGAAGACTTAAAGCATAATACTTCTCCCACCTTTCTTTTTTATCTGGATCTATGGTAGATAACTTTTTCTCCATATGAGCAATTATTTCTTCACAAACAGATATATCAAATTTCTGCATCAATTTATCGTACAAGGCAGTATATCATATATGAGATTCATCGTCATAACTTACTGAGTTATCACTACTAAAACGATCAGAGATAAGTTCTGTATATAGTTCCACTTCCTGTACAGCTCTTTCTAAGACTACTTCATCAGCCGATAATGTACAATACCCTCAAAGTTTACTATACAACATGTGATTATTATTCATCCAAGCACAAGAAGTAAATATGATAAGTATACATAAAATTTTAAAAAACAAAAACACGTCATATGACGTGTTTTTGTTTGGAATGAGCAAAGTAAGAGAAAAGACTAATCTTCGTCCAATCCTTTCACTTTACCAGCACCTATTCTTTCTTTGATAATTTCATCTGCAACGTTTGATGGTACTGATTCATACGCACCAAATTGCATACTATAATTTGCTCTTCCTTGAGATAGTGATCTCAACGTTGTCGCATATCAAAACATTTCTGCCAAAGGAACTTTCACTTTAATAATAGTTGCTGTTCCTTTTTGCTCTTGTCCTTCAATTCTTCCTCTTCTACTACTCAAGTCTCCCATCACATCACCAACATAATCGTCAGGTGTAGTAACTTCAACATCCATAATAGGCTCTAACAACTGACCACCCGCTTTTGCAAATGCTTCTTTGAAAGCTAAGAATGAAGCAATCTTGAAGGCAACTTCAGATGAATCTACTTCATGGTATGACCCATCAATTACACGAACTCTTGTATTAATAATTGGGTATCCAGCGATAATACCTTTAGCCATAGTTTCTTTTGCACCTTTATCTATAGCAGGAATAAATTCTTTTGGAATAGAACCACCTACAATTTCACTTACGAATTCATAGTTTATCTGATCTCCCTTTTCATCAACTTCTCCATGCATAGGCTCCAAAATAACTGTACAGTCACCAAATTGACCACGACCACCAGTCTGTCTCTTGAATGTCCCTCTACCTTGCGCAGAATCAGTAATACTTTCTCTATATGATACTTGTGGAGCACCAGTATTTACTACAACTTTGTGTTCTCTTTTCAATCTATCAACAATAATTTCCAAATGAAGTTCTCCCATACCAGAAATAATAGTCTGTCCAGTTTCTTCATCTGAGAAATACTTGAATGATGGATCCTCAGCTGACAGCTTATTTAGACCAATACCAAGTCTTTCTTGATCTTTCTTAGACGCAGGTTCTACAGCCAATGAAATTACTGGCTCAGGGAATGTCATCTCTTCTAGAATAACTGGATGATCTGGATCACAAATAGTATGTCATGTCTTTGTATTCTTCAATCATAAGAATGCGCAAATATGTCCTTCACCAATTGACTTAATTTCTTCTCTTTTGTTCGCATGCATCAACAACAAACGACCTACTCTCTCTTTTTGACCAGTAATAGGATTGATCAATGTACTTCCAGATTCAATAGTTCCAGAATACACTCTTACAAACGTCAATGTACCTACAAATGGATCAGTCATAATTTTGAATGCAATAGCAGCTGCAGGTTGTTCTTTTCCTGGCTCTCTACTTTCTGCTTCAGTCGTATCTGGATTTACTCCATGAATAGCACCTCTATCAATAGGACTAGGCAAGTAATCAGTAACTGCATCCAACACCAATTGTACACCAGCATTCTTCAACGCAGATCCACATAGTACAGGATATAGATCATTATTGATAACACCTGCTCTAATTGCTTTTTTGATTTCTTCTACAGAAAGTACTTCACCTTCAAGATATTTCATCGCTACATCATCATCGAATCCAGAAATTTTTTCAATCATAGCTTCTCTCTCCATGTCAGCTTCTTCTTTAATTTCAGCTGGGATATCAGTAATAGAATGATCTTGTCCTTGAGCACCTTCAAATGTATGATATTTCATCTCTACAAGATCTACAATACCTTTAAACTCGTTAGCTGCACCATGTGGAATTTGAATAGCTACACCTTTATCAGTCAATTTTTCAGCAATAGATCTTACTGACATAGCAAAATCAGCACCAATCTTATCCATCTTATTTACGAACGCAATTCTTGGTACATCATATTTATCAGCCTGTCTCCATACTGTCTCTGACTGTGGCTCTACACCTTGTGAACCATCAAACACTGCTACACCACCATCTAGTACACGAAGTGAACGTTCTACCTCAACAGTAAAGTCCACATGTCATGGAGTATCAATAATATTAATATGGTGATCGTTCCATGAACAAGTTGTAGCAGCAGAAGTAATAGTAATACCTCTTTCTTGTTCTTGCTCCATCCAGTCCATTTCAGCAGCACCATCATGTACTTCTCCGATCTTGTGTTTTCTACCAGTATAGAACAACACTCTCTCTGTTGTTGTAGTTTTTCCTGCATCAATATGGGCAATAATACCAATATTACGCACTTTGTTCAAATCTGACATAATGTGATTTTAAGAGTAAAATAAAGGTTGAATACATATCCCTAAAACAAAAAAATACGCATGCAAACGTTTATACACATATATAGGAATATCATGCTTTTTTACAAGGAAAAGTACTATACTTCTCGCTTTATTAAAGCATCTAAATCATGTATCAATATTCTTCAGCGAGACGTCCTTATAATCTTATTATTACGCAATTCAGATAAAAACGAAGTTACAGTCTGCCTAGACGTTCATGTCATTTGTGCAAAATCACTATGAACAAGAGGTATTTTAATTTCTGTATCAAATCAAAATTTTTTACCAACCTTCTCAGCTAACAAAACAATCAAATCTCTTATACGTTCTTTCGAACTTAAAAAATTCATATCCTCTACTTTTCTTTTTTGAGAAGAGATTTTGTCTCAAACATATGAAAAAACAGCTTCTAATACCTGTGGCGTTTCCCCCATCAATTGTTGCATCTTATGACCAGAAATACTACGAACAACTGAATTACTTTTGGGTAACGCTTCCACCTGACTCATAAAAAGAGGATTTTTTGATGAATTTGAATATAGAATTTGTGGATTACATATATCTCAGATACCAAAAAGCTCATGAATATTTTGCTTAGTTCAATCAAGTGATGTTCACCTCTCCAATAACATTCATTCTTCAACTATATACAATTCATGCTGAGACTTTGGATCTCATTTACGTATCAAAATTTCACGAGGTTCTAATACGCGCGTATCTCAGAGATCACTTATTTCTTTTAAAAAATGCATATAATAAATTTATTTAAAAACATAACATTCTTACGGTATTAAGTATCAATACTAGTGTTCACTCAACTTATCGGTAATAGTCACCGCATTGTTGGTAAGAGGATGTTGCACGTTTGCCAAAATTTCTTTACCCAATCCCGAATGCACTACTCCTTCACGAACCACCAAGCATCAACTATCTCCACAGACTTTACCATCTAGCACATCAGACACATCGACCTCATCAAGGTGTCCTACAAACAAGAGAATCTGCTCTAACTGCGGTAACAAAATCTCTCTGTCTTCATCAGTAAGCTGGATACGACTAAGTTTTGCTAGATGATCTAGTTGTTGTGAAGTGATTTTAGACATAATACTACATAAATAAATAACTAGTACATATGTAGTGAAAATAAATCTTTTTTCAAAACATAAACACACTAATAAAATATTTATGGATAGATGTCAATATTTTTTTGATTCTTCACAAACCAATATTTATCAAAAACCAATATTTTATATACATAAAATTTGCACTATTTCTGATTCTGTATAGAATTAGATATAGTCTTTACAGTCCCAATAGGTATGCTAACAAAAATACAAAACAAAGTCTACAGCACGGATTACACTAAGATCATCAAAAAATGATGAGTGCCTCGTGTGGACTGGAAACATATCAAAAAACCCAACAAGAAATGATTTTTCGAGAGATTTGTAGGGTTCTTTTTTCAAATCAAAACAAATGATGGTGTTACTGAACAAAAGACAACAAGAACACTTTCAAAAAACAAATCATTGGATGAACAACTCAAAGACCTCTTACGCATAGAGGATGATGAATATAAAGATAGTATGCTTACCTCAGCGTTGAGAAAATATATACTAGAAATTGAAAAAGACTATATACGCGTACTTCAAGATTACAAACAGCATGTTGCACCTTCTTTCTGGGAAATTAAAACTAATAATTTCAATGTAAGTGGAGTCATTTGAAAAACATATTATGCAACTAGCTATCCATCATATATTGACTTTCTTTGGACCAGAGATATGTTCACATACTATGGGAAATGGGATATGAGCTGGTTTGTCTACCCTTCTGATAACAGTGCTATTCAAGGTATGCTGAAAAGAAGAGCGACGCAATTAAAAGCCGAAATCTCTACATCTGTACAAAAAGGTATTACCTATGATATGGATGTTGATATCGAATATAGAGATGTAGAGAGTATCAGACAAAAACTAGCAACTCGTGAAGAGAGATATTTTGAAACAAGTCTGTATACAACCATATATGAACATGATGAAGAAAAACTTCGTGAAGAAAGCAAAAAATTTGAACAAAAAATTAGTGGGTATGGTATTCGTGTCAAACCAGCAAGCGTAAGAATGGATGAAGGTCAAGTTTCTATGCTGCCATTATGTATCGATAATCTAAATATCACCAGAAGTATGGTAACTACATCATTAGCATGAAGTTTTCCATTTATATCAAACGATCTTATTGAAGATACTGGGATACTCTATGGAGTAAATCTACATACATGATCTCTTGTGATTTTTGATAGATTTTCTCATTCACTTCCAAATGCAAACAGTCTCATACTTGCTACCTCTGGTGCTGGTAAGTCATTTGCAGTTAAATTAGAAATTCTTAGATATTTGTTGTTATGAATAGATGTTATTGTTATTGATCCTGAGAATGAATATGAAACACTCACGAAAAAAGTAGATGGTTCGTATATAAGAATTTCTGTAAATTCGAAAGAACACATCAATCCTTTTGATCTACCACCAAAAATTGAAGATGTTGATTATGGAAAAGGAGATCTCCTAAGATCACAAATACTAAACCTAATTAGTCTTATCAGCGTACTTATTTGATGAGTATCACCTGAAGAAGAAGCCGTCTTAGATAAAGCGCTGCAAAACACCTATGCGTTAAAAGAAATAACTATGGATGATGATACTACCGAATGAAAAAGTTATCCACTTATGGAAGATTTGCTTCATGTATTAGATGGAATGGAATGATGAAGTCATATGGCGCTAAAATTAAGCAAATATGTGACCTGAACCTTCGCAAAACTATTCAATAACGCCACAAATGTAGACCTAGACAATAAACTTACTGTCTTTAGTATTAGAGATATTGAAGATGCTCTAAAAGCTCCAGCAATGTTCAATGTACTAAATTATATATGGACAAAAGTTAGATCACAAAAGAAGAAGAGACTGCTTGTGATTGATGAAGCATGGATTATGATGCATGAAAAAATAGCTGCAAATTTCTTATATCAATTGGTAAAAAGAGCAAGAAAATATGGACTGTGAGTTACTACTATCACTCAGGATGTAGAAGACTTTGTAAATAGTGAATATGGTAAACCAATTGTTTCTAATGCTGCTCTTCAGCTATTATTGAAGCAATCTACGTCGTCCATCAAATCTCTAGAAAAAGTATTCGGACTTTCAGAATCTGAAAAACAAAAACTTGTTTCTTCGAATATCTGAGAATGATTACTCTTTGCTTGAAGCAAGCATGTCGCTGTTAAAATCCTAGCTTCACCTGACGAAAAATCGTTTATTACCACTGATGTTTAATATTAATACAGTATTCATGAATCGAAAATCTCTTGGTAGCTATCTATGCGTCCTTACTCTCCTGTTGTTTAGTACTCCTGTATTTGCAGGAAATTTTCAAGATCCGCTTGAAGATTCTATTACTATTGAAGGAACTGCAAACGACGCGATTGATCTAGAAAATAGATTCCAAGATTGGGCAATTGATATATGATGAGGAGAAGAACTTAGAGATTTTATCGTATGGATAACAGTAAAAATTATTATTCCGGTGTTTATTTTTGCGTGAATCATACTCGCCATTATTTGATTTTATAAACTTATGGGTACTGATAGCGACGAAGAACAAAAGATTTGATTTAATTATCTCCTACGAGGTACGCTTGGTATTGTATTGATGGTAAGTGCTGGATTTATTACTAATCAACTCATAGGTACCACTTGAGATACTGGTATTCTGTGATCGATTTGAGCAATTTGAAATGATGCAGATATTTCAGGAGCAGGGATAGCCGAGGAATTATATCTAAATATCATCTTTCCGCTCATGAGAGTATTTATTTACTTTATTATGGGGATACTATTTATGATGGTGGTCGTGCATGCTTTCAAATATATTTTTAGTAAAGACGATGAGTTCCAAAGAAAAAGCTTTACCATCTTGATTTATAATGCGATCGGTATTCTTGTTATTATTTTAGCCAAATCACTCATTGAAATTGTCTATGGTAGATATGAAGATGTAATCAATACTGAAGTAACATCAGGATCAGCAACAAATGCAGGACAAATTGGTAGCGGTGTACTAGAGATCAATGATTTCTCTGGACTGCAGCTAGCTATTAACTATGTACTAAGTATAGCAACATTTATTGTACTCGTGCTAATTGTATATCAATCATACCAACTACTCGTTAATCCAAGTGATGAAGAACTTGTAGGAAATTTGAGTAAAAATATTGCCTATACATTTATTGGTATTTTAATTATCGGTGCTGGATATCTAATTACAAACTTCTTTATTATTACATAATATAAAGATCTACCAAACAGCTATATTATAACGAGAGACGCTTGTTTCTCGTTTTTTCTTTACTACAATATACACTAATAATCAATTCGTAAAACTATTTAATTTATACTGATGCACATGCAACAACATATTGTTTTTGTGGGGGCTTGATGAGCATGAGTCTCTTCACTAGTTCTCCTGTTTTGTAAATTATGAATACAACATATTGTAGCTATTGATAGTAATGAAAGTGAGCTCACAAAAAAACTTTCACAAGCATGAGTCAAAGTCATTATATGACATGGTAATTATAGTGTACAACAAGATGATATTATTATCTATTCGGATGCTGCATCATGAAGTCCTGAAGTTCAAGCAGCAGAAAAAAAGATGCTACAAAATAGAAAAAAGATATTTGCTCCTCGCACATACTTTGAGTTTCTATGAGAAATATCAAAATATATGACTACAGTATCTATTGCTGGGACACACGGAAAAAGCACAACAACCTGATTGTGTGCTAGTATTCTCGAAAAATATCATTCAAATTTTTGACTATCGATAGTATGAGCACCAATTAATCAACGATGACACCAGAACTTTCTTCTTTGAAAAGAAGCAATAGAGCCTGTTCGTTCCATCATAGAACACATTCTCTTCCCTAAGTGACCTGTAGTATGAAAAAATATGAAAAAATTACTTTTTGTTGTGGAAGCAGATGAATATAATCATCATTTTCTGCATTTGGATACTGATTATGGATGTATTACAAACATAGAACTTGATCATGCAGATGTATATTCGTCATTTGAAAATTATTTAGAGACATTTATTACCTTTGCAGAACGTGTACGTCATGATATCTTTATAGGTAAAGATTGTCTATGATATACAAAATTCATAAACAAAGTAAAACACAATCGTATACACACTGCACCGAAAAAACAATTTTCATTTTCTACTCTGCTTTGAGCACATAATCATGCAAATGCCTCTCTAGCCTTAGCATGTGCAGAACATCTTTGTCCACATATAGATACATCACTCCTCGCTCAAGAGTTGAACAATTTTCAAGGTCTACGAAGAAGATGAGAGCATCTATGAGTAAATACACACAACATACCTATCATTAGTGACTATGCACATCATCCTAGCGAACTCAAAAGCACACTTGCTGCGATTAGAGAATCCCACCCTAGCAAACAAATAACACTTATCTTTCAGCCGCATCAAGCACGTCGCGTAGTTGAGTTCTGGGATCAGTTTATACGTGCATGCAACAATGCAGATCACGTCCATGTGTATAGTATTTATACAGCTAGAGAGACAATTGAACAAGCAAAAACATACACTATGTGAAGTGATGAAGTACAACAACTAATGGAACGCTTGAGCTCTTTCGAAGAACTATGAACTGCATTAGCACATAGTGCTAACTGAATATATCACACATCACTCACTACACTTCAAGAAACAATTAACCAGACAAACACATGAATAATACTCATGTGTACTGCTTGAGACTTGGATTGGAAAGTGAGAACATTAGTGACGTCTAAAAATCTCAAGTATAATCAATAAATACAACTCATTTAAATCAAAACTTTCATGCATGCTCTAACAAATGAGGGATATGACCCTTTCAAGCAGTAAGAGCAATAATATTAGAATTTCCAGCATTTTGAGTGATATAATATTGAAGATTTTGTAACCATACAAAATTTCTATAATTTGTTATATAATCAGTGTTCAAAAATTTGAGTTTCTTAAAAGTAATTTCACTTTCTAGTTCTATAACAATACCACTCATTTCTCTAATAAGCCCCCTTAATTTATCACATTCTCATGCTAATACCTCTATTTCCTTTTGCATTTTATCCATTTCGGGAAATGTATCATCCAAAAACTTATTGATCTCAGTCTCACTCTTTCAATCTATGTGCATCTTATTTATCTTAACCTCTCGATCATGAAGAATATCTCTTCTTTTTTGTATATCTTCTCTTCTAAACTGTAAATCTAACTTCATAGATCATAGTTTACTTTCCAGTGTAAAAAATGTTACTTCTTGGCGTTCAATATCTAAATATTTAGTTGCTGGAAATTCATTTCATTCCACTCAAAACAACTTAATAGATCATCATGCATTATAAAATGGTTTAATTGATCAAAATATTAGATCAATTGTAGAATCAATTCATACTTCTCATGAGAATCACTCAGTGGCTAGAAAATC
>Ga0307933_1003275_pt1 | contig 10310 bp, 6 predicted proteins | sample OrgLakmetageno88_FD_201811 | JGI IMG/M metagenome (GOLD analysis project Ga0307933, IMG submission 201811) | Saline water microbial communities from Organic Lake, Antarctica - #88 | ecosystem: Environmental > Aquatic > Non-marine Saline and Alkaline > Saline | place: Antarctica: Organic Lake...
CGAGCCGCACCGGCACCCCGTCGCCCGGTGGCGTGGGGCGATGGAAGCCGATCATTCGTTGAGGTCGGTGATCTCGACCGGAGCCTTCTCACTCGTGACCTTCTTGGCGGCAGCTTTCTTGGCCGGGGCCTTCTTCTTCGCCGCCTTCTTCTTTGCGGCCGACTTCTTCGCAGCGCTCTTCTTCTTGGCAGCGGCCTTCTTCTTCGTGGCCTTGGCCTTCTTGCCAGGGGTGCCACCCTTGGCGATGATCGCCTCGCGACGGATCGCCAGCAGTTCGTATGCGCGTTCGGGTGTGAGTTCCTCGACGCGGTCACCCTTTCCGAGCGACGCATTGGTCTCACCGTCGGTCACGTAGATGCCGAAGCGACCTTCCTTGGCGGTCACATTCTTCTCGCTGACCGGGTCGGTGCCGAGTTCGCGCAGCGGACCCTTGGCCGCCAGGTTGCTGCCACCGCGCTTGTACACCTTCGGCTCGGAGTAGATCTTCAACGCCTCGTCGAGGGTGATCTCGAAGATCCGATCCTCGGAGTCGATGTTGCGGTAGTCCTTCTCCTTCTGCACGTACGGGCCGTAGCGACCGTTGTTCGCGTAGATCGGGGTGCCGTCCTCGGGGTCGTCGCCAACGTGGCGGGGCAACGACAGGAGCTTCTCGGCGTCGTCCATCGTGATCTTCTCGAAGACCATCGTCTGGAAGAGCGACGACATCTTCGGCTTCTCGAGGCCGGGTGGGGGATTGTCGTGGTCGCCCCACTGGACGTACGGGCCGTAGCGACCGTTCTTCGCGAACACCGGAAGCCCGTCGAGTTCGCCGATCGGGTCGTCGCCCTTCGGCAGCGCGAGCAGCTCGATCGCCTTGGCAACGGTCAGCTCGTCAGGGGCCAGGTTGTCGGGGAGCCCGGCGGTGTCCTCGCCGCGCTTCACGTATGGCCCGTAGCGCCCGGGCTTGACGACGATCAGTTCGCCGTTGTCGTCGTTGCCGAGCGGGAACGTGTTGATCTCGGCGGCGTCGATGTGGTCGAGGTTCTCCTCCACCAGCCGCTTCAGCCCCAGGAGGGCATCGTCGTCGGATCCGGCCTCGGCGGTGATCGCCGGGACGTCGTGTTCCTCGCGCTTGCCGAAGTAGAAGCGGTTCAGCCAGTCGGCCTTCTGACGGTCTCCTCGCGAGATCGCGTCGAGGTCCTCTTCGGTGGAGGCGGTGAAGTCGTAGTCGACCAGCGCATCGAAGTGTTCTTCGAGCAGGCGGATCACGGCGAAGGCGGTCCAGGTGGGCACGAGCGCCTGACCCTTCTTCCACACGTAGCCGCGGTCCTGGACCGTCTGGATGATCGACGCCCAGGTGGACGGACGACCGATCCGCAGTTCCTCGAGTTTCTTCACCAACGAGGCCTCGGAGTATCGGGCAGGCGGCGACGTGGTGTGGCCGTTCGGGGTGATCGACTCGACCGGGATCGTGTCCCCGACGGTCAGCGGCGGCAACAGTGCCTCGGAGTCGGCTGCGTCATCGCCGCGCTCCTCTGTCGAGGCGACGTAGACCGCCCGGTAGCCGGGGAACGTGATCGTGGTTCCCGATGCGGCGAACTCGCAGTCGACGATTTCGCCGGTGGTGCGATCGGTGGCCGGTGCGGTGAGGCGCACCGACAGGGTGACACCCGTGGCGTCAGCCATCTGCGATGCGAGCGTGCGCTGCCAGATCAACCGGTACAGGGCCAGTTCCTGGCTGTTCAGTTCGGTCGACAACGAGTCGGGCGAGCGATACGGCGTGGTCGGGCGGATCGCCTCGTGAGCATCCTGTCCCTTCGACTTCTTCTTGTACTGCTTGGGTGCCGCATTGAGGTATTGCGAGCCGTACTCGCTGGTGACGGCGCTACGCGTCGCGTTCATCGCCTCGTCGGAGAGGATCACGTCGTCGGTGCGCATGTAGGTGATGAAGCCCCGTTCGTAGAGGCCCTGTGCGACACGCATCACCTGGCTCGACGACAGTCGGAGTTTGCGGCCACCCTCCTGCTGGAGCGTGGAGGTCATGAACGGTGCCTTGGGAGACGAGCGGTACGGCTTCTCCTCCACGGAGGACACGGTGAAGGTGGAGTCACCCAGGCTGTCGGCCAGACCGGTGGCGCGTGCCTCGTTCAATGCAACGGCCTTGCCGTGGACGGCGCCGTCGGCGCCAAAGTCCTTGCCTGTGGCGACGCGCACGTCGGCGACCGACAACAGCTTGGCGTCGAACGACGGGTCGCTGCCCGTGACGACCTCGATGTCCCAGTAGTCGGCGGTGACATACGCGATTCGCTCGCGCTCGCGCTGCACGATCAGACGAACCGTCGGCGACTGCACGCGGCCGGCGGACAGGCCGCGATTGACGCGGCGCCACAGGACGGGGCTGACCTCGTAGCCGTACAGACGATCGAGGATCCGACGGGTCTCGGCGGCGTCAACCATCCCGTAGTCGATGTCACGAGGATTGGCGACGGCGTGGTCGATGGCAGTCTTGGTGATCTCGTGGAACACCATCCGCTTCACGGGGACCTTCGGCTTCAAGTATTCGAGGAGGTGCCACGAGATGGCCTCACCCTCGCGATCCTCATCCGTTGCGAGGTAGAGCTCGGAGGCGTCCTTCAGTGCGGCCTTGAGTTCCTTCACGACGGTCTTGCCGCGCTCGGTCAGTTCGTAGGTCGGCTTGAAACCGTTCTCGGTGTCGATGTTGAGGCCCTTGGACGGCAGGTCCGACACGTGTCCGACCGAGGCGCGCACGTCGTAGTCGCTCCCGAGCAACTTCGACAGTGTTTTCGCTTTGGCCGGGGATTCCACGACGACGAGTGGCTTCGACATCTGTGCCTTTCCGGACGTCACGTGGATGGTCCTCTACCGGTGCGTCCGAGGTGAGTGTGCCGGAACGAGCGTGGATCCGCCACGTCATGTGCGCTGCTTCGGCTTTCGTCACCCGCTCTGACGTCACCCTCCGGAACCCTCCGGCTCGCAGGGAAGCGGTGGTCCGTGGGCTCCTACAGTGAGGTCGTGGCCGACGATCCCGATGCTGTCGACGACAGCCCGTGGCGAGCTGATGCCGACGTCGAGTTCGAGTTCGGCGAGGTGCGGGCATTCGATGCGTCGATCGCCGAATCCGCGGCCACCACAGATGACGACGACCGGCCATCGGCGGTTCCTTCGGGACCGCACTCGCCGGCACCGGTCCGCCGACGAATTCGCGACGGTGTCGCGGTGGTGGCATCGCTGGCCGTGCTCGCAGGAGGAGCGGTGTTCGTCCTCGGTGATGACGGCGATGTACCGAGTGGGACGTTCGACACCGCCGGATCGACCGCACCGCTGCCGGTCGGGTCCGACTCGGTCACCACCAGCGGGAGGATCGTCACGCCGATCGTCACCGCACGGATCCAGTCCAGCTGCATCGGGCCCCGGCTCCCCCCATCGATCGAGCAGCGTTGGACGACCGTCATCGATGGAGCGGTGGGCTTCGTCGGTCCGCTGGAACCCGGGCCTGGGATGGTGGCTGCGCTGACGCGTGGCCGCGACGGCACCGCGCCCGGGGCGACGGTCGAACTCGTCGTGTCGAGTTCCGACGACGGCGAGCAACGGTGGAGGACCGACGTGGGTACCGGATCCTCCGGCCCTCGGATCGTCGCCGTCACCGCAGACACCGTCGTCGTGGAGACGGTGGAAGCGGAGAGCGGCGACGATCTGCTGACCGCGTACGGCGGGGGCGACGGACGGGTCGTGTGGACGCGGTTGTTGGACAGCGGCTCGACCGCATCCGTCGACTCCGCCAACTTGATCGTCGAGCGCGTTGCTCGCGACAGCAGCGGCGTGGGCTTCGTTCGAGTGATCGACCTCGACACGGGCAGGGTCGAACGTTCGAGTGATGGTCGTTTCGTCACGCTCGACGCGGAGGGCCGACTGGTGACGCTCGCCGGCGGCAAGGTGCTGTCGTCGCCTGCCGAATCGACAGGCTCCAGCGCCGATCGTCTGGTGATCGGTCTCGTCGACTCGCCCGACGCTCCGTTCGCCGTGCTCGGGACGTCGGTGCTCACGTCCACGGACGACCCGGACTCGCTCGAACTCTTCACGACCGACGAGGACGGCCCTCGCTCGTCACAGCGCATTCCGATCATCGACCCGGACGGCATCGGAACGCCTGGTGTGATCACCTCGATCACCGCGATCGGGCCGTCGGGTGTCGTGCTCACCGGGCGCGGGTCGACGTTCGCTGCCGACGTGGTCGATGGTGAGTTCGTCGTGCGGTGGAAAGCTGATGGCGCATTCCAGGACAGCGCACCGAGTGATCTCGGACGAACGCTGGTGTTGGCCGGCGAAGGCGGAGCCACCCAGTTCTTCGTCGACGCCTCGACCGGGCAGGAGTTCTTCGTCGTGCGCACGGCGACGGGTGCGCTCGGGCTCGACGACTTGTTCACCAACGGGATACTGGTACGCAGAGGCGCAGGCGCGTCCACGTCGTGGAACGCATCCGGTCTCGGCGGCGACGAGCTGTGGCGGTTCGACGGGCTCCGACCGCCTGCTGTCGGGTTCGAGGTGGTGTACGACGTCGATGTGCAGACCGGAACGCAGACCGACCCACCGACGTTGGCGGCGTCGATCATGGCATTCGGTCCAGCACCCGATCCGACTGGTGAGTGCGCTTCGTCCTGACCGCTGCTCCAGTCGACGCGCCGCGAGGTGGGGTACGTTCGCGACGATGCCCGACGTCGACGATCGCCGCCCCGAGGAACGTCTCGGATGGAATGATCGGTTCGACGAGTCGTGGGCGGATCTCGGTCGACCGGGCGAGCCGGCTCGAGTGGTTCGTCTCGACCGTGGCTGGTCCACCGCTGCACGGACGTTCGCCCAGGCGTCGGGAGCGGCCGAACCGGTGCGGCTCCGCAACATCGGTGCCGACGTCGCCGTCGGCGATTGGATTGTTCCGAGCGGCGACGGCGAGCGCGTCGAGCACGTCATCGACCGGACGTCGGCGTTCACCCGCCGAGCGTCGTTCGACGGGATGCGCGCCGTGTCGCACACGCTGGCTGCCAACATCGATGTGGTGTTCCTCGTGCACGCACTCGGGTCGCCGCCGAGCCCGCGTCGACTCGAACGCGAACTCGTGCTCGCATTCGACTCGGGTGCCGAACCCGTTGTCGTGCTCACCAAGACGGATCTCTTCGACGACCCGGCTCCGGTCCGTGACGCATTGGTTGCTGTGGCATTGGGTGTCCCGGTGTTGCTGGCGAGCGGGATCAGCGGAGACGGCATCGATGTCATCGGGGACTACGCCGCGGGAAATCGAACCCTCGCCTTTCTCGGTTCGTCGGGGGTCGGCAAGTCGACACTGGTCAATGCGCTCGTCGGCGATGCCCTGCAGGCGACGTCGGCGGTGCGTGAGGGTGACCAGCGCGGCCGCCACACGACGGTTGCTGCCGAACTCGTTCCGATGAGCGTCGAGGGCTGGCTGGTCGACACCCCTGGCGTGCGGGCCGTGAGTCTGTGGCTGTCGGGCAACGGGATCGAGCGGGCGTTCGCCGACGTGTTCGACCTGATGGACGGATGCCGTTTCCGAGACTGCAAACACGACCGTGAACCGGGTTGCGCGGTCCAGCAGGCGATTGCCGACGGTGCCCTCGATCCCGTCCGCCTCGATGCGCTCGAGAAGTTGATCGACGAGGAAGAGGCGTTGGAGAAGGAGCAGAAGGCCCGTGAGAAGACCGCGGACCGACGCAAGAAGGACCAGCGCAGGCCCGAGGCTGCTGAATACGACGGCATGCGCGACTGATCCCGACGGGACCGATGTCGAGGTCGAGTTGTGCCCCGCCCCGAGGGAGCACTAATTGTGTCGAGATGCAGCGCGGGGAACGAGAACTGAAAGCAGCCGGAGGATCGGGTGCGATCGCACCGAATGGCAAACCGGTCGAATCGGTGTGGAACTTCCCTCGGCCTCCGCGGGTCGAGCGCGTCGACTGGCGGATTCGGGTGGTCCACGGCGGTGCCACGATCGTCGATGCGCCTCACGCCATTCGGGTACTCGAGACCAGCCAGGCGCCGGCGTACTACGTTCCATCCGAGTTCGTCTCGTTCGACCGCCTGCAACACTCCGAGCGAACGTCGGGCTGCGAGTGGAAGGGGATGGCGAGCTACGCAAGCGTGGGTGTGGGGTCGTCAGCAGCCGCCGACGCAGCGTGGACCTATCGCGAACCGACCGGTGCATTCGAGGCGATCCGCGGTCACTGGGCGTTCTACTGCCAACGCCTCGACGAGTGCTGGGTCGACGATGAACGCGTCGACCCGAACGAAGGCGACTTCTACGGGGGTTGGATCACCGAGAACGTCACGGGGCCCTTCAAGGGTGCTCCCGGCACGTTCGGTTGGTAGCGCCCGGCGAATCGGGTTTCAGAGCGAGTCGATGCGCCAGCCGGCGCCGTCGGCGTCGATCGTGCGGAACCAGTAATCGGTGCGGATCACCGCGGCGATCGGCAGGGGACCGTAGACGTGCGGAAACAGCGTGTCGACACTCGGAGCGGGCCGTTCCCAGCGGATCTCGGCTGGGACCTTCAACGGGTCGATGGTGAGCAACACGAGCTGGTCGACGTCGGTGTAGAACCGATTCGCGGTGCCTTCGACCTGTTCACGTGTCGACAGGTGGATGAACCCGACCTCGTCGAGGGTCTGCCCACGAGTGGACATGGTGTACTCACCATGCGTGAACGCCGCAGCCCAGTCGTCGGGCATCGCTGCATGGAACAGCGGTTGGTCATCGGAAGGGCCGTTCGAGTCGGTCACGATGAGAGCATGCCTCAGAGTCGGCCGTCGTCGAGCAGTTGGCGAACCTCGACCGCACGTTCGCGAACGGCCGGCAGGTCGGACAGTTTCTCCGACGCTCGGACCTGGCGAGCGATGCGCGGGTTCTTCACGAAGCGGTCGTGGTGGCGGGCGAGGAAATCCCAGTAGAGCGTTGTGAACGGGCAGGCATCGTCGCCGGTGCGCTGCTTGCGGTCGAAGCGGCACTCCTTGCAGTAGTCGCTCATCTTGTCGATGTAGTTGCCGCCAGCGGCATAGGGCTTGGTGGCCATCTTGCCGCCGTCGGCCCACTGGCTCATCCCGATCACGTTCGGCAACATCACCCACTCGGCGCCGTCGATGAAGTTCGCCCACATCCAGTCGGTCATCGCCCATGGGTCGACACCGTGCAGCATCCCGAGGTTGCCCAACACCATCAGTCGTTGGATGTGGTGGTTGTACGCCTTGTCGTGCAGGGTGTCGATGCAGTTCGAGACACAGTTCATCTCGGTGGAGGCGGCACCGGTGAAGGCCGGCGGCAACGCACGGTCGGCACCGAGCGCGTTCATCGACCGATAGTCGGGCATCCACAGCCAGTAGACGCCCCAGACGTATTCACGCCAGCCGATCACCTGGCGGATGAACCCTTCGGCCGAGTTGATCGGCACGCGACCCTCGTCGTATGCGTCCTGGACTGCGTCGCACACCTCGCCGGGCAGCAGCAGACCGATGTTCATGTAGGGCGACAGCACCGAGTGGGCGAGGTGCCACGACCGGCGCACCATCGCATCCTCGTGGGGGCCGAACTGTGGGAGCACGTCGTCGACGAAGTGTCGGAGGCGGCTGAGCGCGGCGCGTCGCGACGTCGCCCACGTTCCATCGGGCTCGGCTCCCCAGAGTTCTCCGCCTGCGTCGGTCGCGGCACGTTCGAGGTCGTCGATCACCTTGCGGTCGAGGTCGTCGAGCTGGGACGTCTCGGGATCCGACCACGGGTTCTCGTCACCCTTCGGTGGCGGTTCCCGGTTCTCGTCGTCGAAGTTCCACCGCCCACCCTCGGGCTCGCCGTCATCGTCCATCAGGTAGTCGAGCCGCTCGCGTTGCCAGCGGTAGAAGTTCTCCATCTTGAAGCTCTTCTTGCCGGCGGCCCAGTCGGCGAACTCGTCGTAGTGGCACAGGAACTGGTTCGACCGCACGATCGTCACGTCGAGCGACCGCAGCATCTCGAGGCCGTCCCAGCTCGCTGGCTCGGTGGCGAGGACCTCGTCGGGACCGTGAGCTTCGACGTGTTCGTGGAAGCCTCCGCGCAGCGAGTCGGCTCGGCGGAGGTCGACCTCGAATCCGGCGCTCTCGAGCTCTGCAGCGAACCGGCGCATCGAGGCGATCACGAAATGGGCACGCTGACGATGCCAACGCTTCGATGCGATCTTGGCGAGACTCTCCACGAGCAGCACCCGGTGGGTGGACGGATCGGCCTCGGCGAGGGCCCCGAGGCGGGTGTTCAGTTGGTCGCCGAGCACCCAGATCGTCTTCACGCTCCGAGCCTTCCCGACCGCCGATCGGTCACACCAACCCGGACCTGAAATCCGATCGATTCTGCGACGCCGCAGTTCCGGCTCTCCTCTGGGGGCAACGGGCATCTACCTTCCACGCACAGCCGTCAGGAGCCAGCCATGACCACCACCCGTCGCAATCCCAGAATTCGTTCGATCGCCGCGCTCGCCAGCGTCGCATTGGTCGTTGCTGCATGCTCGTCGTCCGGTGACGACGCATCACCGGATTCCACTGCAGTCCCCGAGACCTCCGCAGCCGTCGAACCGGACGAGCCGGTCGCCACGGATCCACCCGCCGAGGTGGATGAATCCGCCGAGGAACCGGTCGAGGTGGATGACGTCGAGTCGACGGCCACCATCGCCGACGACCGGTCGTACTACATCCTGCCGCCCGGCAACTTCGGTGGGCTTCCCGTCACCGACGAGTCCACGGATCAACTCGCGCTGTACGACGCGCTGACGCCGCTACGTGACGACATCTCCGACAACGATCTCGACGAGTTGTTCCTGCCGCTCGATTTCCAGCCGATCGGCGACACCACCGAGGAGGACACCGGTCGTGCCGGCACCACGATCGTGTACGACGAGTTCGGTGTCCCGCACGTCACGGGAGAGACCCGTGAGGACCTCGCCTTCGGAGCCGGTTGGGTCACGGCGCGTGACCGCAGCCTCCTCATCGAACTCGGCCAAGGGCCGGCGCGCGTCGCGGTCGCCGACGTGCCGGGAATCGACGCGTTCTCACTCGTCACCAGCGCGCAGGAGTTCATCCCGAGCGAGGCCACCGAACAGCTGGTCACCGACCAGGTGCAGCTGATCCTCGACACCTATGGCGAGGAGGGCGAGGAGATCATCGCCGACGCCCAGGCGTACGCCGATGGAGCCAATGCATACCGCTCAGCCAACGGCATCGAGTCGGCGCCGGCAACGGTGAACGATGTCATCGCCACCACGGCGTTCATCGGGTCGATCTTCGGAGCGGGAGGAGGCGGAGAAGCCGCGAACTCCGAGTTCCTGTCTGCGTTGCAGAACCGTCTCGGTGACGAGCAGGGACGGGCGGTGTGGGAGGACCTGATGCAGACCGACGATCCCGAAGCGCCCACCACGATCGAGGAGCGGTTCGAGTACCCCACCCTCACCGGAGGCGAGGTGACCGGGTCGGTGATCATCGATGAGGGGTCGCTCGTGTCGACCGACGTGCTCGGTGCGGGCACGGCTGAAACCACCGATCCCGAGGTCGACGTCGGCGTGCCTGACGCCGAAGCGCGGGTCACCTATCCCGCTGCTGACGGTCCGCTCATGCGGACGGCGTCGAACTGGTTGACCATCGACCCGTCGGCGTCGGCGAACGACACCACGCTGGCCGTCATGGGACCGCAGCTCGGCTACTACTACCCCGAGATCGTCCAGCAGATCCACCTCACCGGGCCGGGCATCGATGCGCAAGGCGCTGCCGTACCCGGACTGGCGATGTATCTCCTGATCGGTCGCACCGACGACTACGCATGGAGCCTGACGTCCGCGAACCAGGACGTACGCGACGTGTTCGCCGAGGTGCTGTGCGAAGCCGACGGCTCGACGCCGACCGTCGAGTCGCAGTCGTATCTGTTCGACGGAACGTGCGTCCCCTTCGAGGAGTTCGATGCAGGCACGCTCGGCGGTGTTCCGGTGCGGTACCCGACATCGATCCACGGCCCGGTGATCGCGACTGCGACCGCCGACGGTGTTCCTGTCGCACTCGCGAGTCAGCGTTCGACGTTCGGCCGTGACGGCCTGAACCTGGGGGCGCTCAAGGACATGACCGAAGGCGACGCCGACACGGTCGAGAACTTCTTCGAAGCGGCCGATCAGTTCGGGTTCACCTTCAACTGGGGCTATGCGAATCGCGAAGGAATCGGTTTCTACGCATCGGGTCGTCTCCCGGTGCGCGCCGAAGGACTCGACCGTCGCCTCCCCACACTCGGCACCGGCGAGTACGAGTGGCAG
>Ga0307933_1003286_pt1 | contig 10267 bp, 6 predicted proteins | sample OrgLakmetageno88_FD_201811 | JGI IMG/M metagenome (GOLD analysis project Ga0307933, IMG submission 201811) | Saline water microbial communities from Organic Lake, Antarctica - #88 | ecosystem: Environmental > Aquatic > Non-marine Saline and Alkaline > Saline | place: Antarctica: Organic Lake...
TCGAGACGAATGAAACGGATTTTGTAATCGTCCATGCCCTCGGGCCACCCGCCATCAGTGCCGCCACCTTTGCCCATCTTACCAGCCTTCGCGTTGGCGGATGCCTCGTAGGTGACTTGGGTTTTTTGCTCCATTACCTGATCAACCTCGGTGTTATCGAGGTCGGGTTGCTCGAAAATGATCGCGGAGTTTGGACGGAGGGTGAGAGTTTTTTTCTTTTTCTTCTTCGGCTGAACCATTTTCACCATGGCAACGACCGGATTTCCGCTGCCTTTGGGCACTTTGTAAGCCTCCACGCAGCCGCCAAGACTGAGAATGTAGGGAACAATGACGAAGATGAACAGATGCAGGAAAACACTCGCGTAAAGGCTACGGCGGTGACGCGGGTCGCGGCCGTGAGTGCGGATGTCTTCAAGGACACGGTCACCCTGCATAGGCGTGCCGGTTTGTCCGGAGAACGCCGCGTAAACCGAACGACTGCGAAGCATGACTTGCAGCCACGCTGCGTAGGCCGCAACTGCGAGAGCCGGCCAGGCGATTTTCCACCAGAAGATCAGGGTCGTGGCCTTGTCCATGTCCGAGCCGCCAATGGTCAGCTCATTGTCGAGGATTGCGAAAGCACCCTGCCATGTCAGAACCACATAGGCTGCGATCACCAGATAGACCGAGATTATGCAAAGTCCGAGCAGGCGGTAGCTCATCCGATTTCGGACGATGCTCAGTAAGCCGCCGACCGCGCATAGCGCACCGGCAATACCGAATCCTTGGAAGCAACGTTTCAGGAGAGAAGTCAGGTTCGCGCCCGAATCATTGCCGGAGAAGAGGATGGCGACTTCGGTATTTTCCGCGAGAAACACATCGAGCGCATCAGCCCCCCAATACCAAGCAGCGAGCGCAAGGGTTGAGAGCATGATCACCGCCACGCTGACGACACGCGCCTTGAATGGGGACGGATTCGTCGGAATCTCGTCCACCTGCAAGGCGGGAATCTGGGCTTGGTCTTTGCTCATCGCGGATTGAAAATTTCTTCGTATTCTCTGGTTGGCTGCCTACTTGAAAAGGTCTTCGTCTTCGACTGGTGGCAGTTCCGGCCCTGCTTCGACCTTTTTGACTTCCTGCTCGATGAGTGACTCGGGTTCTTCGGCAGCATCGGCAGATGTGTCTTCGGGGGGCGATGCGGGATCAGTCTCCTCAGGTGTGGCCACCGGGGTTTTCGGGGCTCCGTCGCTGAAGCGACTGCTCAACTCTTGGGGCTTGAGGTCATATCGCTCGGCGATCTCACGGATGGCGGCGGTTGCTTCCTTCGCTGCGATCTCAAGGCGTTCTTCTTCAGGTTTCGCCGAGTTGTCCTCGCCGGCTACCGCACCGAAGAGATATGGCACACTGGTTCCGATCAGTAGGACTGCGTGGACAACGATCGTGAAGAGGATAATCGACTTCAGGCTGCGGCCTTCGAAGGTCCTCATCAACTGGTCGGGAGTGGTTTCTTGGTTTATTTTACTCATGGTGATGCTTGCTTTATTTTGGAACCGCGAAAGGCACTAAATACACGAAAGGCAGAGAGGTTTTAAAACTCTAATGGATAGGGTTTTGAATATATTTAATTTTCGTGTGGTTGGTGTGGTTCGTGGTTGTTAAATTGTGTGGTTTTTTGATTACAGGATAATTCTTTCTATTTCGGCTTTCGGGTGGTGGCCGAAGTTGACCAGCAGGCCGAGACGTAGGTTGCTAGCTTTGAGGTAGTTAAAAAGTTGTGCGCGGTGCTCCGGAGCGATGGTTTTGACGGCCTTAAGTTCGACGATGATTTTACCGTAACAGATAATGTCGGGTTTGAATATCTGCTCGAGCTTACTGCCTTTGTAAAAGATCTGTAGTTCCTGTTGTGCGGTGAACGGAATGTCACGTGCACGCAATTCCCGTTCCATGCATTCCTGAAATACTGATTCAACAAACCCACAACCCATCTCGCGATAGACCTCAAAGATCGCTCCTTGAATCGCGTAGCACTCCTCTTTGTAGAGAAGTTCTTTTTGATAGTTGGGGGCATCTGGGTTCATGGATGCGGGTGCTTTGGTTTTTGAACCACGAAAGGCGCGAAATACACGAAAGGAAGAAATGGTTTGGTTTTCATTTTTTGATTATAAATTTTTTCGTGTGATTAGTGTGTTTCGTGGTTGTGAAATTTGATTATTCTAATTTTTCGCCTACGGCTTCGATGATTCCGCCGCCTGCGGCGATGGCTTTGAGGACTGGTTCAAACTGTTCTTTTGGTAATGCGCTGTCGCATTTGAATTGCACGTGCCTTTGCTCGTCTGAAACGGTGCTTGTCAGCAGCGCGCGCACACCCCACTCGACGTCTTTGGCATTGTCCATTTTGGTGCCGTCGAACCAGATATCGCCAACCTTGTCGACTGCGACTCTGGCGACGACCTGGGCTTTGGTTTTCTCGACGTATTCGGAATTGGGCAGGGTCACATCAAGATCGCTCTTGTCCTTGGAGACCTCACTGCAGACGAGGAAGAAGATGATGAGAAGGAACGCAATATCACCCATGCTCGCGATCGGCACGGGGATGGCTTTCCTTTTCTTTTTGCGTGAGCGTTTCATGGCTATTCGTCCTCCTCCACGATGGCGACCACCCCTTCATTCGCGCTGATAACGGCCAAGGCTTGGAAATAATTTTCGTAAGGGGTGCCTTTGGAGGACTCCAGCATGATGACACGGTCAGCCGGCTCTTTGTCCCCGAGCTCGAGTGCACCCAACCGATCTTCGAGTTCCTCCATGCTCATTTTCTTGTCATTAAAAATGATCTCCGCACCTTGAAGATTAATGACCGGCGTTTTGCTAGATTCCGTCGGCGCGCTCTTTTCTCCCGAAGGAAGATCCGCAGTAATCGTTTTAACCTTCACCAAGGTCGTCGCCACAAGGAAATAGATGATCAGCAAGAACGCGATATCGGAGAAAGACCCCGTCGGGATCTCGCCGTCGCGATGCTTCTTTTCCTTGCTGTATTTTTTTCTCATGGGGCGGGATTGTGGAAATTTTTAACCACGGATTTCACGGATGGGCACGGATGGAATTGGGTTTATCAGTGATGCGTCAGGATGAATTCGACGATCTCGCTGTTGGCTTCCTCAATTTCGAGTTCGATTTCGTCACTCCAGCGGTTGAAAACGCTTTGGGGGATGACGGCGAAGAGGGCGATGATGAGGCCGGCGGCGGTGGTGATCATGGCTTCGGAAATACCGTCCGCGACCATACTGCTACCACCGGCGCTGCCAGCGTCCGCCATTCCTGCGAAGGAGGCGATCATACCGGTGACGGTTCCTGTCATTCCGAGCAATGGGGCAGCGACACCAATGGTAGTGAGCACGTCGAGGCGGCGGTTGACGACGCTCATTGCCTGTGAGCTGTAATCGTCCATTACCTGGCCAACGACCATACGCATGGTTTCCGAGCTTTCCTTTTTCCCATGAAGGTTCTGATACGAGCGAAGACCGGCGAGAATGACCGAAGCGATCGGCCCTTGGGCTTCCTCGCATTCTGAGATCGCTGCGGATATGTTGTTGTCGCGCAAATGGCCGAGAACCTTTGAGCGAAGTGAGCGGGTATCGATCCTGCGGTTATTTCTGAATGCCTGCCAGCGGTCGAAAACGACGGCGAGGCTGATCATGCTGCAGAGGACCAGAGCGACCATCAGCGGCCCTCCTTTTAATATATGTTCTAACATGGGTAGGTTGCGGTATTAGTTTTGGAGATTTTGGATGACTGATTGCGGATTGATGATTTTCAAAATTTGTATCGCTTCGCTGGGAGTCATTTTGAAACGGCTGAAGCGTAGGTTTTCGCCGGGTTCGATGACCAGTTCACCGGTGGCAGGGTTGTAGTGGCTATTGGGGCACTCGGCGATAGCGATTTTTTCCGCATACTGACGACGTGCCACGGCGAGCATAACAAGTTCTTCACCGACTACGCAAAGCCATAGCGGTGTCTTTCGCCACCAGCGACCGGTATCGATTTTTACGCGGCTACGAATCGTCAAGGTCGGCGAGTTCACACCGACCTGCTGACGCAGTAATTGTTGTTCAAGTTCGTTCACCTTATTTTCGGCTTTCTTTCAATGCTTCGATCATGCGCTCGCGGGCCTTGGTTTCTTCGGCGGCGATCTTTGCGAAGGCTGGATCGGCGAGGCGCCCGCGAGCGTACTTCGCCCACTTGCTATCTGGGAAATCAAAAGTGACCCGACGATAAATCTGATAGGCGTTGTTTAATCCTGTGCCGCGTTGCCTCCAGTTTCCTTCGGAAGCGATCCCAACAATCCGTTCGTTGCTGATACCCTGCCAGTAGAGCGCTTGAGAGCGGATTTCACGATCGTCGAATTCCTCGTTGGCGACGACGTCTTCAAAGATATCAATCGCTTCCTCATACTGATGCGCGCGCATGTAGTTCTGTGCAGCACGCAGGCCTGCTAGTCCTGCTAATGGGTCATCGGGGAAACGCTCACTCAACTTCGAGAAAACCATCGCCGCATTTAGAAACTCTGGGTAGCTGAGTTCATCGTATTTCAGCGTTTCCGCCTGTGATTCCAGATCCTCTTTCTCGCGATATGGATCCGCCTGTTTTTTGAAGATCATACCCTTGGCTTGGAAATATCCTCCGAGGCGTGCCATCACGGTTGGAATCAACTCATCGTTAGGATACTTGTAAGCGAGTTTCACATACTCTTCGACCGAGTTTTCGATCTCGCCCATTTTCTCGTAAACGAGAGCCGTTTTGAACTGTGCCTTGGAAGCGAATTCCGTCTCCGGATAGTCGCTGGGGATTTTTGAGAAACGTGCGAGAGCGTCCTGATACATCGGCAGCTTTGCTTCGTCATTCTTCGCGAGGTCAGCGTATTCTTGTGCGAGGTTACCAAGCAGGTATTCGGCGTGGGCTTTGAGCTCCGGGTCCTGGTGGTTCGCAAGAGCCTCAGCGAGGAGCTTGCGGGCATGGCCGATTTCGCGGCGCGCCAAGCTTTCCTGATCCATTTCGCGGTGTTTCTTGGCGAGTTCGAAGAAGCACTCGGCAAGGGTGAAACCGGTTCGTACCGCCATTTCATCACCGGTGAAACGTTTGGTGAAGGGCTCGATCTTGCCGTCGGCACCTTTATTCACGGTTACTTCGTAAGATTGCTCCTCGTAGCTCACAGTGATGTCGTCGCCGTAGCGCACGGGGAAGCCGTTGAGCTCGACTGGGGGCAGTTTTGCAGAAGGTTTTTGATCCGCGTATGCGATGGTGAATACGCCTTTGAAAATACCGGAGTGCGATTCGGTTTCGCGGATTTGATATTGGGTTTCAACCCCGCTGGTTCCTTTCAGAGTCACTTCCGTGGCGTCGCGTTCCGGGCCTTGGTCGAGGCCGGGAGCGATGAGGCGGATATAAACTTTTTCCCCAACAAATGCGGCGTCGAGCGTCTCGGAAAAACCGTTCTCCATCACATCGAGAAACGCGTGGCTGCCGACGGTGAACTTGGCGGTTTTCCAATGAACCTTGTCCTCCTCATCCTGCCATGGGAAACCGATATGGACGATGTCCCCTGCTTTCACCGCTAAGCCTTCCGGTAGTGCGGATGATGGAAGCTCCGCCGCAGCCGATGTCGCGAAACTACGATCCGGCACATCGCCAAGCATCAGCGGCACTGCGAAGGAGAATCGTCCTTCTTCGAGAGGTGGCTCGTTAGTCGAAGGAGTGGCGGAGCCGACGAGGGTGTAACCTGCGGGGGCTTCGACAACGGCGCCCTGCAGCGTGCCGGTGAGTTTGAGCGTACCGGGAACGCGCACATCAAATGTCGTGTCGCCATCCAGTTTCGCAGCTTTCCTCGCTGCGTCCGTCTGGACATAAGCGCGAATCTCACTGCTTTTCGCTAGGGCGAGATGCGGGGCGATCACGTCGAAGCGAACTGGCGCACCGATCACGGCGTCGATCATTTCGCCGAAAAAGATGTCCTCGACGATGTGCGTGTAGCTCAGGCTACGGCGTGGTGTGACGACTTCGGCTGATTTTATGCGACTATCTTTTGTCGGGTTCTCGTCTTTCGTTTTTTTCTCGGAAGCTGGGGTTTCTTCGCTGCCGATCGCGTATGCGGCGAGCGCTGGGGCCGAGTAAACCGCGTGACCGATGGTGACGGTGCGATCGGTCGGGATGCCCGGATCGAGATTTTCCATATCACGATAAACCGCGGTCAGCGTGCCGCCCGGTGCGATCTTGATTTCAGAACTGCGTGATGGCTCGCCTTCGACAGGGAACACGCGTCCCATGAAAATTCCGCTGTGCTCTGCTGTCTCGACGGCGGCAAGTGTGGCAGTTGTGCCGTTACTGGAAGTGACGTTGATCTCGATCGTGTCGCGCTTGGCGCTGCTATCGAGGTCGGCATCATTAATGACAATTCCGACCGCGTCGTCCAACCTGAAGCGGCGAATCGGTTCGGTGACGAGAACGCGCTCACCTTCTTTGTTCTCCTCGTAATTGAGGAAAGAGGCAGTGATCTCCGCGTTGTTAAAAGCAACCGTCAGACGTTGTTCGTGTTTGGAACGTTTCGGGGTGGCGGAAACCGGATCTTCGTAGCGAGCAGTGATTTCATCGCCGGGGAGCACCTCGAGCTCGGTGTTGTCACGCAGCTCCATGTAGTCCTGTGCAACCGGAAGCAATGTCGTGCCTTCGCGATCACTGAGGGTGATTTTCTTGATGGTTGGAGCGACACCAGCGGAATCGAGGATGACCATGCGAACGAGTCGTGCCTGGGTCTGGTCTCCGAAAGTGATTTCCAAACCACCGGCGTCCGCTTTTTTGATAATTGCGGATTGGGGAATTTGAGCGCGGACACCTTTGGGGAAAGTTGTCGGGTCGAACATTTCATCTGGGCATGGAACGAGTCCGTCTTTGCCAACTTCATCGCAGAGCAGCACCGGCTCACGTTTAACCAGATCGTTACGACCCTCGTGTCGCCAGATCTCAATTTCGTGGAGGCCGGGAGCGAGTTCGCGGGTGATGGTAAGCGGGTCTTCGGATTCCTCGTCGGCAGGCTGTCCATTCAGAAGGAAGATCGTCGGGATATTTTTATCACCATCGGCTGTGGGATATCCGGTAAGCTTGAAGGTTCTGATGGCGGCGGCAGGTTGGTAGAAAAGCGCTCGGTAGCGGATCAGTCCAGAGTAGCCGGGATGTCCGGTGCTCACGACCGGCAGTTCTTCGGCGGATAGGCTTTTGACTGTAGCGGCTAGGAAATCGGAAGATTTGCGGGCGGAGATGAGTTCCATTTTCTCTAGCCAGTCTTCAGGGAGTTCACGACCCTCAGGAGTTGAAATCGCGATAGCTCCTTTGTGGGTGGTATAGGTCGGGAAAGATGTGATACGCGGCCTGCCGTCCCACGGGGCGACATGCTCTGGGTAACGTGAGCGTGTGATCCATTCCTTGCCGCTCATCGAGGTCTGAAGGACAAAATGCGTCATCGGGGACTCACCGGTGTCGACGGTCATTTTGTCGATGGCGACGTTGTCGTTCAGATCGAAGCCGAAGATGCGCGCCTCTGTCTTGTCGCCGACCTGGCCTTGCCAGCCCGGATATTCCTTGGCGCTGATCGCCATGTTCGGATCGCGACCGGGGGAGCTCTCCGAGGCGAAAGCAATCGCCTGGGCACCGGTGGTCGGAACCACAGCCTCGAACTCGCCACTGAACGGACTGGTTTCCGTCAAGACAAGCTGGCGGATCTCGTCGCCGCTGGATGTCTGGAGGCTAACCATGATTTCATCGATGCCTGCTGTGAGGCTGCGGTCGGGGTCGTTGACGCGTATATAAACCGGATTCCCGGGGCGGACCGCACGCATACCGAGCGCTGCCTGTGCAGTGGACAGGCCGAGTTCTTCGATGTCCAGTTTGCGCTCGCCCACACGTGGAGGGAAGGCTCCTGCGGAGAACGAAAGGTAGGCATCCGAGGCGACGCTGATCGCGATATCCGGATCAGCGGGAAGATCGTCCATCTTGTCGCGAAAGCGTTTCGAGTAGCCGAAGCGGATTTCGTCTTCGCCAAGGATCTGGAGGATTTTATCGCCGGGAATCGGTGGCCCGAGGGCGGTCGCGACCTCCGCACGGAATTTCTCCTTGCTGTCGCCGAGCTGGTAGAGGAGCACGCGTTCCTTGTCACCGGACTTCGCCCAGATTTCCACTTCGATATCCGCGCCGACTCCGGAGACGCTGAGGGTCGGGTCGCGGAGATTGATTTTCACCGTCTCGCCGGGTACGAGCACCGTGTCGTCCTGGGAGGGGCCGAGTTCGATCTCACTGGCCTCGACAAGTTTGCGCATTTCGTAATGGATCTGACCGCGGAGGATGAGGGCGTCGGGGTGTTTCGGCTCCTCTCGGAGGACAGCTTCGATTTCACCGAGAGCCTCTGCGTAGCTTTCCTGATCCATAAAAACCTCAGCGCGGGCATAGCGGACACGCTTTCGGAAGTCGGGATTTTTCAAACGCATCAGCTTGTCGAGTTCGGTCATCGCTGCGCCGAAGTCCTTGGAAACGCGATCGACCTTCACCGATCCGAGAGAGGAAATGAGTTGCATTTCCGTGCCTTCATATTCGGCGGCTTCCGCGACCTTACGATACCATGCGCGGGAGGTTGGCAGCGCGCCTTTGAGGAAGGCGAGATCCGCGTAGGAGATTTTCAGGCGGGCTTCCTGGTCAGAGCTGAAAGTGCCCTCCGCTTGACGCGACCAGATGGTGAGCTCCTTGACGAGCTCCTCGGCTTCGCCGGTCCGGCCGGTTTCGATATTGCGTCCGAGGAGCCAGAAACCGTACTCGACGGAGAGTTTCCGTAGCACATCGGCGGTCAATTCCTCGGCGTTTTCCAAGTAGAGGTTCCATGCGGAATCGAGGTTTCCGAGAATAAATTCGGAGTTCGATTTGTAGATTGGGAATGCCGGATCGGTTTGATCGACGGGAATTTCCACCGCACCGACATCGGCGGCGGCCTTGCCTGCGATCCTGCGGAGGTTGGCGAGGATTTCCGGGGGCCTCGCTTGATTATTTGCTGCCATGGCGCGACCGGTTGGGCTGCGTGCGCCGCCACGCGAGACGGTCATAGCGATCGAGGCGGCTCCGGCTTCCTGCGCTTGTTCGGCATATTTAGCCAGCGCATCGGCACCGGCGTATTGACGGGTATCATCAGGTGATCCGGCGGCGTGCCAGAGGCCGGCAGCGTATGGCTCGATGATGCCCCATTGTCCTTTTTCGGCGATTTCCTTGGTCAGGCGCTGGATGAGTTGTTCGTATCCCTGATTCGCCGGGTAGGGGTCGATTGGGGAAAGCTCATTGAAAAGAGAGATGATCGCATTACGTGTTTGATCCGACCACTCGGGTAGAGTCGCCACTTGCTTAAGGCCAAGGATGGTGACTGTTTTGGGAGCTTTGCTCGCACGGTCGAGGACGGTTTTCAATGCGTCTTCCACAGCAGCGGGATTGGCACCCTCAGGCAGTTCGACCAACTCACGGCTTACCAGCATCGGGTTTGCAGTAGCCATGTCCGGTGTCATTGCCTTGTAGCCGAAATGAGAGGAGTCGGCGGCTGATTCGCGATAGGCGAGCGGCAGCTTTGCGTAGGCCGGAGACTTTATGAGTTCCTGCATGAATGCCAGCGTCTCGGGTTTGTTCGGATCGACGGCGTGCAGCCACATTCCGAAAATCGGCTCGGAAATGGCCGGGGATTTCATCTGATTTTTCAACAGGTTCTCCAGATGCACAATGAATTCGGCAGCCTTCTCCCTCGTGTCCGTTTGATGGTAGCGAAAATGGTTGCTACCATTCGTAGGCTGGGCCTGCCATTGCAGCTTTCCGGCTTTTCCAAAAGTGACGGTTTCAATAGCGCGCTGAAACAGAAGCTGGCGGTCGCCGCTCAGATCGGAGGTCATGGCTTTCAACATCGAGACAGAATCCTCGTCGGTGGCTTTGGTGAAAATTTCGTTCCAGAGTGAAAGCGATCCGGGGATGCTTGGGGAGTTGCTCAGTAGATCGGATTGGAGGGCTTTGAATGCTGTGATGCGGTCGTTACTGGATGCTTTTTCGGCGACTTGCTTCCTGATATTCTCGGATTTCGGATCTGGTTTCTCGTAGAGCTTGATTGTCGCATTTAAATCGCCATCACGTTCCGCACCGGAATTCCAAGCTGCTTCCATGGCGGCTTTCGCGTTGGCGAAACGCCACATCTCGGTTTTCGCGATCGCCGCAGCGAGTGAGCTGA
>Ga0307933_1003287_pt1 | contig 10266 bp, 8 predicted proteins | sample OrgLakmetageno88_FD_201811 | JGI IMG/M metagenome (GOLD analysis project Ga0307933, IMG submission 201811) | Saline water microbial communities from Organic Lake, Antarctica - #88 | ecosystem: Environmental > Aquatic > Non-marine Saline and Alkaline > Saline | place: Antarctica: Organic Lake...
TGAGAACTCTTTCTTTATTTTTTTTACTACATGCAAAGCCTTGTGGTAATACGCATCATAGTGACCTGCACTCAATACATAACTTCCTACGATTATTCTTCTTTTTACTTCATCACCAAATCATTGCTTCCTAATTGACTCATAATAATCGTATATATGATCTTTTGCATTTGTATCATCTTGCATCCCAAACCTCAAACCATCAAATCTAGCCATATCAGTAGATACCTCAGCTGGCACAATAATATAGTAGGTAGGCACTACATATTGCAATATTGGGAGATCTATGTAATCAACCTCAGCTCACAATTGTTTCAATCCTGCAATCGCTTGTTCACAGGTAGCCTTTATCTCTGGATCCAAATGGTCATCCATAAATTGATTTGGAACTGCACATTTTATTCATGTAAGATCTGGTCTTTTCAGTTGCTCATATCGCTGCTTAGCATCATTACGCTGAACGCTCTTAGCATCTTTTGTATCATATCCACTTATTGCATCAAAAAGTAGTACAGCATCATCTACTGTTTTGGTCATAGTTCATACTTGATTTATCGATGCAGCCATAGCCTGTACACCATATCTAGATATTCTTCCATAACTAGGTTTAACTCCAACTAGACCACATAATGCAGCAGGCTGTCTGACACTTCCTCATGTCTCTGTACCTAATGCAGCTAAACACTGATCAGCAGCAACAACAGACGCGCTTCATCCGGAAGATCATCCAGGAACTCTAGTAGGATCAAGTGGATTCAGCGTGTTTCAGTATGCTGAGTATTCAGTACTTGCTCACATAGCAAACTCATCCATATTCACTTTCCCTAACATGAGTCATCATGCTGTTTCTAACTTTTCGAAACATGTTGCAGAATAAGGAGCAACATATCATTTGAGTATTTTTGATCAACACGTAGATGTATATCATTTGGTCAAGATATTATCTTTAATACCTATAGGAGCAGCATGTAATAAACGATCAGAAAAACTAGCAAGATGTTTAGAAACATAGTCATCATGCATATGAATCCATCCATTGTATGTATCATTTTTTGCTTTATTCATATAGTGAGAAACTGTTTCTTCTACTGAAAGTGTTCAATTAGAAACTCATTCTATATAGGCAGTCAACGTTAAATCCTCTCAAGCATATACCATTTCACACGAACTAGAGTAAAATATACTGTATCAATAATTATATTTTAAATTATGTTCTACTCCTGAATAAGTTCTTTCATGATATCCATAATTTCTTGGATATCTTCATCTTCAAATTTACTTGGATCAAACTCTCCATTTTCATCATACTCATTCGCACGATTATCTTGTTCATCACCTTCACTATCTGGCATATCTTGCTCTTCATTTTCAATCTCTTCATTTTCTGTTTCTTCTTGGTCAACGATCACTGGCATATCAGTATCTACAGGTGGGTTTTGTTTTTTGAAACAACCTACAAGCAATATACAAGAACAAGCTAACAATAGTACATATAATTTCTTCATTAGGTATGATGTAGATAATAAAACTAAAATCTGTTTTTACAGATTCTAAAATACTCCTAGAATATAGGAGTATATATATGTTTTTCAACTCATTCAACTATATAAAAACTATAACAAATCATTGAATACCTGATACACCACAAGCATGAACAATAATATAATCAAAACAATAGTAAAAATAGTTCTGATCATTGTTTTTGCCTTATCGATATTGTCGTCATCGCCTTTTGCAGTCAGCATCAAAAATCATGTATACATCACTGCAATCACAAACATAATACCTCATACATATCACAAGAATTTACTTACTTGTACTATCAATTCTACAGCTCTACTCTTGAAGTCTTGAACCTGAGCAATAAAAAAGACATAATCTACAATTTTTATGAATACTAATGCTAAAAAGACATTCAATATTCAAGTTCTAGCTGCTTTCAATTTTTCTTGTTCATCAAATGCTCTGATCATATTATATCCATAATAGACCAAGAATAACAATGCGATAAAAAATGCAGCTCACTTCAAAAATGCTAATACTGTAAGCATAACATTATTCTCCAATCTTTCCATAATAGAATTTCCTGTTCAAGAGCCATCAGAGACAACTCAATTCAATGATTCCAATCATAATCAAGCGCTTCACAGCAACCATGTAGTCGCGAACACCAACACTGCACCATACATAATAAACAATAAATTCAACTTAGCAGATTTCAGTCCCTCTTCTGAGTCTGGAGCCCAAATCAAAAATCTAATACCAGCAAACACTAAAAAGACGAAAAATACGGCAACAGCTATATTTCTAATAAGCGTCCATAATTGTCCACCTTCTCAAGGATAAAATATAGCTTTGAGGTTATCTCAAAGATTTGCGTCATCCGTTACTCCATCTATAGTAAATGCTTTATTATCTCCTTGCAATAATGGTCAAGCAAAATCATTTTTAAAACTCAATGCAAAAACATTCATGCTAAGCAATGGAACTATCATTAGTATACAACTGACAAGTATTTTCTTGAATAGTGACATAGAGATAATTAGGATTTAGAAATAATTTCAACCAAGAATGATAACAATATTTTCATAACAAAATAGAATCAGGTAAGGAGTAATGTTCCTGCAATTATATAGACAATTCTTTTCTTTACTTGAGCAAGCTGATCTTCAGCTAATGGAGACGTCACCAACATCAATCAGTTATATACTAGCAATGCTACAGCAGCTGAAAGTCAAAGAAACGCAAGCCATTCCAAATATGACGACAACTCAAATCTAGTACTATCAAGCGTATTTGAAATCTTTAAGTCATTTTCAAATCATCACCTATTTTGATTTACCGTATCTAGATCTGTTTGAATTATTCAGGTATCATTTTTCTCTTCACCAACAATTCTATCTAATAGATCCTCAGCGTATTTTGTATTCCCTCAATCATTTAATGGCTTATAGGATCACCATTTACCATAATCTCAAGAAATTTGAGCTTTAACTGATGTTACTGGAAAAAGAAAAACTAAAGCACAAACTGCTCAAGCAATACAAGACATTATCATTTTTCACCACATACGCATCATTCATTCCATCTAGAATAAAATAGGTTTCTTCTCTACTATAAGTATATCTAGAATATCTTTATTTTGCAAAAAAAACGCAGGAGTTAGCTCCCGCGTTTTTTATTGTTTTAGAACTTTTTCGATAATACGTATATTACTTATCTTCAGCATCAATCACATCATCCGCTTCTATAACATGTTCTCCTGGGTTTTCTGTTGCTGCATCTGAATTCCAAGCACCTCCATATGTCTGGTACATCTTATTCAAAGATTCTTCAATATCTTTCATCACTGCTTCCATATCTTCTTTTGAAGCATTTTCATCTTCTTTCAATCTCTTTACTTCATCTACAAATCATTGTAATTTCTTTTCATCTTCATCTTTCAATGCTGCTTCTGGATTCTTCTCTACTTGTTCTTTAGCTTCTGTTAAGAATTTTTCTACTTGATATCCCATCGCATCTAATCTATTACTTACTTCTATCATTTCTTTCTTTTTCTTGTCTTCGTCAGCAAATTGCTGTGCTTCTGCCTGTGCTTTTTCTATTTCTTCATCAGAAATACCTGTCGCACCTTGGATAGTTACTTTTTGTTCTTTTCCTGTAGTTTTCTCTTTAGCTGACACATTCAAGATACCATTTGCATCTATATCAAACGTTACTTCCACTTGTGGCTCTCCTCTTCTCATTTGAGGAATACCATCTAGATTGAACTGTCAAAGTGCTTTATTATCTGCAGCCATAGGTCTTTCTCATTGAAGTACATGAATCGTTACAGCTGGTTGGTTATCAACTGCTGTTGTATAGATTTTACTTTTCTTCGCAGGAATAGTTGTATTCCTAGGAATCACAACGTCGACCAATCTTCATTCAACTTCGACACCTAGACTCAATGGAGTCACATCTAACAATAGAATATCTTGGACATCACCTTGAATAATACCTCATTGCAATGATGCTCCAACAGCTACTGCTTCATCAGGATTTACCGTTGCTTTAGCTTCTTTACCAAAGAGTTCTTTCACTACTTTTTGTACTAGAGGAACTCTTGTAGATCCTCCCACTAAAATTACCTGGTCTATATCTCCTGGTTGTAATTTTGCATCTTTCAATGCATCTTTTACAGGTTTTTTAGTCCTTTGAATCAGACTATCAATCATTTTTTCAAATTGTGATCTATTCAATGTCTCTTGAAGATTTTTAGGTTGTCCATCAGGACCCTGTGCAATAAATGGAATAGTTATATCTACATTGTCAGCTTGAGATAGTTGTTTTTTTACTTTCTCAGCCTCTTCTTTCAGTCTTTGTAATGCCATAGCATTATCTTTTAGATCAATACCTTCCTTCGCTTTAAATCCTGCCAATAGCCAATCAATAAGTACCTGATCTAGATCAGCACCTCACAACTGTGTATCACCAGACGTAGATAACACTTGGAAAGTTCCTTCTGCTCATATATCCAATAAGGTAACATCGAACGTACCACCTCACAGATCAAATACAGCTACCTTTTCATCCTTATTTTTGTTCATTCCGTATGCTAATGCAGCAGCAGTAGGTTCGTTGATAATACGTTCTACTTGCAATCCAGCAATTTCACCTGCAGCTTTTGTCGCATTTCTTTGACTATCGTTAAAGTAAGCAGGAACTGTAATTACTGCTTGCGTAACAGGTTCTCCAAGAAATTTTTCTGCATCTTGTTTTATTTTTTGTAGAACGAAAGCTGATATTTGTTCTGGTTTATATTCTTTACCATCAACAACGATCAATACTCATCCATCTTTTCCTTCTTTCATATCGAATGGCATTTTCCCTGCCTCATTCTTAATTTCAGACCATTTATGTCCTATAAATCTTTTTGCTTCAAAGACTACATTTTTTGGCTCCAACACTGCTTTTCTTTTCGCTAATTCACCTACAAGCAGATCGTCACCTTTTATGTAGACAATCGAAGGTGTTGTTCTTGTTCATTCTGCATTAGTAATAATTTCTGAGGTATCTCCTACCATATATGCAAAAGCAGAGTTAGTAGTACCTAGATCAATCCCAATAATTTTTCACATGAGAAATATATTTAGTAGTTAAAATACTAGTTCTATAAAAATATAGCATCCATAGTATATAGGTGCTACAAAAAAATGCAAGAGAAAATGAGCACTTTTTGTATTGAGGTGCTATAATGCAAAAATATCTAATATTTTTTCTTATATGCACCGAAATCAAAATGCTTATGAAATATACTTTTTTCGATAAGGTGCTACAGGAGTGAGTGCGAAGTATTTACTTATGTTTGCACCGCATGAAAAATGCAGATGTATATCTACTTTTTGTATTGAGGTGCTATAGCCTAAAATACAAAGTATTTTAGTTGATATAGCTACGAAATCAAAATGCTTACGAAGTATACTTTTTTCGATAAGGTGCTACAAAGTATATGCAAAGTAAATTTACTACACTACTGCGACTGGTGCATTATAGTATCTCATATGATCAATAGATAAGGATCATGTATTTGTAAGCATATTTATAGGCTGAGGCTTATATGTTCTTCATCATCAATAATTGAACAATGGATCTAGAAAGTACCATTCTTGCTGAGTATAGTTATAGAAAAACACAGCTCTATGACCATATAGTTGTCAATTTCTACTATTCGAATTAAATCATACATCTACAAAATCTCATCATGCATCAAGTTCTTGCTCTAATAAATCTACAATAGCGCTCTTGGACATACTATTACAAGCACCAGGACTATTACACTTATAATCATCTATATAATGATCTGTATCAATAGGCTGCGCATCAAGAGAGGCACGCGCAGATCATAGTCAAGGAACATCCACACCAAATTGTTTAGAATTATGAAAAGCAGCTCTGGAACATAGCGCACATCATGAAGTACGACTACGATAATTATCTCATGTTGGATCGTCTGGAGTTCTGATTCAAGAAAATGGTAATGGCGTTTTCTTCGAGAAATTTTCATGATCCACCTGATCATTATCTATTCATCAATCAACTACGGGAGTAAACATAAATTCTTCTACAATAATAGATTCAACCTCTTTCGCTAAATACTCTTCAAAATCAAATGCTTGATCATTTGTAGTATCAATACCTAACAAACTAATACTCAATGCTTGATGATAGTCGGCATTTTCCCAGCCATCATCTATTAAATAGATTAGATTACTAGTAGACATATACACCTTTTGTCATGACCATGAGTTTTCTTCTATACGTAGTATTCAATTATTGAGTCTTTGTTTATAAATGTTAAAACCTTCTATAAATGCATCACTCTTACCATTAAGACTAATCAAATCATCAATAGATCTTTCAGAGCCTTGTATGTCATCAATCAGATCTGAATTATCAACAATCTCTTTTTCAGGCAATATTTCTGCCATAATTCCATCCCATATATATATTTTTTCATGCGTTTGATTATCTACAAACATTTCTCTCCTATTATCATATATTGCCTGAATTTTTCATTTTCATGGTGTTTTTGTATACTGATAATCCAAAGCAACTACTCCATTATGCAATATACATTCCTCTAATGTCTTATCATCAACATCATCAAAAACAACTGGTAATGTCTGTGTTGATAAATCAACATTACTCGGATCATCTATTGATATCTGTCTTGTATCAAGGTTCGTAATAATAGCATGTTGAAACAACCAAGGTCTTGATTCAGGAGTTGATAAAGTAACATAACCAGCATCAGTTTTCCTGGCTCTTACCACATCACCAAATCATTGTCTTCTTAATCTTGCTTTATGACTTTCGCTAACATCTGTATTTGTAATTAATACTTCATTTGGTCAGTCAGGCATGAGAAGTGTATCTATAGTTACATTATTTCATGACACTTCTGCTCCAGTTAACTTTTTTGACATTCAATTTGGTATAGAAAGCGTTTGATAATTAGGTGTATCTTCTGGAGTTGCATCTACAAAAGATGCAGTTGCATATATTGCTTGCGAGCTCTGCAGATAATTTAACTCTTCAGGTTCCCATGCTGATTGATATACACCCAAATTCATATCAAGTTCATTACTCATCATTGTATTAAATTGCGCAAGATTATATTGCATTGGTCTCCCGTCAATTACTTCTTCAATCAACATTTCATTAGTATCATCATCAACAACTATTCCATAATTAATCACTTCTTTTCATTTATGCATAACTGAAATACTACTTGTTTCTTCATCATACTCTATAGACATTCTTTTTGGGGGTTCGATATTTGCATATCTAGCAAATCATTCTGGCAAAAAATTGATACTAAGCTCAAGATTATTAAATGCGTTCAATGCTTTTGTCATACTTGATTGGAGCACAGCCAAGGAATCATTATCCGCAAGTTCTGGATGTTTTTTTATTAAATCAGTAAAAATTTGATCAGGATCAACTATATCGTCCGTATTAAAAAAATCACCCAATGAGGCTCTCTCTCAAGAAGAAATCGTATTAATTTCATCTTCAGTTAAAGCTTCCTCTCCAGTATGAAGCATTAGGTGATCTCCAATCTCATCTACTCTATCTCACATCAATGTATTATTAAATATAATAAATTATATTGCTTGCAACCATTCTTCCAACTCATTATCCAACTCAGATGAAATTGTTTTTTCTTGATTTTTAAATGCTATCATATGTTTTTGACAATTCTGTTCATAGGCAAACTGATGAAACTTTTTTATTCACTGAACATATTGCTCCAATCTTTGATTAGTACACATTCATCTTTGTATATACTTACGTATTATCTTTCATTTATCCCATTCAGGAAAAATATCGAGAAAGCTAAGAATATAATTTTTGGAAACGTTCATAATGCTTCAAAAGACATACAAAAAGTACTAGTTTAATAATACCTATACACATAATAATTTGCAAATTATGCTTGAACAAGTGTTGATTGATATTTCAATAATCATCACTCCATAGCATACTTTTGTGCAAAAGATTTTCATAACCCATATGCAACTAGCACATGTACAAGATGATTCCATCTGACTTCTTGTTTTTTATTATTACTAGAAACCTATCTCTACCTTATATTCACTGAATCACCATATCACTCACCCCAAAAAGTTGCGTATCTTGTGCATCGAGAGTTATAGTCCTATGTGGATACGCTATAACAATTTCTTTTTCTAGTAAATGTGTGTAAATAGTATGAGAGATGAGTCATGTAATTCTTTTCTTCGTCATACCACATTTCGGATCCACATAACAATACACGAGAAACTCCAATCCATGATCTCACATATTTTCTAACATTACTTTCGAATCACTTTTATGGTTGATAATAGAAACTTTCTTCAATGCTTCTAAAATACATTTTTTTACTTGTGAAATATCTGATTTGTAATGGACAACGAATCTTATTGGGTACCTAACACTTTCCTCAGACTCATACGTTCTCACTGGAAACAAAATAAGAATAACATTAGGTACTATCACTCTTCTCATATCAACGGTTCTCAAAACAATATATTTCATTGTCAACTCTTCAATACGCCCAAAATAATCATACTGCTCATGATCTATTTCTACAATATCTCATAAATTATATGTGTTATTGATCATGATCATAACTCATGCAAATACGTTGGCAATAATATCTTGAAAAGCTACTCATATCCCAAATGCCAACGCAGCCATAAGTATAGTTGTGTCAAATCAAATAAGATGTATTCAAAATAATAAGAGTACAAGCACACTCAAAAATAAGAATGTGTCTCACAATAATTTGACCGTTTTTTCTTTGTCTTGTCTATCATCTGGTAATGATGCTAATATCTTTTTTTCTACATAATAAGTTAGTCTATATACTAAAATAATAAGCAATAAAAATATACCTATTACTCAAAACAGTCTTAAAACAAAACGAAAAGCCACATCTCATCAAACAAACAATTGAGGAAACAATTCTTCAAACCATGATAGTCAGCCAGTATTATTCATCATATCACTAAAAACTGAAAATATTCTGTCTCCTCTTTATTTCTTACCTTCTTTCATCACATACAATGCACTTCATAGTAGATTTCTATCATTATGATCAACCGTAACAGCAGTATGCGGGTATGGAATCACGATATTTGATTCTGTGAATGCTTGGAAAATTGCTTCGTTCACTTGAGATAAGACAACTGGGATCAGCATACCACCTGATGGGTCTACATAGAAATAAATGAGCATCTCTAATCCATGGTCTCACATATTTTCTAACATCACTCTTGTATTTTTCTTTTCTTTGACAAATTTTACTGCGTTTACTGCTCAGAGAATCGTTTCGGTAGCAAACTCTACTGATGTGTTATAGTGAATAGTTACTTTTGTTTCTAATCTAATTAGTTCTTCTGCATCATACGTTCTAATAGGTTTAGTTACCATTTTCAGATTTGGTATAATCACTTTTCTCAGATCAAACGTTCTAATAACCGTATATCTAATAGTAAGCTCTTCAATACGTCAAAAATAATCTTTTTTGTCATCATCAATAACAATAATATCACCCAATTTGTAATCATTATTTGTAAGTACCATCAACCCCGCAAGAAGATTTCCCAATATATCTTTGAACGCAAATCATAAACCAAAAGAAATTCATCACAGCATAAAGCTAAAATCGACTCCAACAATACTAAATCAAATAAATATCGCAAAAATTGTCAGCGTATAGAATACTATATCTCCTACGAGTCAACTTACCTTTTTTGTATAATCGTCATCGTCTACAATACTATGTAGTCTAATTCTTCTCTCTATAAACTTTGAAAACAATCTACATAAAAAAACCAACAGTCATACTACCAGAATTGCTACAAGCAATTTTATAATAAATGCAAGCATTTCTGATCATGACCACAATCATTCAAACAATCAACCAGAAGTAGTTTCAGCAGAATTTTGTGCAACGTTTCCATCTTGTGCCATACTCTATATACCTAGCAAAATAAAGATTATATATTGTACTAAGTATACATGTATAGAGCTGTTTATGCAAAATTTTTCTTAGATAGTTACTCTAAATTCATCTGTTAAATTTGGATTATCTTTGAAAATATGTTTGTTTTCATCAAACACCTCTAAAAATGACTTCACAGTTTTTTGAGCGACACCATCACGAAGAGAATTCATAAATTTACGTTCTGCAATCAAACTCAACACACTGTCTTT
>Ga0307933_1003292_pt1 | contig 10255 bp, 8 predicted proteins | sample OrgLakmetageno88_FD_201811 | JGI IMG/M metagenome (GOLD analysis project Ga0307933, IMG submission 201811) | Saline water microbial communities from Organic Lake, Antarctica - #88 | ecosystem: Environmental > Aquatic > Non-marine Saline and Alkaline > Saline | place: Antarctica: Organic Lake...
AAGCTTGCGATCGCTGTATTGCTGCTCTGACAGCGTGCGTGGTCGTGGCGCTCACGTGACGAACTTGTCCCATAATGCTTCCTTCCATTCATAAGAAAGGATCGCACCATCAAACTGTGGGATCAAATACGTAATTCATCTGCGGCGAAAGATGAAATCTGTACATATTCAAGCAAGCCAAAGGTTTGATAGCCACCATTGTTCGTATCGATGCAGTTGCCTAATCGGCTTTCAACCAAGTCACGAAGCTGCAGCCAACGATTCACATGGTCCTGTGGCAAACGTTCAAAACCGCTGGCGGCAACGAGCGGCATGTGTTTTACAGATCCATCAGCAACCTGCACGGATCCTCCAGCGCCTCTTTCACCCGCACGAGGAACGTCACTGCGCCCTTGCCGTCGACGATCCGGTGGTCGTAGCTGAGGGCCAGATACATCATCGGGCGGATTTTGACCTCTCCCTTGATTGCCATGGGGCGGTCCTGGATTTTGTGCATGCCAAGGATGCCCGATTGCGGCGGGTTCAGGATGGGCGAGGACAGCAGTGAGCCGTAGACGCCGCCGTTGGAGATGGTGAAGGTACCGCCCTGCATCTCGGCCATCGTCAGCTTGCCATCGCGCGCCTTGGCGCCCATCTCGGCGATGGATTTTTCGATCGTGGCAAAACTCATCGCGTCCGCGTCGCGGATTACCGGCACGACGAGGCCAGTAGGGGTGCCGGCGGCGATGCCCATATGCACGAATTTCTTGTAGACGATCTCGGTGCCGTCGATCTCGGCATTAACCTCGGGGACTTCGTTCAGGGCGTGCACGCAGGCCTTTGTAAAGAAGGACATGAAGCCCAGCTTGACCCCGTGTTTCTTGAGAAACGCGTCCTTGTATTCATTGCGCAGGTCCATAACGGCGCTCATGTCGACCTCGTTATAGGTGGTCAGCATGGCGGCGGTATTCTGGCTTTCCTTCAGGCGCTTCGCGATGGTCTGCCGGAGGCGTGTCATCTTGACCCGCTCTTCGCGGTCCGCGTCGCCTGCGGGGGAGGCCGCGCGTTGGGCAGGCGCCGGCGCAGAGGCGGGTGCTGGTGCGGGCGCCTCTACCTTGGCACCGCTGTCCTTGGCGGCCTTGGCCACGTCATCCTTCATGATGCGGCCATCCTTGCCTGTGCCGGTGACCTGATCGGCCGTCAGGCCGGCCTCGGCCATTGCCTTCTTGGCAGACGGCGCATTTTCAACATCTGCGGAGCCGCCGTCCGCCTTGGGCTGCTGATACTTATCGCCATCGGTGGGCGCATCATCGGCGGCGTGCTGGGCGCCGGTATCATCGCCGGAGGTCAGGATGGCTAACTTGCCGCCTGCCTGCACAGTGTCGCCCTCATTCGCGAGGATTTCTGACAGGGTGCCAGCGCCGGGTGACGGTACCTCGACCGAGACTTTGTCGGTCTCCAGCTCGCACAGCATTTCGTCGGCCACGACTGTATCTCCGGCCTTCTTGAACCAGGTCGAGACAGTAGCCTCGCTGACGCTTTCGCCGAGCGTGGGGACCATCACGTTGATGCTGCCGCCGCCCTTGCTCGTGGAGGTTTCGGCCTGCTTGGCGGGTTTTGCCTTGGCCTTTTCTTCGTTGGCGGGTTTGTCGGCTTTCGGCTTGGTGCCAGAGCCTTCCTCGATCATTGCAAGGAGGGCGTCGACCCCGACGGTTTCGCCCTCAGCGGCGATGATATCGCCCATTGTGCCTGCAACCGGGCTGGGCACCTCAACGGTGACCTTATCGGTCTCCAGTTCGCACAGCATTTCGTCGGCCTCAATGGCATCACCCGGCTTTTTGAACCATGTGGCGACAGTGGCCTCAGAAACGGATTCGCCTAGTGTCGGAACGCGTACTTCGGTGCTCATGGTCTAGTTTCCTTTAATCGTCAGCGCATCGTCAATCAGCGCTTCTTGTTGTGCTTTGTGCTGGCTGGCGAGGCCCGTGGCGGGCGATGCGGCAGCTGCGCGACCCGCATAGCTGGGGCGGGAATGTTTTGCGTCGATGCGGCTCAGTACCCACTCGATATTGGGTTCGATGAAGGACCACGGTCCCTGATTCTTGGGCTCTTCCTGGCACCAAACCATTTCGGCCTGCTTGAAACGCTCCAGCTCCTTGACCGCTGATTGTGCGGGGAAGGGATAGAACTGCTCGAACCGTAGCAGGTAGACGTCAGTGATGCCGCGCTTGTCGCGCTCCTCCAGCAGGTCAAAATAGACCTTGCCGGAACACATGACCACGCGCTTGATCTTGTCGTCGGGGGCCAGCTGGGTATCGGAGTTTCCGTATTGTGCATCGTCCCACAGTACGCGGTGAAAGCTGGATCCGATGGTAAATTCTTCGGCACGGCTGACGGCCATCTTGTGACGTAACAGCGATTTTGGCGTCATAAGAATTAGTGGCTTGCGATAGGTGCGGTGCAGCTGGCGGCGCAGGATGTGGAAGTAATTTGCTGGCGTCGTGCAGTTGGCCACGATCCAGTTATCTTGGCCACACATGGTAAGGAACCGCTCCAGCTTTGCGGATGAGTGCTCCGGCCCTTGCCCTTCATAGCCGTGCGGCAAAAGGCAAACGAGCCCCGACATGCGCAGCCATTTGCTCTCTCCCGAGCTTATAAACTGGTCGAACATGATCTGCGCGCCATTGGCAAAATCACCAAACTGAGCCTCCCACAGGGTCAGCGCGTTCGGCTCGGCCAGGGTGTAGCCATACTCGAACCCCAGAACCGCATACTCGGACAGCATCGAGTCGATGGCCTCGTACCGGGCCTGCCCCTTGCGGATATTGTTGAGAGGGTAGTACCGCTCCTCGTCGTCCTGATTTATAAGGGCCGAATGCCGTTGGCTGAACGTGCCGCGCGTGCTGTCCTGCCCGGACAGACGCACTGCAAACCCCTCGGTCAGAAGCGAGCCAAAGGCAAGCGCTTCACCGGTGGACCAGTCAAAACCCTCACCACTCTTGAACATCTTGGCCTTGGCATCCAGAATCCGCTGTACCGTCTTGTGGATCGGGAAATCATCGGGCGCGCGGCACAGTGACGTGCCGATCTCGTGGAACGTCTCTTCCTTGATGGCGGTCTGGCCACGCTGGTAGTCCTCCTCCTTGCGATCAAGATGCGCCCATTTGCCGTCCAGCCAATCGGCCTTGTTTGGCTTGTAGTTGGTGCCAGCCTCGAACTCGTCCGCAAGGTAGGACTGGAATGCGTCCTTCATATCCTCGACCGCGCCCTCGGGGATCAGGCCATCCTTGACCAGCCGCTCGGTATAAAGGGTCAGGGTCGTCTTTTGCTGCTTGATCTTCTTGTACATCACTGGGTTGGTGAACATGGGCTCATCGCCCTCGTTATGACCGAAGCGGCGGTAGCAGATGATGTCGATCACCACGTCTTTGTGGAACTTCTGGCGGTACTCCGTCGCGACCTTGGCGGCATGAACCACAGCCTCGGGATCGTCGCCGTTCACGTGGAAAATGGGCGCCTCAACCATCAGGGCGATGTCGGTCGGGTACGGGCTGGAGCGGCTGAAATGCGGCGCGGTGGTAAAGCCGATCTGGTTATTTACCACGATATGCATCGTGCCGCCGGTGCGGTGCCCGCGCAGGCCCGAAAGGCCAAAACATTCGGCGACGACGCCTTGGCCGGCAAAGGCCGCATCGCCGTGCAAGAGGATGGGCAGAACCTGCGTGCGGTCAGTATCTTTGAGCTGATCCTGCTTGGCGCGGACCTTACCCAGAACGACGGGGTTCACCGCCTCCAGATGGCTGGGGTTCGCCGTCAGTGACAGATGCACCTTGTTGCCGTCGAATTCGCGGTCCGAACTGGCGCCGAGGTGATATTTCACGTCGCCCGACCCGTCGACGTCCTCCGGCTTGGAACTGCCGCCCTGAAATTCATTGAAGATGGCTCGGTACGGTTTGCCCATCACGTTGGCCAGCACCGACAGGCGGCCCCGGTGTGGCATCCCGACGACGATGTCACGCACGCCTAAGTTGCCGCCCCGCTTGATGATCTGCTCCATCGCGGGGATCAGGCTCTCTCCGCCATCGAGGCCGAACCGCTTGGTGCCCATATATTTGACGTGAAGGTATTTCTCGATGCCCTCTGCCTCAACCATTTTCTTGAGGATCGCCATGCGGCCCTCTTGGGTAAAGCTGATCTCGTTGCCATAGCCCTCGATCCGCTCTTTCAGCCAGCCGGCCTGCTCGGGATCGGAAATATGCATGTATTGCAGCGCGAAAGTGCCACAGTACGTGCGGCGCACGATGCTCAGGATCTCGCGGATCGTGGCGATTTGCAGGCCCAGCACGTTGTCGATGAATATCGGGCGATCCATGTCGGCGCTAGTGAAACCATAGCTTTCGGGGTCCAGCTCAGGCCGGAACGGTTGCTCGCGCAGGCCCAGCGGATCAAGGTCCGCGATCAGGTGGCCGCGGATGCGATAGGCTCGGATAAGCATCAGGGCGCGGACGCTGTCCAGCACGGCGCGCTGCACCAGCTCGCCGCTGATCTCCACACCCTTTTCGCGGGCCTTCTCTGTCAGTTTCTGACCGACGTCCTTAGCCTCCTGCTCGGCTGGGTATTCGCCGGTCAGTGCCGATGTCAGATCGTCCTGCGGCATCGGCGGCCAATCGGTACGCGCCCATGAGGGGCCAGCCGCCTCGGCAGTGACGTCGCCGTCATCGTCGCCCATTTCCTTGAAGAACTTTTGCCACGCCTCGTCGACCGCATTTGGATCATTCGCATAACGCGCATAAAGCTGTTCGAGGTATTCCGCGTTATGCCCCTGCATGAAGCTGGAGGCGTGGAGTTGGTCGTTGGGGGATTGGTCGGTCATTAGCGTACCTCGGGGGCGACATTTTGCATCATGGGCAGTAAGGATGGGCCTTTTGCCCATCCTGAGATAGTTATGGTCAGGCTGGCGTCAACCAATCGCCTCAAGTACGGCTTCGCCCAGCCCTGCAGGGCTTTCGGCAACCACGATCCCGGCGGATTTCATCGCCTCGATCTTGTCCTCCGCGCCGCCCTTGCCGCCGGCAACGATGGCGCCCGCGTGGCCCATGCGGCGGCCCGGAGGGGCGGTGCGCCCAGCGATAAAGCCTGCGGTCGGCTTCCAGCGGCCGCGCTTCTTCTCGTCGGCAAGGAACTGCGCGGCTTCCTCTTCCGCGCTGCCGCCGATTTCGCCGATCATGATGATCGACTGCGTCTCTTCATCGGCAAGGAACCATTCCAGCACGTCGATATGCTCGGTCCCCTTGATCGGATCGCCGCCGATGCCAACGCAGGTTGATTGGCCGAGGCCTACATCGGTGGTCTGCTTGACCGCCTCATATGTCAGCGTGCCGGAGCGGCTGACGACACCGCAGGTGCCGCGCTGGTGGATATGGCCGGGCATGATGCCAATCTTGCAGGCATCGGGCGTTATGACACCGGGGCAGTTGGGGCCGATCAGTATGGATCTCGACCCTTCCAGCGCGCGTTTGACGCGCATCATGTCCAGCACCGGGATGCCTTCGGTTATGCAGATGATCAGCTCCATCTCGGCGTCGATTGCCTCTAGAATGCTGTCGGCGGCAAAGGGGGGCGGGACGTAGATCACAGACGCATTCGCTTGCGTCTCGTGCCGCGCCTCATGCACCGAATTATAGACCGGCAGATCCAGATGCATCTGACCGCCCTTGCCGGGGGTCACGCCGCCGACCATTTTAGTGCCATACGCGATGGCCTGTTCAGTGTGGAACGTGCCCTGCGAGCCGGTGAGGCCCTGGCAGATGACGCGTGTATTTTCGTCGATGAGAATGGCCATTTCAGTATTTTCCTTCGTGAGTTTCGTCGCCCACCGAAGCGCTTGTGTGCTTGGGGGTGATCGCGAACCTAGAGACGCCGCCATCCAATTGAATTTTTTCGCCTACCTTTGGGCATCGCAAAATAGTAATTTCCAAGCTGCGCCTGTCTACCACATCCGCAAGGCAAGTTAATGTCGCCGACAGAACGGCATTCGGCTCGGTGCTCTCTGCGTTATCGAATATGGCCAAACTTACATCCGGCCAAAAAATTGTTTTATAACGCTCTAGGTCAAACGCCACGTCGTTAGCTTTCCCAAAATTGAATTGACCAAGTGATACTGTTGGGACCGAATTTTCCGTTTTAAAATGGTCTATTGAAAAGTGCTCACAAGCCTGCGTTGTGGAGGGGGCGGCGAAAGCCATAGAAGAGCTAGAGTAAGCAACTAAAAGAAAGCCAATCGCTGGCAGGTTCATTTTCACACCTTCTACCCCTTGACCGCCTTCACGATTTTCTGCGCGCCGTCCTTCAGGTCATCCGCCGCGATCACGTCCAGCCCGGAGTTGTTGATAATCTCCTTGCCCTTCTCGACGTTTGTGCCCTCAAGGCGCACGACTAGTGGAACCTTCAAACCGACTTCTTTAACGGCAGCCACAACGCCATCCGCGATCACATCGCAGCGCATGATGCCGCCGAAGATGTTGACGAGGATGCCTTTGACCTGCGGATCGGAGGTGATGATCTTGAACGCCTCGGTGACCTTTTCCTTGGTCGCGCCGCCGCCCACGTCGAGGAAGTTGGCAGGCTCCGCGCCATACAGTTTGATGATGTCCATCGTCGCCATGGCAAGGCCTGCGCCGTTGACCATGCAGCCGATTTCGCCGTCCAGCGCGATGTAGTTGAGGTCGTACTTGGACGCCTCCAGCTCTTTGGGGTCTTCTTCGCTGGTGTCGCGCAGCTCTGCGATGTCGCTGTGGCGATACATGGCGTTGCTGTCAAAGCTCATCTTGGCGTCGAGGCATTTCAGATCGCCCTTGTCGGTCACGATCAGTGGATTGATCTCCAGCATCTCCATGTCTTTTTCAACGAACATCTTATACAGAGTGCCCATCAGCGCGACGCATTGCTTGATCTGTCCGCCCGTGAGGCCAAGATTAAAGGCGATCCGGCGGCCGTGGAACGGCTGGTATCCGGTGGCGGGATCCACTGAAAAGCTCAGGATCTTCTCGGGCGTATTATCGGCCACTTCCTCGATGTCCATGCCGCCCTCGGTGGACGCGACAAAGCTGACGCGGGAAGTCTGGCGATCTACCAAGAGGGCCAGGTACATCTCAGTCTCGATGCCTGCGCCATCCTCGATATAAATGCGGTTGACCTGCTTGCCAACCGGGCCGGTCTGCTTGGTGACCAGTGTGCGGCCCAGCATGCGCTTGGCCTCGGTTGCGGCTTCCTCGACTGACTTGGTCAAACGAACGCCGCCCTGCTCGCCTGCGCCGTCCTCTTTGAACGTGCCCTTGCCGCGGCCGCCCGCGTGGATCTGCGCCTTGACCACCCATAAGGGGCCGTCCATTTCGCTGGCGGCTGTCTTGGCCTCTTCGGCGCGCAGCACGACGCGGCCATCCGATACGGGCGCCCCGTAGGAGCGCAGCAGCGCCTTGGCCTGATATTCGTGGATGTTCATGAAACTGTCCCGTTTTTTTTGTTCGTCTCAGCTATACATCTGACTCTTAGCAACATTTAAACGGTTTTTTATCAAGTATGCACGATATGAGGTAAAATTTTGGATTTTGTGATCACAGCAACAAAGCGTGTGATCACAAAATTTGGTGGCTTTTTGCTTGGCAGGGAATCATGGCGAGAATCCGCTGGCTGGAATTGACAGGTTGCATTGGCAAGTCGCGCCTCGTGTTCATCATCCCGATAGGTATCAAAGGCTGCCCATGCCCGGCAGCGCGGGGGCTGCTGGTTAGTGGGGCGGCGGCAGGTCGACACGCGAACCACGCGCTGGAATTCGAGCTGTATTTCCCGGTGGCCGCGCGTGAGCGTCCGGCGGCGCCACGGTGCGTGATCTGGGACGGCGTTTTCCGCACCTGCCCCGGTTGCTGGCCCAGCGGTGGGGCGACTGGATCGACAATGATGCGGTGACCCATGGCAATCAAACGCCCTGTCCTGGTTCAGGTATGGGCGGACGGGTTGGCGTGTTGGAGGCCGGATGCTCAGCTTTTGATGTGGAAGAAGGCTGCCGTATAAAAGCGCTTCTCACAATCGTTGAAGCGCTCCCCCGCGGGCAGGCGCCCACCCGGCGCGGCATCGTTTCGCAGAACGCAAAAAAGGCCCCAGCATCATGCCGGGGCCTTTTGTTATTCACAGCGGTTAAACTCAGCTCAGCGAGCTGTCGATGCCTTTGCACGCGTCGACCAGACCCTTCACGGCGCTGACGGACTTGTCGAACATCGCTTGCTCATTCTTGTTCATCTTGATCTCAATGACCTTTTCGATGCCGCCTGCACCGATCACGGTTGGGACGCCGACGTAAAAGCCTTTCAGGCCATATGCGCCATCGACATGCGCGGCACAGGGCAGCACGCGCTTCTGGTCTTTCAGATACGCCTCAGCCATTTCTATGGCCGATGTCGCGGGTGCATAAAACGCGCTGCCAGTCTTCAGCAGGCCGACGATTTCTGCGCCGCCGTCACGGGTGCGCTGAACGATGGCGTCCAGCTTGTCCTGCGTCGTCCAGCCCATATCGACCAGATCGGGCAGGGGGATGCCGCCGACGGTGGAATAGCGCACCAGTGGCACCATCGTATCGCCATGGCCGCCCAAAACGAAAGCTGACACGTCGCGCATCGAAACGCCGAATTCAAGGCTTAGGAAATGGCGAAAGCGGGCCGAATCCAGAACGCCGGCCATGCCGCAGACCTTTTCATGCGGCAAGCCCGAGAATTCGCGCAGCGCCCAGACCATCGCATCCAGCGGGTTGGTGATGCAGATCACGAATGCGTTCGGCGCATGATCGCGGATGCCTTCGCCGACGGATTTCATGACTTTCAGGTTAATGCCCAGCAGGTCGTCGCGGCTCATCCCTTGCTTGCGGGGCACGCCTGCGGTGACGATGCACACATCTGCGCCCGCGATGTCAGCGTAGGATTGGGTGCCTTTCAGCGTCACGTCAAATCCCTCTAATGGGCCGGATTCGGCGATGTCCAGCGCCTTGCCCTCGGGCGTACCTTCGGAGATGTCAAACAGGACGACATCGCCCAATTCCTTGATGGCGGCGAGGTGGGCGAGCGTGCCACCGATCTGTCCGGCGCCGATCAGTGCTATCTTGGGTCTGGCCATGGGTATTACCTCCGATTGGCAAGGAAATTTGGGCGTGGACTAGTCCTTTTTAGGCCCACGCGCAAGTGTATCGCACAGTGAGGGCTTGAGTGCGAAGTGCCCTATGCGCGTCCGTACGGGAGGAAATGCCATGCATCGGGCGCATTTGCAGGCCAATTGCCATCACCGGGCCTGCGCTGCGCTGCGGCCATAATTCCCTTGATTGATTGCACCCAAAAGTGGCATCCCTGCGCAACAATATTGCCAAACTCGTCGCTACATTTTGCAGGAGAGAACATGGACACCGCTAGCCGCCTCTATCGATCTGTCCTCTACATCCCCGCCTCAAAAGAGCGCGCGTTGGAAAAGGCGCGTGAGCTACCTTGTGATGCAATCATATTTGATCTTGAGGATGCCGTCGCACCTGATGCCAAGGCCGCCGGGCGCGCGGCGCTGGTCGCAGCACTCGGGCAAGGCGGCTACGGCCATCGCGTGCGGATCGTCCGGATCAACGCGCTGACCACCGAATGGGGACTGGAGGATGTGCGCGCGCTAAAAGATGTCGGCGCCGACGCGATCCTGCTGCCCAAGGTCAACGCGGCCTCGGATATCGATACGCTTGCGGAGCTGTTGGGAGATGATGTGTCCATCTGGGCGATGATGGAAACCCCTGCCAGCATCTTTGGCGCGCAGCAGATCGCAGCGCATGGGCGCGTGACGGGGTTGGTGGCCGGCACCAACGATCTGGCCAAGGATCTGGGTGTCCGCGCCCGCGTAGATCGCTTGCCGCTGATGATGGCGCTGCAAACCATCGTGATGGCAGCGCGCGCCGCTCGTATTCCCGCCATCGACGGCGTCTTTAATCGCTTTAAGGACGAAGAGGGCTTGGCAGCGGAGTGCGCGCAGGGGCGCGACCTGGGCTTTGACGGCAAGACGCTGATCCACCCCGCACAGGTGGGTGGCGCGAATGTCGCGTTCGCGCCTACTGAGGCTGAGATCGCCCTTGCCCGGCGCCAGATTGCCGCGCATGAGGCCAGCGAAGCGTCAGGCGAGGGCGTGGCCGTCGTCGATGGCGCCATCGTTGAGAGTTTGCACGTCGCCACCGCGCGCCGCATACTAGCCAAAGCGCAGACTT
>Ga0307933_1003294_pt1 | contig 10249 bp, 3 predicted proteins | sample OrgLakmetageno88_FD_201811 | JGI IMG/M metagenome (GOLD analysis project Ga0307933, IMG submission 201811) | Saline water microbial communities from Organic Lake, Antarctica - #88 | ecosystem: Environmental > Aquatic > Non-marine Saline and Alkaline > Saline | place: Antarctica: Organic Lake...
TAGAAAAAATAGAAAAAATAGAAAAAATGAATCTAGCAGTTTATACAAATTCTAGATTAATATTTTAAAAATAAAATAGAAAAATAAAATACAAAAAATACAAAAAATAGAAAAATAAATCTAGCAGTTTATACAAATTCTAGATTAATATTTTAAAAATAAAATAGAAAAATAAAATACAAAAAATACAAAAAATATAAAAAATATAAAAATTAATCTAGCAGTTTATACAAATTCTAGATTAATATTTTAAAAATAAAATAGAAAAATAAAATAGAAAAATAAAATACAAAAAATATAAAAAATATAAAAATTAATCTAGCAGTTTATATAAATTCTAGATTAATATTTTAAAAATAAAATAGAAAAATAAAATACAAAAAATACAAAAAATAGAAAAATAGAAAAATAAAATAGAAAAAATACAAAAATAAATACAAAAAATGGAAAATGAAAATACAAAAAATAGAAAAATAAAATACAAAAAATGGAAAATGAAATATAAATGAATCTAGTAGTTTATACAAATGCTAGATTAATATTTTAAATTAAATTATTATTATGGTGGTAATGTAGGTTTATATGGTACAGTTGCACCTGGAACACCATGTTTAGTTTTATCACCATGTTTACCTTTTTCTTCTTTCTTTTTAATACTTTCTTTATAAGCTTTAATATAATCCATGGTAGGTTCTTTAAATTCTCTGTAAAAATTAAGATTTTTAGTTCCAACAAAATTGGGTAAATAATTAAAAAATTTACCAATTAAGTTTTTTTTATTTTCATCACTTTCATGTTTAAATATAGTATTTTTTAATTCTATAATAAAATTTTCTACATTATCTTTATTAATAAAATATTTATCATATTTTACATTGTATTCTTTATCAAAATATCTAACTGGTGAACCACCTTGTATTGGATTCCATCTACATATACTGTTTATAAATGTAGATAATTCCCGAACAGCATCTCTAGGTGTTGAATTTATTGCTGAACCTACATCATCTATTAATTCTCTGTTATCTATAATGAGTTTTTCAAGTGTTTTACCTTCAGGTGTAGTAGAACCGCCTTTATCATCAGAAACTTCAATTTGTAATTTATTACTAATAAATGAAAACATAGGCATAGCAGATTTATAAGATTTAATTTTTTTAGTAATTTCTAATAATTCTTTTTCAATATCTAAATTGGCATTCATTTTATTTAATGCATTTGTAAATATTTTATCATGTGGATTATATTCATTTTTGCTTGAACCTACTTTAAACTTAATTGTTAATTTTAATATATTATTTACTTTATCATCAAAATTATTTGTTTCCATCATATCTTTTACCATTGTAAATACTTCTTCGCCTTCTGGATTTAATGGTATTGTGGTAGTTGTTGCCATAGCACCTGTTCCAGTTATAGCACCTATAGCAGTTGTTGTCATAGCAGTAGTAGTGGGTATAGGTGTAGTACTTAATTTTAAATTAGGTAAATTTATAACATTACTAAAATTATCAGTAAAATTAAATATAACATCTTCTGGATAATCATTGGGTATTAAATTATTTTTACCAACTTCAATATTTTTAAGAAATTCTATAAATCTAGAATGCGCTATTCTAAAATATGGATGCATATCTTTATCTGAAACCATTGTATTATCATAACCATAAATATTTCTAATAGTATCAATATTTAATTCATTATCACATTCTAATATAGTAGTAAATGGTAATATTTTAAAATAATTTTCATTTTCATTTGGTAATTGAAAATTTTCATTATAATATTTTAAATTTCTTAAACGATTAATTTTACCTGATAAATCATTAAATGCTGGAAATACAGTATAAAAAAAATATTGACTGTAATATAATACTCTAGACATAGTCATATTCATAGAAATTAAATAATTAATATATACGCGATCATCTCTATCAGCTTTTTTTAAATTTGTTAAATTGTAAATTTTATCACTAAAATCAATTTGTGAATGATGTGGTGGTAATCCTAATACTAAATCATTTTCATTATTATATGTATCTCTAGTACTGTTTTTACCATGTAATTTATTAAACATAGTTCCACCATTGATAGGATAAGAATCTAATGTATCTGAAGTATTTGTATAAATACCATATTGTAAAGGGTTTGTTCTGTCATGTATATAACCATCTATTCCTGGATGTAAATAAATATATTTTTTAAGTTCTTGACTATTATAAAAATTTTTAGTTACATCCATATTATAATTAAAATAATATAATTCATTGTTAACTAATTTATTATGTTGTAATGGATTACCAGGATTAAAACCTTCAAATTGTATATTTATTTTATGTAATTTTTTTGTGCTATTTTTTTTAAAAAAATAATTATTAGTTTCTTTATTATCATCTATGTTTTTTTTATCAACAAAATTTAATACAATTTGTTTATTATTTGGATTAATTAAATAATAATCATCAGATATTAATAAATGTTTTTTTTTATCATTATATACAGATGATTTAATAAATAATGGTAATATTGTTATTTTAACCTTAAGTAAAGTTCCAGTATCAGTATAACTTTCTAATTCTATATAATTTTTATTAAGATCTAAATAGCGTTTAACTTCTTCTACATTATTTTTAAGTCTATCTTCATTATTTGTTGAACTATTTGTGCTTAAATCATATTTATTTATTTTATCTGGATAATAAGTTGTAGGTGGTGTATCTTTATTTTTTTTTTCTTTAACACTAGTAAATGGATTATAAAAATAAATATCAGTATCATCTACTTTATATAATTTCATACCTTGTTCAATTGTGTAATCTTTATTAAAATCTATAAATATATGTTGGCTTTGTATTCTATTTGTATCCCAATTAAAATATACAAAATGTTCTAAATAATCTTTTGGATATTTTTTTACATCTAATAATCTTCTTTGTAAGTCTATTAATTCAGGTATATTTATATTTGCATTCCATTTTTTAACTCCGGGTGGTAATGTATCTAATATAATATTATTTCTTAGTTCAGTATTTATATCTCCCACATTTAAATTAAAATCATCTTTAGTACCAGTACTTCTATTCATTTTTATATTTATTGGATGATTAACTGTCATATTTGCATTTATATCTATAATTGTGTCATTAAAATAAATATTATCCGTATATGGATTACCTGTTGAATCATTTAAATAAAATGGTTTTACATTGTCTTTATAATTAATATATCCTGCATTATTTTCTAAATTACCTGCTGAATTCATAAATACAGCATTTACTTTTATTTTATCTAAGTTACTTGTATTATCATAGTTGGTAACAAAATTTAAAGGTATATTAAATAAAATATTAAAATCACTTTTATCTCCACCAATTAAAGTATATTCATTATTAAATGTAGTATTTATCATATTTGATTTTAATTTTTTTGTTTTTTCTAATAAATTATAAAATCCAGTTGCTAAACCACCTATTTGTTCATTATTAAAACCTTCTATACTATATTTTTCTAAATTATCTACTGTTTTACTATTATAAACATTATTAATTTTATTTCTATTACCACCAGTAGATATAAATTTAATAACTATTTTTCTAACAAAATCGTAATTTTTATCAGTATTGTTATATTTACTATCTAATTCGGTATGAATATTATTTATTTTTTCTTGAACAATAGCTTGTGCGGTTTTCATATTAAATAAATCACCCATTATATTAGTTAACGGTTCCATATTAGAAATTTTATTTAATACACTAGCTCCAGTTTTGCTAACATTTTTTTGTAAATCTTCACATAATTCAAATGCCGATTTAATAGTTTTCATATCATTAACAAGTTCTTTAACAGGTTTTTTAATTAATTGAGTATTTAAAATATTAATCATGAATACAATTTTATCTATAGCTGCACTTATGTCTTTTGCAAATTCTTCTGATTTATTAGTTACATTTTTAAGAAGAGAGTAAGCATCTTTAATATTACTAGACCATGTATCAAATTTATCTTTAATAGTTTCTATTTTAAGATCAAAATATTGTTGTTTAAAAAATTGTATTTTTGCAAAATATTCTGCTTTTTGGTCTCTCATTTTAATTAAAGGTTCTATATATTCGTCATTATATCTAGTTATTTTTTGAAAATAATCTTTATATTTTTCATATTTTATTAATGTATCTTTACGACCTTTAAATAAACTATCTTTTTTACCTTTACTTAAATTATTAAATATTTCTATTGCATCTCTAGCTTCTTCTATATCTTCTATATATAATAATCTATCTTTTAATACGTTTTCTAAATCAACAAAATTTTTTTGTAAATTTTTTTTTAAATTATCAAAATAATTACTACCTTTAAATATAAAAAAATATTTAGGACCTTTTAAATCTTTTAACATTATTTTTCGTTGCATTTTTATTTTTTTTGTTAAACCTTTTAATTTTATTTCAGTTGTTTTAACATAACTATCTATTACTTTAAAATCTGATTTAATTTTACTACCACTTATTGGAATAGATGGAAATTTTATAAAAAATCCTAATTCTGCATCTGCATCTTTTTCTTCTTTTTCTTTTTTATTTACTTTATGTGCTTCTAATGCTTTTTTTTCATTATCTTTTAATATATTTAATAATGTTTCATAACGTCTATATATATAATATTCATATATATTTTTTGAATTTTCAATTGCTCTACGCTCATATAATTTACTTTCTGATTCAAATGTATTCATAAATACCTCTAACTCTTTTCTAACTTTTTCAAAATCACGAACAAAACTATTAAATTGTTTAATACGATATTTAATACCTAATAACCAATTTAATAATTTATTATGTTTAGAACCACCTACTTGAGATAATTGCTTAATATATTTTTTAAAATTATCACTAGTAAAATCAATATCATCTACTTTAATATCTAAATTATCAGAAATATCATAAAAATCAATATTATTTATTAAATTACCACCTTGTAAATTATTATCATTGTAATCTACACCACCTATCATATTTTTAGTAACATTATTATTTATACTATTACTATTCATAGTATTATCATAAATTATTTTTCTTAAACTTGTATTTATATTATTATGTATTGTATATAAATTTGAATTACCACCTAGTAATTTAGTATACATTTTATCATTATATTTACCACCTGTTAAACTAGATGATAATGTATTATTTACATTTGAATGTAAATTATTAATTTGTGTAAAATTGTTTTTATTATTTGGTATATCTATATCTGTTAATATATTTTTCCACTCATGGGATTTTATTTCTTCTAAATTAAACATATTATTTATAATACTTTATTATTATTTAATTATTTAATTATTTAATTACTATTTAATAATATTTATTATAAATTTTTATACCTTTATTTATAATAAAAGTATTATTTTATTTATAATTCATACATTTTTATTTTTTATTTTTTAATTTATTTTTAATTTAAATTAAAATACATTAAAATACTAAATTATACATTAAATTACTAAATTATACATTAAATTACTAAATTATACATTAAATTACTAAATTATACATAAAAATTAAATAAAATTGATTTAAAAGTTTAATAACTTATATATAATATAAATTAATATAAAAAAGCAATATTAATTTAAAATACTAAAAAAATTAATTTTTCATATTTTATAATTAAATATCATATTTCAATATCTATAAAATAATTTATAAAATAATAATTCTAATTATAAAATATGGATCATTCTAATATAAATCATTCTAATAATTCTAATAATTCTAATCATTCTAATCATTCTAATCATTCTAATCATTCTAATCATTCTAATCATTCTAATCATTCTAATCATTCTAATCATTCTAATCATTCTAATCATTCTAATATGAATAATGCTAATCATTCTAATCATTATAATCAATCTAATATGAATAATTCTAATCATGCTAATCAATCTAATCAATCTAATATGAATCATGCTAATCATGATAATCATTCTAAGAATTTTAATAATTTTAATAATAAAAATAATAAAACAAATAGATATAAATCAAATAGAGCTAATAATGATAATGATAATAATATATTGATAGAAAATAATGATTATTTAAATATAAATTTAACATTAGAAAATTCATTAAATAAAATTAGTTTTTGTGATAAGGAGTGTTTTAATATTAATAATAATCAAACAAAAGGTAATATAGTTTCATATATTCAAAGTAAATATAAAATTAAAATAATTTCTCATGAGTATATGGTATTGAATCCGCATATGTTAAGAAATGTAAGTAATCATGAGCATTATTTATCTGTATATTCAAATGGTAATCCATATTTGTTATGGATTACTAAAATTGATGGGAAAAATTGTTCTATATTTATAGATAGAAAATTAAAAAATGGTTATTCATATCCTAAAATTCATTTAGTTCAATATGATTTTGATGACCATATTTTTGAAACAGATATGGTATTTTCAGGTGAATTAGTAAGAGATGTTAATAGAGAATGGTGTTATTTAATTAGTGATATAATTATTCATGAGGGTGAAAATATAAGTAAAAAAAAAAATATATTATCTAGATTTAAATTAATTTATACTATTCTTGAAAAACATTATAAAGTTAAACCTAATATCGAAAGTTGTCCATTATATGTTAAAAAATTATGGCAATATAATGATATTAATACTATTATAAACGATTATTTACCATCTTTATCATATGTGTGTAAAGGAATTGTATTTTATACTATGAATGCACAATTTTCAAATTATGCATGGATTATACCTAGAGAATTACAAATATCAGTTATTAATTCAACAATAGCAGATATAGAATTTTATAATAAATATCCAGAATATAAAAATATTGAACATACAAATTATACCACAAATTATACCACATATAAAATTAATGATAATAATAATGATAATAATGATAATAATGATAATAATAATAATAATAATGATAATAATGATAATAATGATAATAATGATAATAATGAATTATATTATTCAAATTTATCATTATCTATAGAAAGTAATAAAATTATAAAAAAAATAGATGATAATAAAGACTTTAATTATTTTATTTCAAAATCTTTTATTGTGTCTATGATTGAAAAAATAGAAAAATGTATACATACTTTTTGTGAAGAGCAAAATGATACATTAAATAATAATATTAATTATGAAGAATTTAATGTTATTAAAACTGATATTCCAGGTATATATAAATGTTTATCTATTGATAATAGTTTAGAAGATAAAGGTATATTATATATACCATATCTAGAATTAGATAAAAATATTTATTCATTATTTACTAATAAAATAAATAGTAATGGTGATGATGATAAAATTAAAATTTTATGTTTATATTATGAATTATTTGATAAATGGATACCTATTTCATATATTTAATTAATTTATTTTTTAATATTTAATTAATTTATTTTTTTAATTTAATTTAATTTTCAAATTTGTATATTTAATTTTCAAATTTGTATATTTAATTTTCAAATTTGTATATTTAATTTTCAAATTTGTATATTTAATTAATTTTATCTAGAATAATTAATTATATTTTAAAATATATAATTATTAAAATAAGAAAAAAATTTATATTTTAAAATATAAATGTATTGGGATTTAAAACAAATATTCAATAAATTTAAAAAAACAAATAAAATAAAAGATAAAAAACTAAATATAATTTTTAATAAATTTAAATCATATATTGATATTAAAATAAATTTTAATATTATTAAATCATATTTACTTTTTATTTATTATAAAAAATTTATTAAAGAAATATATGAAAAAAAAAAACACACACTTATGGATATTAAAAAAAATAAATTATTTAAAGATATTAAAACATTATATGAATTAGATGTATATGATAATAATAATATATATGAATTAGAAACATATGAATTATATGTTAATGTAGAAACATATTATCTAACATGTCTTATTAATTTTGAAGTTATAAATTATAATTATGAAATTTTATATCCTTTTTTTAAATATTTATTTTTAGAATTTAATAAATATTTAAAACCTTGTTTAATAAAACATGAAGCAAAATTTAATAAAAAAAATAAAAATAGTAAAGTTGAATATTCTAGAAAAATAGAAATAAATAGTAATATGCAAGATACAATTAATGAATATGTTATTTCTTATAATGATTATTTAGAAAAATATAATGATGATACAAATCAAATAAAAAATGAAATAGAAAATCATTATGAAGGTATAAATATTATTTTACCTTCTGTTAAAAATGAATCACTTTTAAATAATTTAGTTGGATTATGTAATTATAATATTCATAATTTAATAGATAATAATAACTTAAAATTATGTTTTAATAAAATTACTAGAGTAAGTACTAAAAATCAATTTAATTTATATTATAGAGATAATTATATATATTATAGTTATGAAAATAAAAAAATTTATTTAGACAAAATTATTAATTTTATAATAGATGATAATAATATGATTGATAAAAATTATATTAAAAATATATTAACTATGTATGAGGAATTTTTAGAAGATGATAATAATGATATAGATAATATAATAGATTTATATGATATAATTACTAAATATTATTTAATTAATTATGATAATGAAATATATTTTTATAGAAATTCTATTTATGATATTGATTTTATCATTGATGATAAATTAATTAAAAATATAAAAAAATGTAAAAATAGATATTATATGATTATTGGCTACGTTTCTGGATTTACTAAAAATAATGATTTAAAAACAAAAATTAAAAATATTTTGGGTGCAGATCATCGAATTTCTATTATATTAGATATAGAAAAAAAATATATTTATTATTATGATTCTATAATGTCATTAAATACAAATTTTTATATAGATAATGTTGATATTAAAAATTATTTAGAATATATAATTTATAAATATTTTTCTGATGCACACCCTTTTTTTAAAGATTACAAAATTATTAAAACTATACAAAATATGGATACACAAAGTTATGAATATAATTCTGATAAAATGGAAAAAATACTATATACTAATCCCGAAAATATTAAAAAAAATAAAAAAAATAAAGATTGGGTAGGAGGATATTGTGGATTATGGAATATATTACTTGTATTTCTTATATCTATTAATAATCATTTAGAATTAAATGATATATTTAATTTTTATAGATTATTAATATTTAATAAAAATTTCACTTTTATTAAAAAATTAATAAGAACTTTTGCTTATTATATTGAATTAGTAATGACAAAAAAATCATTAGACGGTATAAGTATAAACACTTATAATTTTATTTCTTTAAAACAATCTTCTTTTTTTAAATCTAGTGAAAATATAACTTTAAATAATAATAATAGTAGACAATATTATGAAAACTTAAATATTTTAAATACAAAAATGGATTATATTCAATATGGTAAATATTTTTTCAACCAATTTACACAAAATCTAATATCGGGTTATTCAAAATTAAAACCAAGTGATTTAGAAGACACAAAAATATTAAATAATAATATACTATTTATTACTATATAAATATTTACTATAAATATTTTTATTTATATTTTATTTATATTTTAATTCTATTTTAATTCTATTTTAATTCTATTAAAATATCTAGAATAATTAATTTATTTACAAACTTTTTTAATTCTATTTTAATTCTATTTTAATTCTATTTTAATTCTATTTTAATTCTATTTTAATTCTATTTTAATTCTATTTTAATTCTATTAAAATATCTAGAATAATTAATTTATTTATAAACTTTTTTAATTCTATTTTAATTCTATTTTAATTCTATTAAAGTATCTAGAATAATTAATTTATTTACAAACTTTTTTAATTTTATATTTATATTTTAATTTTAATTCTATTAAAGTATCTAGATTAAAATTTATAAATGAAAAAATTATAAATGAAAAAATTATAAATGAAAAAATTATAAATGAAAAAATTATAAATGAAATAATTATAAATGAAAAAATTATAAATAAAAAAATTATAAATAAAATAATTATAAATGAAAAAATTATAAATGAAAAAATTATAAATGAAAAAATTATAAATGAAATAATTATAAATGAAATAATTATAAATGAAATAATTATAAATGAAATAATTATAAATGAAAAATTATAAATAAAAATATAAATTATGTATAAGATAAATTTGAATCTGGAAATGACTCACCTAATAATTCATTTGGTA
>Ga0307933_1003298_pt1 | contig 10238 bp, 10 predicted proteins | sample OrgLakmetageno88_FD_201811 | JGI IMG/M metagenome (GOLD analysis project Ga0307933, IMG submission 201811) | Saline water microbial communities from Organic Lake, Antarctica - #88 | ecosystem: Environmental > Aquatic > Non-marine Saline and Alkaline > Saline | place: Antarctica: Organic Lake...
TTTCCATGCGCAGCAGGGGCGTGAGCATGCGAGCCAAATTCTCGGGCAGTTTGCCCTCCACGTGTGTGCCACGAAAGCGTACTACAGCGTGTCCCGTCAAGGAGTGCGTGAGCTGCAATTCTTCCTTGTAACCAACCCGACCATTCTTGGTGGTACAAACAGAGTCCGACAACCATCGCTGGCAGAGCAACCAACGTTCCGAATCGTCCGTCAAGTCTTGTACAGGAGAACGTTTGGATGCCGCGTTTTGCAAAGGAGGACTCTTTCGTTTCTGTGGGAGCGGAGCACTTTTGGTCAAGGAAGCCGTGAGATTCTTTCGTCGCACTATTGTAGAAGATTCTTGGTCCGTCGGTTGGGAGGGCGAGGATACGAGCGAAAGAAAGACCGACTTTGCGTTGGATTTCTGGTCCGATGCGGTATTCGCCACGGCAGTAGCAGCTGCAGCTGCTGATGAAGCTTTGTACTGCCCCGTCATGAGTCGCTCGGCAGCTCGTTCGACGTTGTAACCGCATTGTCGCAGACAATCCGTCAGCTCGGGCTCGGTCCACGATCCTGCGCCCGTGCAAAAGTCACGCAACATGTTTAGCTGCTGCACCGGATTGGCACTAGGATTAGAAGCAGTCGCGCTGCCCTTGCTCGCCCGACGTCCCATGGTGAGACTCTGCAGTGCGTAGTGTAGCGGGCGGTGCTTGGATGTGGGTCGTCGTCGTTGGCTGATGGTGTTGGTTGGGTTGAGTGATGGCGAAACGGAAATGGCGCGCAGCGCAAGCCAGCAAGTTCAATTGGCCAGCGTGCTATTGATGATGCGTCGTAGGATAGCCACGCGAGCGGTACAGGTACAATGTACGGTACAGCGTTAGAGTAAGACGAAACAACTGCTAGAACCCATCATTGGCTATCCTATCTCTGCTAGTCTCGGCTAACATTGTCCCGGAATAGTTGATACGAAATAGCTAGTAGATTTGCAAACAGAATGCATCGCATCGCTCAGCATCCGTAACGACTCTTGCTCTCCTCCTTCGCAGTCTCTAGAAGTAGCTGCAGTATCGAACAGTATTAGTTGCTAGTGTATCTCTTTCTCTACTACTACTAGCAATACTATCATAGCGGCACCGGTAGCTAATAATCAACACGCCCTGGGAAATTCGGATCCGGCAGGTGCGGCAATGGAATATCCGGTAACGTGACAAATCCATCCACCACTAGATTCTGACTAAAGGAAAAGAAGCCAGCCAAGGCCACCAGCAAACCAAGAGCCGCAATCTCCTTGGCCGATGGCGAATTGGGCGCCACCAAGCGCGCCACATAGCTCGCACCCAGCGCCATGCTCACGCCAGTTGCAATGCCCAAGCCAGTACCGACCGAACCCAGGTCACCACTGGTAATCATGGGTCCGGATGCGACCACCAAAATAAGGGCAGCCACGGCAGCAGGCACCAACACCTTGGCGTGGTCCAAGCTTGGAGCAAGTACAAAGCTCCAAATGGCCTCTCCGACGCAAACAATGGCGAGTCCGTAGTTTTCTTGGCCTGCCACGAGACCAATCACGTCGAGATCTTGGACAATGGCATTGAGCGCTGTGGTGGATGATCTTGATCTTGATGTTGATACTGTAGATACAGCAGTGGGTGCTACTGCTGCCGACGACGAGAATGTAGTGGTGGAGAAGAGTCCTGCTCCACGACTCTGTTGAATGGCGGGAGCGACGGTAAAGGCGCTTGTTTGCGCCACCAAGCAGATTGCAACTGGAAACAGACAAGCAAGACGAGTCATGGCGGTCATGGTGAAATAGCAATGCTGGATCCGATGTACGTATGGACTAATCTAACCCTTGGAACACTGTATGTATCGTTCGGTGACCGGTGATCGGTGGTCGTTGGTCGGTCGGTGGATCGATCTGATCGAGGCGAGGAAGGTTCAACTTGCTGCGTCATCTTTGTTTTGCTCGCTTGGCTGTCTACTGTCTTTTTTGGGTTCTCGGTGTCCGATTTATCGCGTGTAGTTGAATGATGATGGATGTCTCGCCGTCAGTCGGTCGACAGTTGTCTTGATGGGTTCTTCGACGGAAACGGAAAGACGGAAAGCAAGGAGCAAGGAGTCACAGTGGGTGATTGCCTCGAGTCGTCTTGACGCATCTATCGTAGAGTACCGTCCTCTCTATACATGACTTTGTAGCGATCTACCCATCCATCCATCCATCCATCCACCCATCCTTTACCATGAGCTCATCCTCGGAAGGAAGCGAGCGTAATCTCGACCGGACCGAGTCCACTTCTCCTTCGGCGAGCGCTACGCATGACGATACTCCTAATCATACTGCGGCGGACGATGATGAGGATGACAGTATCAAACTCACTACAATGACCTCCAGCAGCAGTGCGACGGCAGCCGGCAACAAACGGCCGCTCATGACACACACCAAGGATGGGAAAGAACTGTCGGAAAAGAAACTGCGACGACTGGAAAAGAACCGCTTGTCGGCCAGAGAATGTCGAAGGCGCAAGCGAGAAGCTACCGATGACATGGAACGACAGATTGTCGTGCTCGAGGGTGAGAATTTGCGGCTTCGATTACAACTGCAGATTGGCGAAGAAGCAGAAGAAAGCTTGCATCGCGAACAAGCCAAGCTTACGGAAGATATGGATGATTTATTAAAGTCGGGAGCGTCCGAGGCTGAGATTTATGCTACCATTGAAGAGTTCAAGGAAAAGTTTGCAGATTACGGACGAGATCGAAGGTCGGCGATTGAGTTTCACCTGCGGAATATCGAGCGATTACTAATGCCAACAAAAACTACCACATTTGTCATGCGAGCCATTCAAGGTGGCTCGCAGCAGTCCGAAACACCAAATGATGATTCCACACATATTGCCGATAAAGATGCCGTAGTATCAGGCTTGTCGACTCCTTCCGTGGCAACTCCGGAATCTACAGAGCCCGGCATGGATGATCCCGATCCAAGTCTCGAACCCAAAGCTCTGTTTCAATACCTAGTCAACTACTTGGAAGTCAATCCATCTCAGGCAGCAGCCTTGAAAGACAGTCGTCTGGTGGCACAAGAAATGGATGGCTGTCTCGAAAAGGCCTTGGTGGTCTTGGGCGAACTAAGTCAGCGCCTCGCACAAACGGGTGAAGATTTGGAAACTGAATTCAACAATGTGCGAAGCATTCTCACGCCCACACAAGCCGCCAAGTTTCTCGTTTGGGTGGCCAACAATTCCGCGTGCATTCACATGTTGAACGAATTGTGGGATCGCGTGTACCCCGCACAAGATGGCGTCGACGCCGTCGAGGCAGCAGCAGCAGCAGCTGTTGCGACTGGAAACGAAGAGCCGACAGTATAATACTCTAGTCCATTATTTGTATAGATGGTATGTGTGTATGTGTATGTATGTTTGTATGCGCATATTGAGCCATTTGCCGTTAATCAATTACAAGGTCTCGTTCCAGCGTCAAGACCACATGGCAGGACAAGCTTCGCAGCTCGCCTACCGAGTCCAGTCGCTCGTGTGTTCGTGCTTTGATATTGACTCGACCAGGAGTCGTTTGCAGCAGCCGAACGATATTCTCCTTCATGGCTGGCTTGAAGCCCGCCACCTTGGGGCGCTCCAGAATGAGAGTCACGTCCAGATTGCCAATCTTGTAGCCGTAACCTTGCATGACTGTAAAGGCGTGCTGCATGAACTTGCTCGAATCACATCCCTTCCAGCGCGGATCTGTATCTTGAAATACTTGCCCAATATCAGGAAGAGTCAAGGCGCCAAAGATGGCATCCACAATGGAATGGTAGATTACATCGCCATCGGAGTGCGCCACCACCCCCAAGAGCGTTTCGTGAATTTCGCCCTTGGCCACGTACTGGCCGTCGGCATCGGTCCACTTTTGCGGCGTGTGCGTGATTTCGACGCCACCAATGATAATTGGTTGTCCTGCAACTTGAATGGGCGCCATGCGGTGAATGTCAAAGCCGTGCCCGATGCGAAAGGGAATGGGTTCCACCGTGTACGGCGGTCGGAGGAGGTCGTCCGTTTCTTCCGGCGTGCTGGTAGTGGAGGCAGCCAAGACTGCTGGACGAGAACTGCTGACTGACGGAAGCGACCCAACGACAAAGGCTGTCGATAATGGAGCTATCAGTAGACCTGCCAGGACAACTTGTACTACCGAAACGTTCCTCATGGTCGAAAAGTTGGTGATGTTGTTGTTGTCGTTGTTGTTGTGATGGTGATGGGTGATCCGAAAGCTCGACTTCAACAAGAAACGGAAAAGTCGTAGTGCGACGTCACCAAGAATAAGATCTCAAAACGACAAAAAGATCCAGATTCCATATCTTTCACCACTTTCTAGCTTCTAGCTAATAGACGCACCATAATATCATATCCACCATGGAGCCCATTGCTACCCAACAAAAGCAGCACGTTCCCCGCATCTATGCCCTCGAGGACATTGAGAAAGTCACGTCCTTACCGTCTTTCCAAGGCGCCTTGATTGAGGCGATTTCCAACGGTTTCGTGGCCTTTTCCAACAATAAGTTTTCGGCCGCGGCGATTCAAACCATGGGTGCACCGCCCTTGGGGCCGTTTGTCGTTGCTGCTGCAATGCCAGCAAAGGATTACGCGGCCCAAACATGTGTCAAGTCTGGATACTTTCAAGACAATCCATATTACGTCATCAAAGTAGGCAGTGGGGGCACTCCTTGGGAGAACGCAGGGCTCATGCAGGTCTATTCGCAATCGACTGGACGACTCGCCGCTCTACTCCTCGACGATGGCGTCCTGACGGAATTAAGAACAGCCGCAGTTGGTGCGCTCGCTGCAAAAATGCTGGCACCCAAACCCATTCGTAGAATTGGTATCGTGGGAACTGGTGTACAAGCTCGCTACCAGCTTCAAATGCTCGAGTACGTCACGGACTGTCGAGAGGTTTTGGTTTGGGGCCGGTCGGCGGAAAAGGTGGATGCCTATATTCACGAAATGAAGCAAAAGGGCTGGCTCATCAAAAAGGCTGAAACTGCCGACGAATTGTTGCTGCAGTGCGAACTGGTCGTTACTACCACCAACGCTCGTGAGCCCGTATTGGGTACAACTGGAGTCGTCCCGCCCAAGGGTGCACTGATTACATGCATCGGGTCGGATGCACCGGGTAAGATGGAACTCGACGTGTCTTTGGTCGTAAAGGCCAGCATCCTAGTAGCGGACAATCCTCCGCAGTCGCAAGAGCGGGGAGAATTCCAATCCGTGCTGGGCCAGGGTAAAAAAATGCTGGAGCAAGTCGTGCCGTTGGGACAAATCTGCCAATCCAAGGAGTTTCACCGAGTTCCCAATGACGAGAGCTTGATCATTTTCGACTCCTCTGGAGTCGCCCTGCAAGACTGTGTCGTGGCACAAATGGTCTATGAAGCGCTAATAAATAGCGAAGGGCAACTTTAAAGTTGACTTTTGTGTCTGTGGGTGTGTTTTTCTATCTATAATTTGCTCTATCAATGGCGTCTTCAAAGTCTCGCCCCGTCACTATTAGTTCCCATTCGTTCAATTTGGCCCTAATCAAAGCGTGGTGTGTCGCTATATCAGCGCATAGTGGAATGAGTTCAGATGCCATAGTCGATCGATTCCATTCCGAAGTATTTTTCACAGCTTGCGCAGCGTAATGACAGGTAAAGTATCTACCAGCATTAATGTGTTGCGCCATCAAAGTCGCCACCCTGGGTTGATCGAAATCAATATTCACGTGAGCAATGATCCTGCCAAATTCTTGCGCCGACATGGCTTGAAAGAGCGGAACCCATTCAGGATCGCGTAGCCTTGCCGCAATAACATCATAGTCATTGACTGAAAACACCATTTCCCGCATCAAATTAGCCAAGGACGGTGGAGTTCGGTGATGCGAAGAATGTGGTGCCACTGGCGGAGGTCGTTCAAAAGCTACTGAATCACCCTCCTGGTCCACAAGAATGGCCTCGCCACCAAGGACAATGACTTCTTGCGGAGCATGAACGACTGCTGCTGAATAGATGGTTTCCCCCGACATGGCGACAGCACTCACAATGGGGATACTGTCCTGTGAGTAACAAGCTGGGGCGCTTTCCGGTACATGTAACATCACTGGAACGGCTTCGGTCTCCGCTAGTCGGTAGTTTAGTTGCGTGGGAGCTGGCAAAGTTGCCGGTGTCGCTTCTATTGCTGCTGCTGTGCCTGAGACTGTAGCGCATCGCGAGCCTTGCGGTGGGCTACCAATTCTAATAGGGACCTTGGTTACAGGATTGTTTGCCATTCGCCCCGTCAACAATTTTATTTCGAGATGGTGCCAGATCTTGATCAGTTGACCAGAGTAACTATCCCTTGCGCTTGTTGGAACAATCAGCTTGATCTTGTTGTCGTTCGATCCGAGGTCTTGAAATATTTCCGAGTATGTTGACTCCTGCAGGCTCCGATTCGAATTGCTTCGTCGAACTTCGCGTCTATTCTTTCTTTCCTTTGACAGGCCGGGAAGATCGATATCGTTCATGTGTAGTAGATCCAAGACGGCAGTTCTAGTGTGGCCAAAGGTGCCTGGAGTCGAATGCCATTGTACAGTCTCCACAAGCCTCACTTCAACTCGGCGAATATTCTCAGTTGAATCGTTTCGACACGCTAGATGAACGTCCAGAGAAAGACCGCGGCCGATATGGGTGTCTTCAACGCTCGCACCAAGAGTGCAGGTACCCTTTTTGAAAAGACCCATGGAGTTCAAAGCAAAGGAAGTCGGTTGGATCATGGCAGGAACTTTTATGTCTGGAACCGGGGCCGACATGATCGATATAGGCTGCTTTTGATGTAGTTTTCCAATAGAGCCAATCATCTTGTACTGTATTCTCAAGCCCATGTTGTTCGTCCCTGGTGGGTAAGAGGTGGAGGACGGGAGAGAATCAGGTAACATCACAGAGAAAGGAAAAGCATAGTTGCCCGGTCGAATCTGTTCGTTGGGTGGATACTCTCGCAAGGGGAGAGCCACCGTAAAAAAGAGCCTTTGAGCGTTAATTGTTCGTCGTTGTTCTCCTCTGGTTCTTATCGCCACCTTTTCTTTCCCCACAATATTGAGCATTACGCGATCGGCTTTCATGGGTTTGTTGATGACAACAGTGACCTTACCCGTAAGCGCCTTCCCCGCTTGGTGATCTGATAATACATATAGCAAGCAGGCAAAAGAAAGAATGAGACTTCTGTGTCGTCGAAAGATACTGGAACCATAGCCATTACGGCCTATGGGGGGGAGCACTTACCACTGCCATCGACGTGGATGGTGAGGCTGGCGTGGTTACCCATATTGTTGAAACGCTCCGACGCCTAGAATCGAATCGATTCACTAGCTTATAGGCTGCACTATATTCTCACTCTGTACTTTTGACTCTACTATGGCGGTGTTCTTGTCCGCTGTCTCGCGCTGCTGGAGTCGTTGTTTGTTTTTGGTGTGCCTTCGTCGTCTGAATGGCCCAGTAGTCTATGATCCAATTGGTTGCCATTTTCTTTTTCAAATTTTAGGCCGATTTTGCGAACGCCGCGACGCCGTGACTGCGTTGAGTCGGGCGAGTGAAGTGATGCACATGAAAGATTTTGTGTCACGTTTGGCTTTTGGCTCATCCTGATGCTTTACATGGTAAGTTGGTATAACTACTTCTTCGCTCTCTCTATGATAGCTATGTATGTACTGTAGTTTGTATAAAGTAAGAATTTGTATGGCATTGGGTAGAGATGTCGTAGATAGTCGATGTAGAATTATTCTCGTGCCTCCCTCCGTTTGCTTCTTGAGCTATACTACATAGTTAGGAAATTAATAATAATCAATGAACGCATCCTATGAACCTGATCTCGGTTCGGTTTGTATTACTAGTAACTACAGCTGATCGTTCCGAAAAGATGTGGTTGTCTTATTGCTGTGTCTGGTGATCGTAATTGACAGTGCTTGGAGCTCGACCAAAATCTACCGGTAAATCGTCAGTAGTCAGTCCACCACTCTGTACCGCAATAATGCGCACCAACGCCATGTGATGAATCGCGTGGTGCGCTGCAAAGCCAAGTTCCCGAGCTACCGTACTCGGTAGTTTGAATTCGTGGCCGGTTTCTCCTGATAGCATAAAGCATGCGTCGACTGCCGTGTGGCTTATTGAATCATCCCCCTGCATCCCAGCGAGTTGATCCAATCGCTCTTGGACCTTGTGAATCCGCTGACAGGCCGCATCCATATCGTGCTCATCCGGTCCGCCACGTTCTCGCAAGTCGTAATGGATTTCTGCTTTATAAAAGGCGGCTCGCTCCAAGTGATCCATGCTATGTCGCACGTGTTGCCCCAACGAAGCTTGGACGATGGGACAGGTGTTCTGGAAGACCCCTTTGGCCTTTTCCGCTCCGTGTACCGAAACCAAGGCTTCCATTAGCCCTAGCTTTTGTCGTAGGATTCCATGGTTGGAACGGCAAAGCGAAGATAGCAAGCTCGGCGTCGTCATGGTGAAGATAGATTTTTTGTGTGAAAAATCGAGAAAAACGAATCATTGAGATGTCTGAAACCAGTGCGACAATTGACGACGACATCGAGCATCGAGCATCGAGCTCCCCACAATGGTCGACCATATATTCAACCGAGCTATAACCGCCCGTCGATACCGGTACCACAGCGCTCCTTGCATCGCTAGCATACTCTCTGGGTTTTTATAGTGTTAGATCGATCACGACGCACGGCATCATCAATATGGCGCCGACTGCATCCTCATCCGCTCCACAACGCACGTTGGCAATGCCCGAGGCGACAACGCTCTTGCAGCTGCCCTATATACAGAGTTTGGAACCTCTGGACGTGAAAGCGCCTCATTCAGTGTTGGAAGCGCTATCGGAAGAATAACATGTCAACACGATTATTCAAGGCATCGAGAAGTCTAATCATCATGTGGCTGGGGTCATGCGAGAACGGCAAGAGGAGGCAGCGGCGACTGCCACCAAAGCTGTTTCGAAACATTATCGTCGGGCGTCCGTCCGAGTTCATCCGGATCGGTACGGAAGTAAGTTTATGAGAGATTTTGACACCCTTCAAGAAGCTTATCAAGTGCTTGGCGATTCAGGTAAGTAACCAAACATGGCTTTTGCAATGTCCGCCAGTGAGAATGCTTGGAATGATACTCACAACAACAACAACAACACTCTCTTATTATACCCTGGATTTCAGAAAAGCGCACATCGTATGTCCAAATGATGTTGCAGATCATTGAAAAGCTGGGAGAGAACTCGCCTTACATCGCATCTTCCCAAAAAACATGGGTTAGTGACCACGCAGCTTCCCAAGAATCGCAAAACGCGGCATCGAAATACGCGGCGGCCAACCAGAAGGCTGGTGGTTCAGCAAGAGCCAACTTTTATCTGGAAGGAGGCGACCTGCTAGGGCAGAAGCCCAAAATGATTCGGATTGAAGAGAAAAACGAAAAGCAACGGACAGCTCGAATTGCCATGTACGCCTTGAAACCCTACGAGGAATTTCGCTCGTGTTGTGTTGCCGTATATATCTTCATGGAAGGTGCGACTGGAAAGATTCATCAAACCAAATTCTCTGGTAAGAAACTCCGAAACGCCATGGACTACGACGCCGTACATGGTGGTGGACTTCAAGACAGTATCAAGTTCTAAGTGACATTTCCAGAGTGCGGTATTTGGAGCATTTGGTGGCAGGCTAGACTGCTGTTGGTGGATGTAACCGAAACCGAGACGTCCAGTTCCGCCCCACGCAACATCGACTTGACAGACCCGCTACTAAAGCGCTTTCAAGTGCTAATACCAGCGCACCTGAAAATGGCGCGTAGACGTACCGGGGAGCTACGGGCGGCCTTGCAACAACTGCGGGCCATCCAGTCCATGCCACGCGATGTCGTTGAATCTCGATACTGGGACCTTCACAGAGTGATTGCTGCCGCACGCGCCATGCAGCAGATACTTTCCACCACGCTGGAGGGGCTTGATGAGGACGCGGAAGCGTGTTCGGAATTGATGGCCCTCCAGCAAGCACTGGGTGCGACTACTATTGAAAAATCAAAGATAGACCACTTGATTCAGGCAAATCAACGCAAAGAAGGTCTCAAAGCTTTTCAGCAAAGTATCGCAGCCATGATTGAAAGTGGTGAGGCGGCCAGCTGGATCAAGCACGTCTCAGTACAAGACTTGGAAAGCACAGGCGGGGAAGTCAACCGACTTTATCAGCTCCTAGTGGAGGGTAAAAAGGCTAAT
>Ga0307933_1003301_pt1 | contig 10232 bp, 5 predicted proteins | sample OrgLakmetageno88_FD_201811 | JGI IMG/M metagenome (GOLD analysis project Ga0307933, IMG submission 201811) | Saline water microbial communities from Organic Lake, Antarctica - #88 | ecosystem: Environmental > Aquatic > Non-marine Saline and Alkaline > Saline | place: Antarctica: Organic Lake...
GGCTCGCTCGGCAAGTACCTCCTGCCTGAGCCTCTCCAGCGACTCGGCTTCCCCGGCTACTGCCGCCAAGGCCTGATCGAGATCCCAACGGCTCATAACGACACCTCCACATTTTCACGTTCCGCCGCCCCGGCCTCAAACCAATCGGCTCGCTCAAAATTGAAAGTCCTCGCAAAGAGCACTCCCGGAAAGGCCTCCACGCCCTCGTTCCAATCGGTCACCGAAAAATTGTAAGCCCGCCTCGACGCACTGATCTGGCTCTCCACCTCCGTCAGGTTGCGCTGAAGGAGCAGGAACTGTTCGTTCGATTTCAAATCGGGGTAGCTTTCCGCGACCGCCAGCAGGCGCCCCACCCCGGCGGTGACCTTGCTCTCGTTGTCGAATCGCTCTTTCGATCCCGCCGGAGCATTTCGGGCGGCAATCACCGACTCCATGACCTCCCTTTCGTGCTTCGCGAATCCTTTCACCGTTTCCACCAAATTGGGAATGAGGTCCCAGCGTTTCTTGAGTTGCACGTCGATCGACGCAAAGGCATTCCGCATGGCATTACGCCGCGAAATAAACCCGTTGTAATAAAGAACAATGACGACCAGAAGGACCGCCATCGTGATTAAAAAAATTTTCATGCCCGAGCTTAGAAATTGCGGCCGGAGATGCCACTCTAAAGCACGATGAAAGTTATCATCCCGAGGGCGGTATTTCTCCTTCAAGGAACACCCGTCCCACCCTAGCCTCTCTCCGACATGACTCTTCTTTTCAAATCCCTCGCCTGCCTCCTGATTTTAGCGGGCCCCGGCTTTGCCGCACAAAAGCCCAACATCGTCTTCTTTTTCACCGACGACCAGACCACCAGCACCCTTGGTTGCTACGGGAATCCCGTCGTGAAGACCCCCAATATCGATGCTTTGGCCGCTCGCGGGACCCGCTTCGAGCAGGCCTTTGTCAGCCACCCGATCTGCTGGGCCAGCCGCGCCTCCATCCTGACCGGCATGACCGCCCGGAGTAACCGGGCCCCCGGAAAAGGAGACCGCGTTCGTAAGGATGCCCTCGAAGTCCTCTACTCCGATCTCCTTCGCAAAGACAATTATCGCACTGGGTATTTCGGGAAGTGGCACGTCATGGCAGCCGAAAAGTTTGATCGCAAAAGCCACTTCGATGAAATTGAAGTCATCGGCCGGAATCCCTTTTTCAAAAAACAAGCGGACGGCACTCTCCGCCACGAGACCGATCTCATCGTCGACCGCGGCATCGATTTCCTGAAGCGCCAACCCAAGGACAAGCCTTTTGCGCTCAACATGTGGTTCAACGCCTGCCACGCCGAAGACAGCGACCGTCGCCCCGGAATCGGCCACTTCACCTGGCCGCAATCCGCAAACGGCCTCTACGCTGACACCTACATCGGACCACCCCGCCTTTCGGACCCCGAGATCTTCGACAAACTTCCCCGCTTCCTGAAGACCAGCATCACCCGCGAACGCTTCTTCTGGCGATGGAACACCGAGCGGAAATACCAGACCAACATGCGCGCCTACTACCGCATGGTCACCGGGATCGACAATGCCATCGGTCGTTTTCTGAAAGCCCTCGAGGAAGCCGGGCTCGCCGACAACACCATCGTGATCTACTCTGCCGACAACGGCTACCACATGGCCAATCGTGGTCTCTCCGGGAAATGGTCGCATTACGAGGAGGCGATCAAGGTCCCCCTCATCATCGCCGATCCCCGGGTGGCCAAAGAGAAGCAAGGACAGGTCACAAAAGCGCAGGCCCTCAATCTTGATCTTCCCGCCACCTTCCTCGACTGGGCCGGCATTGCCACTCCGGAACGATACGACGGACGCAGCCTCAAGCCTATCGTTTCGGGCCAGACTCCCAAAGACTGGCGCACCCAGACCTTCCACGAACATTTCGCGGTCCGGAATCGCATCCCGGCTTACGAAGGCATTCGGACCGACACCCTCAAGTATGTTCGCTACCTCGACCACGACCACGAGTTTCTCCACGACCTCAAAAAGGATCCCGACGAGCTCGTCAACCTCGCGAAAGACCCCAAGTATGCCGACACCCTCGTCGCGATGCGGAAACGGACCGATGACCGCATCAAGGAACTGGGCGGTCCGCTTGATCCACCAAGACGAAAATTCACCCCTTCCACCAAACCCTATCCGGAGTCCGCTGCGACCGTCACGATGCACCCGGGACAAGACGGCTTTGTTCGCATGTTCAACGGAAAGAACCTCTCCGGATGGGCCGGGAATCCCGAATACTGGTCAGTCGAGGACGGAGCCATCACCGGCGTCACCGACGGGTCCCTCAAGAAAAACCGTTTCCTGACCTGGAAAGTTGCCTCGGTGCGAAACTTCGAGCTCAAGGTGAAAGTCAAATACAGCGAGCGGGCCAACAGCGGCATCCAGTACCGCAGCCGCATGGTGCCGAAAGCGGGACTCGATGTCGTCACCGGTTACCAGTGTGACATCCTCGCCAATCCCAAGGCTCCCAATGGCATGATCTACGAGGAATTGGGTCGCGGCATTCGCGCCCGACCCGATCAAAAGATCGTGATCGATGACACCGGTCAGTCCTGGGTTGCGGAAAAGATGCCGGTCAAACAGTTCCCTGCGGAGACCTGGCACGAGTATCACATCCTGGTTCGTGGGAACCACTACCAGCACTGGATCAACGGCCACCAGACCGCCAACCTCATCGACCTCCATCCCAAAGACCTCGTCCTGGGCGGAGTCTTTGGGCTCCAGGTTCACGTGGGGCCGGCGATGAAGGTGCAGTTCAAAGACCTTCGCATCAAGCATCTCTCCGACGACCTGCCCCTGCGCACCATGGAAGACACCGTGATCCCGCCAAGCGCCATCGGCCTCCGCCCGCCGGGCACCCCCGCCAAAGGCTGGAAGGCGCCCGTTTATGGAGACCGGAAATAGCTCTCGGTTATGGCGCTTGAAAAGCCCTATTCGAGGTCCAGGGGATCAAAGGCCGGGATGGGAGCTGCTTCGGGCTTGTAGACCTTAAGCAGCACCTTGCCCGCGCGGGCCTGAAGCGATTTCCAAACGGGATACTCGCGGAAGTCCTTTCCTTCGACGCCACCCCGCAGGTGGGTCACTTCAATGTATTCGATAACGTCGCGGAGGGCCTTGGCCGCAATTTTGCCATCTTTGGACGACAAGCCTTCCATCGACTCCGCGCAGGTCACGAGACTAGCGGCCGCCGATGGAACGCCATTCCTGAGACAATACATCAGGGTGCGCAGGGTGCGGGCTTCCGGAATGTTGCTGAGGAAGTCGATGAGACGTCGATCCATGGCGAGCCGCACCATGGGCTCGGCAAAATCGAGACGCTCGGCGTTGGTGACATCGCCAAAACCCTTGGGCCCGACAACCATCCGCCGGTAGGCCTGCTCGCCGACAATGCGGGCGCTGTGCTTATCAAGAGCCGCCAACTTTAACATCAGCTGATCGGCTTCCCGCGCCGGGGAATAAGAAAGAGCCCGGACAATCATTTCGAGTTCGGTCACGCTGTCGGTCTGCGCCGCCTCCTCAAGAACCGCGAGCGCGGGCGAGTTCCCGAATTGCCCCAGGAGATGGTAAAGGCTTTCACGCAAATCGCCCCCGGCCTCCGGAAGCATCTTGATCATGGCAGCCTGAACCAAGCTGACATGATCGGCCTGATCGCGGGCCGAAAGAAGAGCCTCCTCACATCCCCGCAATTCCTCGGGAGTGGTCGATTTTTCCAAATGCGCCAGCACCGTCGCCAGCATTTCACGACCTCCAAGTGCAAAGAGGGCCTTCACCGCAGCGGCCCGAACCACCGCCTCCTTGTTCGACAAGCCTTTCTTTGCCAACTCCATGCCAAGGTCCGACTCACTCTTCGAGAGGACTTCGAGAATCCCGGCAGCGGCCTGCGGATTTTCGGTCCGGGAGAAGATGTCGGCGAGAGTTTGCTCTCCTCCGATCGTAACCAACTCGAGGGCTGCCCCCTGGCTGTGCTCGCGCAATCGCCAGTAGTCGTGGGCCAGATACGGGACCAAATACTCGAGAGCATCGGTTCCAAGGGTGTCCTTGAGATAGTCCATCGCCGCCATTTTGCGGAAATAGTTCTTCCGTGCCGGATCTTGCAACTCGGCCCGGCACAACTTGATCTTCGCACCGGTTCCTTGCAGACCGTCGAGCTTTTCCTGAAACATCGCCGAGACGTCCGGAGCAATGCTTGGCTGGGCAAGTGGCTTCCCCGAGGCCGCGATCATTTCGTAGAGCTTGATGAGAGGGATGATGATTTTATTCTTTCCTTCAATCCTGGTCACAGTTTGCAAAGGCTTGTCGATTAAGACCGTGCCCATTTCCCCGAGATACTCTTGAAAGGCACCGGGAGTTTTCGCAACCGCAACCGGGTCCATTAAATTCCTTTTATAGCCCACGAAGGCGCGAATGTGACGGGGAACGGCCGCGATCTTGCGAAGCCGGTGTGCCGTTCCCTCGATGGCCTCGCGATAGCCAAACTGAGCCAGCATTCCTTGGGCCGGCTCACAACGATTGGCAAACATCTGTTCGACCACCTGTTCCTCTTCGGCGGCGAAGGTCAACGGCCCCGCAATTTTGACAATGGTTTCCTGATCCCAAACGCCAATCCGCGAAGCGACAAATCCCCGACCTCCGACCGGATCGAGCGTCAGGACATCTTCGATAGCCTGCCTGACCAGTTCCTCATCAAAACCGGACTCAAAGGGCTTGGTCCCCAGTTCGGTTGCTTTGGCAAAGAGCGCGGTCTGGGAGGCGTTGCGAACACTGTTCGGGGCCACCTGGCGGGGCTCGGCCACCGTTGCCCCCAGGATTGCCAGTTGCGTCTCCTTATTCTGCTCGGTCTTTGAGATGACATTGACCGCGGCAATCCGGACAAAGTCCTTGGGGTCATCTAGCAACTTCACAATCTTCGATAAAGCACCCAGAACGACATCGTCGCCACACCCGGCAAGGGCCTTGCAGGCCCCTTCCCGGAAACGGGCATCCTCACTCTCAAACAAGGCCAAGAGCCGGGGGGCAATCTCCTTCTCCCCGGCCTGATATCGCCTTGCGAGCTCCTGGCCAACATAGCGACGCGCCTTGGGGTAAAAAATATTGAGCAATTTGAACACCTCATCGGTCGAACGCTCCTTCCAGGGAGTCCCCGCCCTTTCGAGCAGGACCGGCTCCTTGAACTGCGGACGCGCGCTTGCCAGAAGCTGATCCATTTCCTCATCGGTAAAGAACAAGTCCTCATCGAGATCCTTCCCGGTAATCAGGGTCTGCTTGTAAATCACGGCTTGGTGAAGAATCTCGGTCGCGGTCGGATCACGCAAGGCCCCCCTATTACCGCTGGTTGGCGAGTGATAGACGAAGCTGCCGTCAAACATCCGGCAAAGAGTGCGACGCCACCTGAGATTCCGCTCGTTCATGATCCGAACCTCGGGCCCGCACAAGGTGGCAGCCCACGATGACCAGTTCCCGTGGTAGTCATGACCGTGACCGCCACGCCGGGTGAAGGCACAGTGACTGGAAAGGTTGGCAAAATACTTGGCCCCGTATTTGTCGCCCAGCAGTTTCATCGAAAAAGCGACACCGGTATTTTTGCCATTGCTATCATCCGAGCCGTAAGCGGAGTGATCCCCATAAGGAATGCAACCTTGGTCGACATAAGATCCAAAAAAACGATGAGCCCGCTTGATCGCGGCATCAATCTCGGGATGCTCCACGCCGAGCGTCTTCGCCAGGGTAATGAGGAAAAAGCAACGGTTTCCGGCGGCGTTGATGGCGCCATACCCCGGATTCATGAGGTGAAATTCGCCCCCGTTAAACGAGGGATAAGCGAAGGTGTGCCCCCAACTTCCTCCCCCGCTCTGGCCCAGGGCCGCATCAATCGCATATTTCCGCAGAGCCGGCAGGACAAAGTTATCACCGGTCGCTTCATAGTAGAGTGCGCAATTGAGGCCGGTGTAACCGTGATGCCAGCTCTGCATTCCCTTGTATCCCCGGTAATTGGGTTTGAACATTTCTCCGGCGGGAACCTTGGGCGGATGCCATTGCCGCCCGTGGGGGCCGCGAACCCAGTCGTAAACCAGTTTGCGATGCTCCGGTCTGCCCGAAGCCACCAAAGCGAGAGCCTCCATGATGCCACCCCGGCCGCTCCGCTTGTTTCCGGGTTCCGCGATGAATTTTTTCTCCAAAACCTGCCAGGCCGCCTCAAGGATTTTCGCGGTCTTGGGGCAGTCGTAGGGCGCGGTGTCACTGTAGTCGGGAAAAGTCGGCAAGGTCAGATCGATCTCCAGATTGACGGGATCGACCGGAAACTCCCCAAAGCCCTTCGCTTCTTCCTTCTGCTCTTCTTCCGCCTTCCACTCGTAAAGGGAATTGTCATCACGGGCTTTTTCGAAAAGCTTGTCGATGTCGACTCCAACGACGTCCTTTTTTCCTGTGCGAGCGAGATAGTTCTGATCCCGCCAAACCAGGAAGCTGATCTTGCCCTCGTTCGCCTCACGCTCGGCTTCGATGATTCCGGTTCCGATGACATGCCCGAGGTGCCCGCCCGCCTGAAACTTTTTGCCGTTCATGCCAATCAGGACATCGCCCGGCAAGAACCGGCCTTCGGAGGGCGACCCCTTCAAGGTGGCCTTGACCCGAAACTGGTCTCCCGGGAAGCCTCCCGGAAAGATCCCCGCGATACCCGACGGTCCCAGGGTCCAGACAACGTGGCCGTTTTTAAGTTCGGGAACGGGATCGCCCTTGGTCAGGTCGGGCAACTTCGCGGGACGCGCATTTTCCTCGCCGGTCAGGGCACCCTGATTTGCGATCGCCTCCATTTGCTCGGGAGTCAGGGTGCGCTCTTCCGCCAGAGCGAAAGGGACAAAGGCGATCAGAGTGGCATATCTAAAGAAATCATAAATTTTCATGACGGAATGGGAGGGCTTTCAGGGCTTGTTTGATTGGTTGGCGACGGCTTGGCTGATTTTTGGCGGAGGACGAGTAAGGAGAAGCCGCTTGCTTCGGCCAGAGAAATGGCCCTTTCCCGTTGTCGGGCAGACATCGGGGTTTCAAAATCCCAGACCAAATGGGCGGTCTGGGTGACGCGGGCTCGCGACTTTTTACGCACCTCGAGATAATCCAAAAACCGATCCAGGAGATCCAGCGATTGCGCACGCTCGCCCGAGGCGAAAGAGCTTCGGCCATACCAGACCGTTTCGAAGATAAAATCATCGTCAATGGCATCGCCCACCGGAATGACCTCCTCCTTCCAGCGAAAAAAGGGAAACTTGCTCAAACCAGCGGGCAATTTCTTGAGACGGGCGGGGTCATCGGTCAGATAGAGAAAGGAGTCTCCCCGGCGGGCCAGACGGGCCAACTCACCCCGGGCCGATTTGCGACACCGCTTCCTGGAAACGACCAGCGCAGGCATGGGCGTGAGGGCATTGAGCCAGGAACTGGGCAGCGGAAACGGATACGAAGCCTTCCCGTAAAGGTTGGCACGACGGAGGTAGTCGAAAACAAACACCCCAATCGCGACAAACAGGAAAACAAAGGTCGTCCGGAGGTTCAGAAGATCGAGACGATTGGCCATCACGAGGTCGGCTTCCACCATGATGATGGGTTCGCTTTCCTCATCGTCCTGAAATTCGTCGTCGTTCATCCCGCCGATCGACTCGCCCCCGCCAATCTCCGATTCAAGGCTGTCGTCATCTCCACCAATGGAGCGCTTCTTCTTTTCTTTCTTCCAGTCCGGCTCTCCGAAGCCCCCCTGGCTTTCAAAGTATTTCAGATCCTCTTCATCCATCCCCGCCCGATCCAAAAAATCGCTCGCTCCGTCTTCCACAAAGCGCACATTCGCGACCTCGTCGCCCCGGCTGTCCAGCAAGGCCTTCCGCCTCGCCTTCTCCTGGGCTGCCCGCTTTTTTAATTCCTCGGTCCGGTCCGCCTGGATCCGGTTGACGTGGGTTTCCGAATTGATACGGGCCGTGAAGTAAGCACCGACCGAGAGCGCAAGGGCCACGGTGCACACGAGGCGGTTGGGCTTGACCCAGTAAATGAGCCAAAGCACGACCGCGACGCCCGCGAAGATCACGCCGAGGTAGCCGATTTTGCTGAAGTAGTCGGGATTCCAGGTCATTTCTTGGCTTTGGTGACGGCGTCTTCCCACTGGTTGAAGGCGTAATAAACGAGATTGACCCCAAGACTCATCGCGGCCTCGCGCATCTCGGGCGTGACGTCGGTATATCCTTGTGACTTCCAGGCATCATTCATATCTCCGGGATGATAGAAGGCGATCCAGCGGCCTTCATGCTTGATTCCCATCGCCCGGCGTCCTCCGTGTCCCCAGAAGGCCGGAGCCCCTTCGGGAAAACGATAGGGCAGCTGGTAAATCATGTCATCGTCCGCGATATCAAGGAGTGGTTTGTCGGGGAAAACCTGACGGATGAAATGAAGAAAAGTCCGGTGGAACTGGGCACTCCCGGCATCGGCGATCAGCATTCCGCCACCCAGACAATAGTCGCGCAAAATCTTGCGGTCGGACGACGAGCTTCCTCCCATGCTGCTGTTTCCAGTGAGATAAACAAAAGGCGGAAAAGCATCCTTGGGATACCTCTTCAAGAGGGCGATCGAGTGGCTCTCTCCCTTGCGGGCAATCTTTTTAAATCCGGTGGCCTGGGCAAAGAAGCGCATGAAATTCATATCGGCACCGGTGGCGTTCATGCCATCGTCCCAACCTCTTCCGCTGTGCTCCAACCTGATAAAGCGGACCTTGTAGTCGTCCATCCCCGCCGGCCAGCCCCCTTCCGTTCCCCCGCCCTTCCCGATCTGTCCCGGACGGGCAATCGCTCCGGCTTCATAGGTCGCCTGAGTCACTTTCTCCATTTCCTTGTCGACCTCGGTTTCGTCGAGATCGGGAATTGCCATAATGATATCCGAGTTGGGATTGAGAGTGAGGGTCTTCTTCTTTTTTTTCTTCGGCTGGACCATCTTGACCATCGCCACCACCGGATTCCCGCTTCCCTTGGGCACCTTGTAGGGGTCGACATCTCCGCCCAAGGTCAGCAACCACGGGATGATCACCAGAATCAAAAGGTGAAGCCAAACACTGGCGTAAAGACTGCGACGGTGGCGGGGGTCCCGGCCATGGGTTCGCAAATCCTCAAGCACCCGGTCTCCCGACATCGGCTCGCCCTTCACTCTCGTGAAAACGGAATAAACCGAACGACTTCGCAACATCACGCGGAGCCAGAAGGCGTAAAGACTCACCGCCAAAGCAGGCCAGCAGGCACTCCACCAGAGTTTTAAAATCGTGGCCCGATCCTGTTTGTTGCCACCAATCTCGATCTCGGCATCAAGCAGGCCAAAGAGGGCGATCCAGACAATTATAACGTACGATGCCACCGCGAGATAAACCAAGATCAGGGCATTCCGAAGAAGATGGTAAGTGGCCTTGCTTCGCACAAACCCAAGGAGACCGGCTCCGCCACAAACAAGCCCGGCCCCCAGAAATCCCAGGAAGGAATAGCCAAACGCCCGGTTGAGTCCCCGGGACTCAAAGTAAGCGGAGACGGTCGGATCTCCCGCGAGAAAAGCAGCCAAGGCCGGCAGCCCCCAGGACCAAAAAGCCCATCCCAAAAAGACCAATGACATCGACGCCACGCAAACCACCATTGCCTTGAAGGGCGATGGGCGGGTGGGGATCTCATCGACCCCTTCGGGCGGGAGAAAGCTTTTTGCGTGGGTTTTCATCGGGCCGGAATGGCGGCAACTTCTGGTTTTTACTTAAAGAGATCTTCCTCGTCGTCCACGACCGGTGGCTCATCGGGACCGTCTTTCTTGACCCGGATTTCTTCCTTCAGAGGCGAGTCCAGCGCCGGATCCTCCGGCAAGCCTTCTCCAGGCGTCGCGGGCTCGCTTTCTTCCTTCGGACCGGGCTTTTCCGAAGGCTTGGGACGGCCTTCGTTGAACCCACTGCTGAGATCGCGGGCATTCAGGCCATACTCCCCGGCAATTTCCTCCAAAGCGCTTTTGGCCTCCTTCATCGCCATTTCCATCCGTTCCTCCTCGCCCAGCTCTCCGGTCTCCCTGCCGGTCACCGTTTTGATGAGAAAAGGCACGCTGGTTCCCAAAAGGAGAACGGCATGAACCACTACCGTAAAGAGAATGATCGATTTCAAACTTCTCCCCTGGAAGCTTTCCATCAATTCGTCGGGCGAGGTTTCCTCCTTG
>Ga0307933_1003310_pt1 | contig 10201 bp, 9 predicted proteins | sample OrgLakmetageno88_FD_201811 | JGI IMG/M metagenome (GOLD analysis project Ga0307933, IMG submission 201811) | Saline water microbial communities from Organic Lake, Antarctica - #88 | ecosystem: Environmental > Aquatic > Non-marine Saline and Alkaline > Saline | place: Antarctica: Organic Lake...
AAAAAAAAGAAAAAGCGTCCAAAGAAATCAAAGGGCAAGGTCTCACGAAAATAGAAGAGGATAAATATAAATATGTTTATGGAAATCAAAATGTTGACAATGTTGTAAAAACATTGAACAAATCCTTTGAAGATTCAGGTGACATAAATGAAAAGATTAAACACATTCATGACTTCTATCTTCATGAAAATGAAATTATAGATACTGCTATATTATTCGCTTATATATACAGAGAAATGTTTTTCCATGATAAAACTAAGTACTTAGCAGCTTTAAAATCAACTGTTTCACGGAACTCGTTTGATTTGATATTTGTACAATGGATGTTCATGTCGATATTCCATTCATTGAAACTTGAATCAAAAAAATAATGATTATTTTTGAAAACACAGAAATAAATAAAACATTGTCATTTTATTTCAAATAAAACAAATCACTCCATAAAGAAAATATATGATTGTTTGGATATTGAGAATCATACAATGATATTTTAAATCTACACACAATATATTTTGGTTTTTGTCTCGAAAATGAGGGAATATTGATTTTTAATTTTCCTTTGAAATAGTGTTGCTTTGTCTTTGAAAAAACAACATCATTTTGCTCTGGGTGAATGGAAATGGGCAATGTGCATTCTTGTGGTGTTATTAATGATACTTTTCCAATCAAATGATCCATTCGAAGTCGATGATTGGATGCATCCAAGTTGAAAAATAAATTAATCTGATGATTTGTGTCACAACATATTTGATTTGGCAAGTGTTGATCCATGTATTTTTGACCATGTGTTTTGAATTGAAAAAAAAATAAAGTGATTGGATTTGATATGTGATTAATGCACAATAACCAATACTGATTGATTAATTTGAATTTGTTTTCTTTGTTCAATGAGATAAAATTGAGTTGTGGATCATTTTTCATGTGCTCCAAAATGCAAAAGAATGGTTGTTTAAAGTTACACATACTTTCTTCGAGTATGGTTTTGTTGTTTTGATTAATGTATTTGTTGATTTGAGGTATATTTGTTTTTATATTTTTAATGGAAGCATGAAGATTTGGTTGTATTTTTACTTGTTTTTCAAGTTGTGTTCTTTTCTGTATTTTTGTTAGGCGTTCAATGTGTTTTTTAGACAGTTTTTCAACAATAGATTCTTCTTTTGATTTCATCTGATCGAATCGATAGTTTAATTTATCTTTCCCAAGCGCAATCTCAAAATAATTTGGGACATCAGTAGTTGTTGGGGCTGGAGGTGTTGTATTTTTTTTCGAATTGGAATTGATGTCTGATATTTTTTTGATTTCATTGTTTGAAATTTGTATTTTTTTATAATTTGATTGATCCAATATGGAATTTATTTCAACATGTTCTGGTTTGTTTTCCAAAAAAGAATTAATGTCAAAAAAATCAACCCATTCTGATTCATTGTTTTGTATTTCTTTTGATTCAATATTTTCAGTCATCATTTATTTTTTGTTTTTTTTTTGAATATTTTGGTTCATTGAATTTTTTTGTAAATAAATAGCATGACAATAAACTATTTTTTAAAAAAGAAAATTCTATTTAAAAAATGTATAAAATAATTTATTTTTCGAAAATCAATGTGCAAAAACATCACATTCACAAAAAATATTATTAAAAAATGAAGGAGTTAATTGAAACAATAAAAAACACAAATCATTTGAACTTGGAATTTGAGACATGGATTCAAGAAAACACAACACAAGAACAACAAAAAAATATTGATGATTTGAATTGCATGCAAAATTTAAAACGAGTTTATGAGGGAAAATATTGGGCAAATCTTCATGCTTATCAAATCAAAATTGTTGAAAAAATAAAACAATGGAAACACAATGTTTTGAAAAAAGAAGATGCACTAAAAGGCGGAATATTATCATGTGAAATGGGTTTGGGAAAAACGGTTATGAGTCTTTCTTTTCTTGAATGGAACAGGGGAAAAATGAATATGATATTGTGTGACAAATCAACCATCACAACATGGGTCAATGAAATCAAAAAACATTACAATGGAATTTTAAATTTTATTATTTTACACAGTTCATATATAAATGGAGCAGACACAATAACAATTCAAACGTTGAAAGAATTAAAAGTTGATGTGGTGATTGTAACGTTTGAATATTTGATTTCCAAGTTTGATTTGAAAAAGAAATGTTTAAAAGTTAGGAAAAAGAATTGTAGAAGCATGATGTCCGATTTGTATAGCTATGATGAAATTTCCAAAATGAAAGAAGCAAATCGTTGTGTAGTTGAAGGTGCAGTAAAAATAAAAAATACACAACCTAAAAAATTTGAATCATTGTATGATATTGAATGGGATTTGATTATCATGGACGAGACAACGAGAATAATGAAAATGACATCGAATGCATCTATATCTGCAACAGCTTTGTTTTCCAAGTTTTTTTTAGTTTTAAGTGGCACTCCAATATTAAACTATGCAAAGGATTTATGTTCCATATTTCAATTTTTGGGATGTCCTTTTATGAGATCGAAGGAATGGAACAAAAATGTTTTTGAAGAATTGAATTTGGATCAACACATGTTGAGATTGTCTTATGATGATGTGGATGATGAAAACCAAAAATTCAAGAAACCACCTAAACCAAATTTTGTGACAAGTGTTTTGGAATTGGACAAAGATCAATATTTTATTCAAAGGGAAATATGTGAAATGTTTGAATCGTCAGGTAAAAATAAGAATACACTTTCTTTATTTGTTTATTCATTGAAAATGTGCATTTCTAAAACACTGATGAACATCGATTTGGTTCACTTGTTGGTTGAATTTAAAAAAACGAAAATGAATTGGAATGATCAATTTTTTACATTGATGGAAGATGATGGTGATGAATTGATGTTGGATTATGATTCCGATGAAACAGTGATTGATGATGAAAAAGAAATATTTGAATCACACATGTCAAATATTCAAAAATTGAATGCTTATGCTGGTGTATTGAAATCTTTTTTTCAAAATGAATTAAAATCAAAAGATTCACCAAAATATAAAAAGTGTTTGGAAATTTGTTTATCAAGAAAAGACAAAGGAATTGTGGTTTTTTCAAAATACGCAGAACCGTTACAACAATTGCAAACCATAATTGAAAAGGAATCTGATTTGAATGTTGGTTTCATTAACGGAAAAACAAAAAGTAGACAAAGAAGTCTAATCATCGAACAATGCAATCAAAATAAAATTCATGTGCTATTGATGACTTATGACATTGGAGCATGTAGTTTGAATATTTCAGGAATGCAGACTATTGTGTTGTTGGATTCGGCTTATAATGTTTCTACGGAATCACAGGCAATCGCGAGATGCTATAGAATGGGTCAATTGGGTGTAGTGGATGTACACATTCTTGTGATGAAAAACACATTCGAGCAACATATATTACAATTGCAACAAAAAAAAGAAGACGATAAAAACAATTTTATGGGAGAAACAGATTTCATAAAAAAAAGAACAAAAATGGATCAAACTGTTTTTGGTGATTATGTGAAACATTTTTTGAATCAAACAAAATCTTTTGAATCAAAAAACAATGATGTTGTTAAATAAATTTTGAAAACTATTAATAAAAAGCAAATAAAAACATATACTTTGAAAATTGAAAAAAAAATGGACTCTTTCAGTAGACAATTTTCAAACACAAACAACCAATCTGGTTTCGGTTTCGAAAGCCAAATGAATCCAACCACAAGATTCGGATCATCAAACACAAGAACAATGTCAAAAATGCCAAATAGAAGAAACAAAAGAAAAAGAAGACAAAATGATTCATTGGGAAGAGTTGATGCATTTGAGCAAACATCAAGTCAAGAAAAAGATAAAAAAAGAATAATTTTGAATAATAGACAACCGATTGAAAAAAAAAGAATTTTGGATAATGGACAACCTATTTCATCTGGAGGAGAAGATTCATCCGAAGATGAAATGGAAATTGAAGTAATGGACGATTTGACAAGAAGATTTCAAAAATTTAGACCATACTCAGTGATTGATGTTTTATTGAACGATCAAAGAGAACAACAAAAAAACTGGTTTCCTGAGATTTATTATACAAAACAACAAATATATCAAAGAAGAAATGACTTTATGAATGCTGGTTTTTAAAAATGAATAAATTTTATTGCACATTTTTCAATTCATTTTCCAAATAATCAAACACTAATTGTTCGGTTATTTTTTGCCAAATGTAATGAATTCTTATAAAAAATTTATTTTTTTCTGCAATCACATTTTCCATAAATCCACTTGTTCTTAAAAAAAAGTCAATTAATTGATAATTTTCTTTACAAAAATTTAAAAAATCTTTTTCAATTTCTTCAATTAATTGAAACATTGGATTTTCATCATCAAAAAATTTCAACGTTTCTAACTTAATTCCACTTAATAACCATCGGTTAACTGTTTTGAATATTATTTTGTCAGCACAAGAATTAATCTCAGATAATTTTTCAAAAAATTCAACAAAATGTTCTTGATCTTTTTTATAATTATTATCATTTTCTTCCATATCAATATTGATATATGACAGCTGTTGAATCAAATCAGAATCATCCTTTTTCCAATTTTCAATATTTTCTTTTGTTTTTTCTTTTTCATCAATTAATTTATCCAATGCATCTTTTATAGAATGATTCTTCCAAACAGAAAGCATGCGTTTTAATAATTCTTGTGGTGTCCATGATTGTGTTTCCTTTTCGATTTTTTGATAAGCATTTTGAATTTCCTTTTGGTTTTTTGAAACAATGTGATTGTAAGAATCAGTGAGAACAAATTTGTTTTCCATTTTTTGAAATTTGATTATTTTTGTTTTGGATTCAAACAAAAAGAATTTTCACTTGTTGATTTTTATTAAAACAATGCAAAGTAAAATTTATGACGTTTGTGTTATAGGAGCAGGAATTTCTGGTCTATTTTGTGCTTATTTGCTTTCTCATGATCCAAATATAAACATATGTTTGATTGAAAAAAGTCCACATGTTGGGGGAAGAATACGATCCAATAATTGGGAAATTAATAATAAAATTTTTACAGTGGAAAATGGGGCTTATCGATTCAATCCAAACGATCATCCAATATTATGGGGGCTGATTAAACATTTTGGAATGGAAAAATATGTTTATGAATTGAAAAGTAGAAATGTATTTTTTCCATTGATCAATGATTCAATTGAAAAAGCATTGAAACATTCAAAAACAAATTTGAAATTTAAAAAAATAGGAGTTTTGATCGATCAATATTTTAACGATTATGGAAAAAATATGAATGTGGATGATGCTTCTAAAATGTATGGGTATCCAACAGACTTTGATATTAATGCATCATGGTTCGAAACAGATGGAAAAAATGGTGCAATGAATTCCAAAGATCAATATTATTCTTTACTGGATGAAAAAAATAATAAAGGCTTGTCAATGATCACAGATTGTTTGTGTGAAATATTAAAAAAACAAAACAATGTTGATGTTTACTTGAAAACATTTGTGGAAAAATTGAATCACAATCAAAATCAATATTTTGTAAAATGCAAACAAAACAAACAAATTAAAAAATTCCAATGCAAAACATGTTTTATTGGTTTACCATTGAAAGCTGTTAAAAAAATAAAAGGAAACACGATTCAATCATTTGATCATTTGTTTCATTCTATAAAAGAAGGAGATTACATTAGACTATATGCTCATTTTCCTGTTGGTTATAAAGAATTTTTATCTCGAAAAGGATTTCCATTTATTCACATGCCAAAAATAATAGGAAAAACATGTTTGGGACAAATTGTTCCTCATGAAAAATACGATTGCATTGCAATGATATCATATTGCGAAGATTCAAATGTTAGCAAAATGATGGACATATTGCAACCACAAAACGACACGCAATCAGATAAACAACGAATTAATGAAACATTGGTTTATTATGTAGAAAAACATATCGATACCTTTTTTGAATGGATGGAAAAATACGTTCCTGAAAAATATACGCTTTACAAACCATACCAAAATGTGTGGAAACAATTTTTAACTTCTTTTGATGATTTGAATTTGGGAATGTGGGAGAGTGTGATTGGAAAATGGCAAAGTAGAATACTTATTGAAAAAATACAAAAACAACTTGCTCAACCAATGGATAACTTACACATTATTGGTGAAGTGGTGAGCGAGAAAAATCATGGATGGATGGAAGGTGCATTGGACACAGCTTTTCAAAGTTACAAAAATTTCAAAAATGAAGTAAAATCACAATCATATTTCAATTGGGAAAATATTCACACATGGAATAGATTACATCCTGGTGGTAAAAACGCAATTTGCCCGTTCATAGAAAAAGAAAACGTGAACGAATTAAAAAAAACAATGCAAAACATTCATCATGGACAAGAAGCATTTTTAACCATGACATCGTTATCAAATTTAAATTAAAAATATTTTTTATTCTGATTCTTCATCATCATCTTTCATTTTATTTTCTTCTTCCAATTTGTTTTTCTTGTAAACTTCCATGTCTTCAAGATACTTCTTTTTCAAAATTGCTTCCTTATCTGTGTAAGGCTTCTTTTGTTCAGGAGTCATCGTCTTCCATTCTTTGGATGATCGTTTTGCTGTGTCTGGTGGTTTTTCTGAAGATTCTGGACTTTGTTCCTTTAATTCTTTTCTCTTTTGATTACAGAATAAAAAGAACGCTGTGGTGTATTTCTTTGGTCTATTCGGGTCTCTCACTTTTTTCTTTTTTTTTTCTGGTTCACTCTCGTCTTCATCGGTTGTGTCTCCTGAATGATTTTTGTTGTATTCTTCCAACTCCTTGTTATATCTTTCCTTTTCTTTTAAAGCCTTGTCATTGTAAGGTTTCTTTTCTTCATCGTCCATCGCATTCCAGATTTCGGAAATTTTCTTTTTAATTTGTTGTGGTGTCATTTCAGGATATTTTTCCTTTGTTAAAGGATGTCTTTCTTTGTTGAAAATGAAATAAGAAGGAATTGGCTTGGTTGGCTTTCCTGGTTTTCTTTTTGATTTTTTCTTTTTGATTTTTTTCCCTTTCTTTTTGTCCTTTTGACTATCTTTAATTTTGTTTGCTAATTTTAAAAGTGATTCATGGTCATCGTTTTCAGACACATCTGAATCATATTCTCTAAACAATTCTTCATGTTTTTTGAATACTTTTTTTATTTTTTTCTCCCCCAATTTATTGAAGTCTGTTTCAAATGATTTCAATTCTTCTTTTCTCTCTTTTAATTTCTTGGAAGCTGATTTTTTAATTGTTTTGGTCATGTTTGTTGGTTTTTTGATTTATTTTATCTTTTTTTTCAAAAATCGATGATTGGTTGTTGAATGATTTTTTATTTATATGGTATCACAAATAAATTGAAATAATCATTGTTCCAAATTCCGCAGTTTTCTATTTTTTTAAAAATACATTCAAAAGCAGTTTTATCAAGTATATCAGAATCATTAAATGCATTATAATCAATTTCATGTGTATTGCAATCAAAATGCACAATTCTTTAAAGTTTTAAAAAATTCACAAAAATCAATCGAATGAATTTTCATTTTGTGATTGAAATTGTATTGATCATGTTAAGTTGAAAAGAAAGCAATTTTTATTTTGATATTGAACAATATTTTTATATTGTGATTTTAAAGACAAAAAATGGAAAACAAAATTCAATTTGAATTTATTTCACAAAAAAAAATAATCAATCCAATCAAGATTGGTCAAAAAAACAAAGACACCAGTGTATGGTTTTTTAAATCACAAAATGATTCAAATAATCAGCCTTGGGAATGGACAGATATTTTCGAAAAACAAGATTTTCGAAAGCAAAAGCAATTTAATTTGAAACGATGATTTGATTGTAATCAATTTATTGAAAATAAAATAGAATATTCTTTTCATGAATGCTTGAAATTATAATTTTTATAAATATATATCAATTGACTGTGTTGGTGTTCATTGATTTTTGTAAATTAAAATAAAAATGCAAACCATTCAAATATTCAATTTGTATCAAGATTCAAAAACCCCCAAAACCAAATGCAAACACATTCATCATTTGATCGATTGGTTGATAAAAACTAATACAAAGATAAATGAAACCAGTCAAATAATTGACAACAATCAAAAAATAAACCTTTTAGTTGATTTATTTTCATTGTTTGATGATCAGAAAAGTATTGAATTGTGTTGTTTGATCTTTGACAATATTCATGATTTATTTTTCATGTGCATGGATCAATTTAGACAAAATCAAAATAGAAAGATGACACATACTCATTTTGGTAATTTATTTAGGGAGAATGTGTTATGTGATTTGTTTTACATGCACGTTTTATTTGAATTTCAAGAAATGAGCAATAAACGATATTTAAGAGGAAGTTCAATGAATTATTGTGTGACGAAACAAATTCTAGATTGGTTTGATGATATGCAAAATTCATACAAGGAACAAGTTACTTATTGGAATAGTCATGATCAAAAGTATCATTTCAAGAATTATGAATGGGCATTGTATAGATGTTTTTTTTGCATTTTGATTCGATTTATAAGTTGCAGTGTAATGAAACATAAATTACAAAAGGAAAAGAAAAAAGTGTTGGTGTGGAATGAATTTGCAGACAGGTGCCATTTCATATTGTGTTTCATTTCAAAAATTTGTGGTTCAAAAGATATTTGCAATCAAATAAAATTTTTTATTGATTAATGTTTTTCAAAACATAGAAACAATGATTTTGAAAAATCAATTAAATTTCTCAACACGTTTGTGTATTCAGCATCTAATTTTCCAACACAATTATACACTTTAGTTTCCATAGTAACTGCATCTGAAAGATTGACTGTCTCTCCATTATTGTTCATTTCAATCAATGATTCAATTTCTTTGCTCACAGAATTACAATGTTGAACACATATTCTCATTTTTTCTGCGAAATCAATAATCGATTTGTCCAATAGATCAGAATAGGATAAACATAACCCTTGACTTCCTTGATTCACTTCATACACAACTTGTTTTGAACGAGCAATGCATTCTGATGTTGATTTCACAATATCTGTTTTATATTGAAACAAAAAAGATAGACATGACTTTAAACGAATTTCAACCACAGACTTTGTATGATGAACTCTTTCGGATTCGATGTTTTTGAATCGGTCGCTCAAGAAAGTTGCCAAATCAACGGACATGGATTTCAAATCGTTAATTTCCATTCTTTCAGTTTCACTATATTTCATTGATTTTGAACTATCCATCATTGATGATCTCGACATTGAAGAACCTCCTAATGATCCTGATGAAGTCCCATTCATCATTGAATTTCTTAATGATTCATTAGTCATTGTTCCGTTTCTCATGGATGACTTTGAATCTCTCATTGTTCCGTTTCTCATAGAAGACAATTGGGTATTTCCGTTTCTAAGGGATGATTCGGTATTTCTAAAAGAAGTTGAACCATTCGGTAATGATCCAACTGGTCGATAGGATGGAGAATTTGATGCCTGTCTTTGTGAAACACGGGACAATGATCCATTGGTACTTGATTTTGATTCAATATTTTCCTTTTCAGACAATAATCTTTTTGCTCTCAAAATTCGCGAATTGAGAATTTCACTGTCTTTGGTGTAACTATTTTCACCAATAATTGAAGATTTCAATGATTCATCTTTGTCGAAAACAGAAGGCAATGGTTTTTTACTTGAAGCTTTTGACATTCTTCCATTTGATGCAGTTCTTCTTGACATACTCCCGTTCGAAGTACTTCCATTTAATCCAGTTCTTCTTGACACACTTTCGTTTAACGCAGTTCTTCTTGACATACTTCCATTTGACAAAGTTGGTTTTATTGAATTACTTGATGATGAATATGTTTGTTCTTCTCTTTTCATGCTTTCTCTTATTTTGTCTTGGAGTGTTTGTTTGTCTGATGAATTAACAAGTTGATTAAATGATGGATATTTTCTTGTCTGATAAACGTCCATGTCGCTGTCGCTATCATAACTTGAATCCGAATCTTCAATGTCATCATATGAATAAGGTTGCATTGTTCCCGTGTTCATACTTTTTTGTCTTTGTGTGTTTTGTTCAAATCTTCGTTGTGATGCATTCATTGAATCCATTGAATCCATTGAATCATTATATCTTTGATTCATTCTCATTCTATTAATTGGCATTTTTG
>Ga0307933_1003315_pt1 | contig 10190 bp, 4 predicted proteins | sample OrgLakmetageno88_FD_201811 | JGI IMG/M metagenome (GOLD analysis project Ga0307933, IMG submission 201811) | Saline water microbial communities from Organic Lake, Antarctica - #88 | ecosystem: Environmental > Aquatic > Non-marine Saline and Alkaline > Saline | place: Antarctica: Organic Lake...
CCAAAGGTATAAGAATACGCTTCGCTGCCACCAAACAAGTTAGCCAGGTCGGTATAACCTTCGCCTAAGATGGCGCGAATGGGGTCTTCTTTGGCATAAGCGTTAAGGTCACCAATGATCAGTGTTGGAGTGCTACCAAAGTTTTCCGCTAAAAACGCCGTGAGGGCCTGCGCAGCGAGTGTGCGAGTTAGGTTGCAGCTACCTTGTCCGGTTTCTGTATCGTCGTCGCCAGCTCCACAACTACTGCCTTTAGACTTAAGGTGGTTCACGCTAATGACAAGCTCTTCGCCGTTCTCAACCAAGGCGAATTTTTGAATAATAGACGGACGGTTTCTTCTATCGTTAAACAAAGGGTCCCCGTTATCATCCACTATTGAGTTTTCGCTACTTAATACCGCAACCTCACCACTTAAGCTAACGACTGAAGGTTTATAAATCATCGCGACAGTAATTGCATCGGTGCCTATAGTGCTGCCTGGGTTAACAATTTGATAGGTATCTTCGCCTATTTCAGCGTTAACTGCCCCAACCAAGTCAGCAATGGCACTACCTTCACCAAAACCGTTGTTTTCAAGTTCCATGAAGCCAACAATATCGGCATTCATAGCAACAATGGCTGACACTGTTTTAAGCTTTTGACGTTCAAACTCGCTGCGTCCGAGTGAGTCTAAACCGTTATCCTCTGCTCCGCGGCAGCTTAATTGGTTAGGTCCACAAACCGCTCCAGGAGTAGTAATGGTGGTAAAGTAGTTCAGCACGTTTAAGCTAGCGACGGTAAGGTTACCTTGCGCTAAATCTGGCGATGCTATACGAGGGTTAGTCTCTGCAAACACAGGCTCTTCAACTGCATAAATCATGTACTCACCGCGAGTAAAATCGACTACCCCGGTAAGTGATGAGACCGTATCGCCCAGCCTTAGGGTGTTACCTGCAGATAGGTTCCCAGTAGGGAAAGGCACTATAGCTGGATTTGAGAAGTCGCTAGCGTCATCTAGTACTACTCGATTGAGCTCGTTAGCGATAATCAACGCTTGGTTCTCTGCACTACCCGGTAACTCGATATTGTTAGGCGTAAAGACTCTGCCGTTAGACAAGGTCACTCTACCAAAACGTCCAAGGCTGAAGTTATCCGTAACTGTTAAAGGCGCTGCACTGCTAATTAGCATGCCTTCAAGTGCTTCTAATTCATCAAGTGAATTAACTGGCAATGCAAAAGGCGTAGCCGCAATAGTGTTAATGCCACAGGCTTTAGGTGCTGCCAACAGGTTAAGCTGCGTGCGGCCAAACCGCTCAGAGACTGAACCATTAACCAATACCACATCGCCTATTGCAGGAACTTCAAAATCGTTATTTGAATAAGCAACAAATACACCCTCAGACGTACTTGGGTCAGCATCGTTATCCGCGGGCTCTTCTTGTATCACAAAGCCGCTCAAATCAGGAAGTATGGCCGTGACCGCTGCTTGTACTAATACAACTTGTTCAAGTAGTGGGCTTGCCGCGCCGCTGCCTTGTACTGAAGAAATGAGCGTTATTTCTGGTGCATTACAAACCAGTGGTGCCGCAGTCGTAAAGGTACTAAAGAAATCATTTTGCAGTGAATTTGCTTCGCCATCGAGGTCGACTACTGAGCCTGCGGCTACGCTTAATGTGCATTCCTCATTACCTGCAAGCTCTGGGACAGGCGTCAACGTTAGTATTGCACCTTCAAGGCTAGCCTCAAATTCAACTTGTCCACTAATACTGCACTGTAAAGTAGGTCCAGAGATAACAGATACATCTTCGCTAAAAGTAATAGCAACAGAAGCATCTACACTGATGTTAGTTGCCCCATTTGATGGAGAAACATCAAGCACAGTTGGCGCGATATCGGGCACTACACATCCAGAGAAGGTGCTGCCATTAATGCGCGTGCCTGGCGAGAATAAGGCGCTGTTCGCTTCCTCTATAGAAGAATGCTGCGCATAAACTTCACCGGTGATATCAGGGTTTAGTGTGAGGGATTGATCATTGCCACCCTCACTTCCATAAGCGACATCAATACTAATGGCACCATTAGACAAAGTGATTGAATCGCCGCCATTATTAAAGCCTAGCGCACCGCTCGATGCTGTTTGCACTAAAGCGCCACCAAATAAGCCAGTGGGCTCACCGCCGCCAAACACCACAACGGCACAACCGGCTTCTACAAATGAATTAGCAGGGAAGGTATGCCTAACACTAACTGCATCACTTAAGCTCCATCCGCTAATGTCTCTGCTGATAGAACTGGTATTAACCAACTCGACAAACTCGTCTTGCCCTGATTCACGAGTGCCATCACCATTGGCATCACCGCTTAAATCACCAGCCGGATCGGCATGAAACTCGTTGATAACAAGATCTAAACTTGCATTTAAGTCGACTACTGTGAAGTTAACGGTAACGTCCTGCGCAAGATTATTTGGTTCGCCGTCCGTATCAACTACATCAGTAGTGCGCAAAGTAAAACTGCATTGGTCGTTTGACGCAAAGTTTTGGTCAGGCGTTAAGGTATATCTGTTGCCCGTGCCAGAGAGTGTAGCGTTAATTGCCACATCGCTGGTACACACGATAGGATTAAGACCAGTGATGATCACATCCTCTGAAAATTGAAGGTCAATGATAGCATCTATGGCAACGTTGCTATCACCATCTGCTGGGGTAATAACTACTGTTGGGTCTAAGTCCTCAATGGTGTTGCCAAAGGATTGTTCAGCATTTACTGAGCCTGGGCTGTCAGCAGATGGTCCGGTCCATGAGAAATCGGCGTATTGTTGGCCAATGCCGCTAAGTTGTAAAGAGGAACCAACAGGAGTAGAACTGCCTTCCACTACACCAATGTCTTCACTTGTTAAGCCATTGGCTGCACTGTCTGTAGCTGTAAAAGACCCTTCATAACTTAAAAATTGAACAACGACATCGTTATTGTCTATCAGCGCGATCCCGTCAGGCGAACCATTCTGGATGCCTGCCTGAGTTATGGTAACAAAGCCAAAGCCATTACCTTGGTCGGAAACAATCCCAGAAAGTGCTTGACCACCATATCGGGTGCCGTTGCTACCGTTATAGAATTGAATTGACCATCCGGTCAGATTGGTGCCTGCAGGAGCAGCTATTTCAACAAATTCACCGCTATCAGCGCCGTCATTATCATAATGTATTTCATTTATAAAAACGGAGCTTGCTTGACTTGCGGTCGCAAACACTAAGGACAGTACCGCTGCTAATTTACATTTCATGGTTTCTCCAAAAAGAGGCTGTATGCCGGTTAGCCGGCTTCTATTTATTCTAAGTATTCAATATTCGCTTGGGTCTATGACATCCATATGACAGAAGTAAAAAAGATGGAAAATTCGTTAAGAAGCTTATTCAACATACCCCTTAGCCCGAAATATTAAGCAAGAAATACACCCTTTATATTTAATATAAAAAACAGTTACTTAGTACAGTTGAAAAACCAGTTTAATAGCATATGTAAAAAAAGCTGACACACATACTTCGAGAGTACCGCAGGTATTGTTTGAATAATGAACAGATCGTGAATGGCATCTTAATTGTGTTAGCTGATAAATGCAGGATTTATGCAACATACAAGGGATCTGTAACGAGAAATGATATTAAAGGAAGAGTTAAAAGGAAGTGTAAAAAAACGGGACGCTTTTATTGCGCCCCATACTATTAGAAATATCTATTTATAAACGTTCGAATATTACCGCAATTCCCTGACCACCGCCGATACACATAGTGACTAGCGCATATTTACCGCCAATGCGCTGCAGTTCATGAATAGCTTTAGTTGCAATTACTGCACCTGAGGCCCCAATAGGGTGCCCGAGTGCTATAGCACCCCCATTTGGATTGGTTTTTGCGGGGTCTAAATCTAGGCCTTTAGCAACTGTTAATGCTTGCGCTGCAAAGGCTTCGTTTGACTCCACTACATCCATATCTGAAATACGCAATCCAGCTTTAGCGAGCGCAGCTTTTGATGCTGGAATAGGTCCTTCACCCATCACATCGTTTGGCACACCTGCTACTGCATAAGATACCATTCTTGCAATTGGGGCGAGATTATTACTGTTTGCGTAACTTTCGCACGCTAGAGTTAGGAAGGATGCGCCATCGTTAATACCTGAGGCGTTACCTGCGGTAACACTGCCGTCTTTTTTAAAGGCAGGCCGCATACCGCTTAAGCTTTCAGCCGTGGTGCCTGACTTTACATGCTCATCTACCGAGAAGAAGGTGCTGCCTTTTCTACTCTTGAGCTCTATTGGAACAATTTGTCCCGTAAAATAACCTGCATCAATGGCCGCTTGCGCGCGAGTATGCGATTGCGCAGCAAAGATGTCTTGTTGCTCACGTGTCAATTCCCATTTGCTGGCAAGGTTCTCAGCTGTGATCCCCATGTGACCAACACCAAAGGGGTCGGTTAAGGTGGCGACCATCATATCAATCATCGCACTATCTCCCATTCTTGCTCCAGCGCGCATAGCGGGTGACAAATATCCGCCGCGAGACATATTTTCAACACCGCCGCCAATGGCTAATTGATGGTCTCCTAACATAATGCCTTGTGCTGAGTTAATCACCGCTTGCAAACCTGAGCTGCACAGGCGATTAAGGGCCATAGCGGTTGAATTCATCGACATCCCAGCTTGAATAGAAGCAACACGGGCTACATATGGAAAGCGCGATTCAGTAGGAATGGTGTTGCCTACCACAATGGACTCGTATTTTTCAGCCTCTACACCAGAAGAAGCTATACCTTGAGTTAAGACCTGTCCGGCTAACTCTGCTGGCTCAATGCCTTTCAAACTGCCACTAAAGGTACCAATTGCCGATCTCACGGCACTCAAAACTACAACGCTATTTACACTCATGTCTACTTTCCAACTTTAATTTAACTGCGGTTAATAATGACTACTTTCTCTTGCTTATTAAAATATAGGGAATTGACGCAATTGGGAACCTTATGACCACAGACATTAGTGGTAGACGCACAAAAGTATTTTCTGAGCGGGAGTGCTTCATGGCTAAAAGTATTAGGGAAACCCCTAAAAGCCTCAAGCCAGACCTGCTACTTTGGTCTAAATGTCATGTATGTAAATATTTTTTACATCCTGTTTTCATTCATATTACGACTGTATCTTTTATTAAACAATTAGACTTAACACATTGAAAAATAATATAAAAAATTTGTTATCTTATAGCTTGAGTAGCGCCGAAACCAGAATGGTATAAGAGTTTTGGAAAAACACTCTTTCTATTTCTTCTATTCATTCATGCACATCACCCCTTTACATTAGGTCGCAACAGGCTTGTTCCTTTCACTCCAAATTAAGGCGCATTCAATAAAAGTATAACCAATTAGGGGCATCACAATGAAAAACTTATTTTGTAAAACAATTGCAACAATCGCCGTAGTAACGGCTTTAGGCACATCTAATGTAAAGGCGGTAGAGGTTTTTAAGGCCACTGTTGATGGTAAAACAACAACAGTTTCAATCGGTGGATATGCAAAAGTAGATGTTAGGCATGTTGAAGGCGACATTGCGTATCAAGATTATTGGGTTGCTAACCTACCCGGCGGACAAGCTATCGAGACCTCTAAAACAGGTTTTAACGTTCGCGAGTCTCGTGTTAACTTAAAAATCACCCGTGGCGATGTCACCGGCTTTGTAGAATTAGATATGTATGGTGGTGGTGGCAACGAAGTCATTAGTAACTCATCTAACCCAAGGCTTCGTTCTTTTTATATTCAATATAAAAACTGGTTAGTGGGACAATATTGGAGCACATTCATGCCTTTGCATGCCTTGCCGGAAGCTCTGGATTTTGGTGGTCCACATGTGGGTGAAGTGTTTATACGCGAAACTCAAGTGCGTTACACCAATGGTAACTGGCAGTTTGCGATAGAAAATCCAGAAACTAATGGCGATGGTGATATAGGCACGCCATCAAGCGCGGTAGGTTTATCGGGCGCTGAGGCGGATCCAGATGAATCTATCCCAGATTTTATCGCTCGTTATAATCTTAATGGAGATTGGGGTGTGGCTTCTGCCGGTTTACTGGTGCGTAAAGTCGATCAAGGTGGTTTAGGAGAAACAACGTTTGCTACAAATATTGCCGCTAAAATTAACGTCTCTGATACAAACGATATACGCTTTCAAGTTAGCTTAGGCGACCCCGGACGCTATGTGGCGGCAGGGATGTCCCCTGACATTGTCATTAATCCTGAAAACAATGAGCTTGAAGTAGAAGGGACACTTGCATATGCGGTTTCATATCGCCACTTTTGGACCTCGACTATGCGTTCTACAGTTTTTTACGGGGCAGCACAAACGGATCTTCTTGAGCGCGACCGCTCTCACTGGGGGGTAAATATTATTGATAATATTACCGAAGACTTGGAGGTAGGCTTTGAATTTGGTAATTATGCGATTCAAGATGAAGGAATCGAAGATATTGATTCGAACTATTTCCAATTTTCAGCCAAGATGAACTTCTAATCCAAAGAGCTCGTTTCACTGTTAAAAATAAAAAGCCAGCATTTGCTGGCTTTTTACTACACTAATTTGAAAACTGACAGTGAATATTAACAACTCATGAAGGTATATCTAATGCCTGTTTTAGTGGTCCTAGATGAGTTTCATAATTACGCCATTGTTCCAAGCCACTTTGATAAATAGGTTGGCGCACCTGCTCAGAGCTTGGTGTGCGAACAGCGCGTTTGTTTCTATAAAAATCAATGCAGCCCTGCTCAAACTCCAGACCACAGAAGTCTAATATCCGCCTTACCTGAGTCTCTAAATCCGCCACAACGTCTTCATATTGCACACGTAGGATATGCCCCGGCAATGCTTTGTCCCAGTGGTCCATAAGTTCTACATAGCTGCGATAATAATGGCCAATATCAGTAAGGTCATAAGAGAACTGTTGGCCTTCACCAAATAGTTGTTTAAAACCACTGAAACAACAAGACATAGGGTGGCGCCTTGCATCTATAATCTTTGCGTTAGGCAATATGAGCTTAATAAGCGCAATGTGCCTAAAATTATTTGGCATTTTATCGATAAAGAAAGTACTACCCTGACGATGATGTTTTGTCTCTTCTATATAAAGCTCGCCCATTTTGCGCAATTCATCCGCTGATAACTCACTTAAGATGCCAGGATATTTCGGTGTATCTTGCGACGCTAATCGGCCGCTTAAACGATGGGCTAAACCGATTATGTTCGCTAGCTCCATCGTGCCATCTACTTGTGAGTGTGAAGATAATATTTGTTCTAGAAGGGTAGAGCCGGCACGTGGTAAGCCTACAATAAATATAGGATCTGCTGCTGGGCAACCTACTTGCTTATTTTGGTCAAAGAACGCGGCGTCAAACGTTTTTTTCTGGATCTCAAAAGAGATATCTAAAGACTTACTATCGTATCGGTCTTGCTCGTTTTTTAGCTTATTACCGCGCGCAAAGAATGAGAAAGCTTCATCAAACTGTCCACTGTCCTCTAAGTCTTTACCCAAGGCAAAACAAAAGTGGATTTTATCGACTATTGCGGTAGTTGCGCTTGCTTCTTGCTCACGCATTTGTTGACGTTCATCGGCTAAAAATCGGTAGGTCTTTAAATTTGCTAAACTCCAAAACGCATCTCCAAAGTCAGGCTTGATTTGGTAACTTTTGCGATATGCCTGAATCGCATCGTCAACACGTCCCATGGTTTTAAGCGCATGACCAAGCGTAAGGTAAATCGAATAATTGTCTTTGTTTTCGTGCAGTACACTTTCGAAGGTTTCGATAGCCGCAGCAAAATCGCCGGTTGCTTGTTGGGCATTTCCTAAGCCAATTTTTAAATTCGCATTTTGAGGGTCTGACTCGAGCAGCAGGTTTGCTTGCTCCAAGGCCATATGAAACTTTTGGCGTTTATGCAGCACATGCACAAAATCCAATCTAGCTCGTTTATAGTTTGGTTCAAACTGAAGGCAACTGATTAATAAAAACTCAGCATCGTCAAAAATTTGAAATTTTGTGGCTAACTCAGCAAGTAAACGCATTGCTTCAGGATGGTGTGGATTATCTTTTAAAAAATGACGGCAGAGCTTTTCAGCGCGATGCAATTTATTCTGATGAATAAGGCTCGATACTGAGACTAATGCAGGCGGCAGGCTAGCAAGCCAATCTGCATGTAGCTTAGCTTCCTCGCGTTTCGCATACTCCGGTTCGTTGGCTAACACACGCCAACTGCCAAAAAGAGTTGGATTTAAGCTAAGCGCTTTTTCAAACGCTGCAATAGCTAGATCAGTTTCCCCTAAGGCTTTGTGTATAAAACCTTGTTCTTGATAAGCTCTTCCATGTTCCGGAACGCTTGCCAGTATGTGTTTGAGGTTTTCTAAAGCTTGTGTGTATTTTTGTTGTTTGCGCTGACAAACGGCAAGACAATAACGACCTTCAGTATGCTCAGTATTATTGGCCAGCATGGTATTAAGCTTTTCTGAGGCTTCGCTTAATTGTCCTTTGCTAATCAACAATTGACATTGTTTTATAAGGTCTTCGGCGTGGGTGTTTTTCACTTGTTCAGGCAACATATTGTCTCAGTAAGTAGCAGGTTATCATTTTGCACTGCAATCTTTTGATATTGTATATAAGGCTCCAAAAATAAGAAAGGCTGGCGATATTAAACGCCAACCTTTTTATATTCTAACAAATATAGGATGTTAGTAAGAGTAGCTCAATCTCACTCCAACAGTACGAGGGCGTGTTGGCGCAATTCTGAAAACGTTATCGGAGGCACCCGCGGCGATTTGCCCGAGCGAATCAGTAACGTTGTCAATGAAGAACGTTGCCAGCCAATCATCTTTGCCAATTGAAGCCGTTAAGTTGAGTTGGTTATATGAGGGTAACTCAGCACGACCCGCTGCTGCTAGGCTATTAAACCTTGAGCCTGTATATTTAAATACCGCTTGGTATGACGCCGCAAACTCACCTAATTCTTGATAGTAACGTGCCCCAACAACTACTTCATTTGTTGGTGCATAAGGCAGGCTTGAACCTATTGGGGCAATATTTACAAGCGTCTCAGGAATTTCAGTTAGCTCTGAGTCAATATAACTATATGAACCAAACAAATCCAGATTGTCGCCCGCAGTCCAATCAATTTCAAATTCAGCACCCGTAATTTCGGCGGCACCTACATTGTCAAAAAAGGAAGTATTGGCAATAGAGAAATCAAGGATACCCTGCTGAAGGTCGCTGAAATCGACGGTATATATGGCACCGTTAAAACGTAAAGAGTTTTCGAGCCACGTTGTTTTCCAACCAAGTTCATAACTCTCAACATCATCTGTATCAAACGTCGCAGGAATACCACCAATGCCTGCTGCACGGTTAAATCCACCCCCTCTAAAACCTTCAGAGTAGGTGCCGTAGAGCATTGCATCAGGTGTCACTTGCCAACGAACATTTCCTTTCACGATAGTGCCAGACAAGGTAGCTGGACTTAAACCTGCTAATCTTTCATCTACGTTTGAACCACCTGCGGCAGCAGGTCCTGGAGCGCGCTGACCAAAAGATGACTGCCCTTTTAGGCCTATATCAATGTCGTACCTACGTGCACCAAATGTAACGGTAACTACATCAGTAACATCGTAAGCAAGTTCCCCAAATATAGATAATTCTTCGCGGTCTGATTGAAAATCATTTACAAACGTTACACCGGCTGGGCGAGCGCTACCATCGGTGTTAGTAAATGCACCTGGAATTGGAAAGTTAGGTGAGAAGCCAGCAGCTATCGAACCAGCATACGTAAAGTCAGTTAAAAAATTGAGCTGCTGGTTATCGTAGAAAACACCGCCAATAGCTCTGAAGCGATTGTTAGAATCAGTGGCAAAACGAACTTCGTGAACTGAGCGCTCGGTTGAAAACTTCTCAGAAGTTGTCATCACAGGACTAAAACATTCATCATATGCTGGATATGTACAAATGTAGTAAGGGACGAAAGGACCTACGTTAATATAACCGGTATAATCGCTCTGACCTTCAAATGTACGGTCTGTGAATGAACCATTATAAATAACTTCAAGTCCACTAAGCATGCCATTGACTGTCCATTGCGTTAGGTTCACCTCGTCATCACCTCTGTTAGGTGAGAAAGTGCTAACATTCAAGTCATCGTCAT